>Ga0180220_1000865_pt1 | contig 26822 bp, 26 predicted proteins | sample eDN5th37CBELigBY_FD_151335 | JGI IMG/M metagenome (GOLD analysis project Ga0180220, IMG submission 151335) | Enriched backyard soil microbial communities from Emeryville, California, USA - eDNA 5th pass 37_C BE-Lig BY (version 2) (version 2) | ecosystem: Environmental > Terrestrial > Soil >... | reverse complement strand
ATAAGATTGGAGCACGACCGTTGGCTCTTATTGGTTCGGTTATCTTGGTAGGTACGACGTTGTTGTTCAGTATCATGACCGCTTCAACGCCATACATCTATATGATGGTGATTTACGCCATACGAATGTTCGGAATATCTCTTATGATGATGCCAGTCATGACGGCCGGATTAAACCAACTGCCTGACCATTTGATTCCACATGGAACCGCAATGAGTAACACGTTGACGCAAGTGGCCGCTTCTGTTGGAGCAGCCTTGCTGGTTACGGTTATGACGAACAATACAACGGCTGCCGTTCAGCAACAACTTCCTAATCCAATGATTCATGGGGTCTCAGCTGCCTTTACGTTCTCCACCGTTTTGGCATTCTTTGCTTTAGTATTGTCATTCTTTATTAAACCGATGAACATATCACGGAAAGAAAATACAAAAGACGAAGGCCGTTCTGCTGCTGAAAGCTAAAACGGGTCTGCGCGCTGCCAAGCGCACAAAAGTCCGCGAACGTCGCGGACTTTTTGGCATTCACCGAGGAACTGATCGAAGAGGTTTTTGGTCTAAAGTGCAAGGTCATCGAAGACCGGTCACCCATACACCACTTATCGTCCCACTTGGTCGAGATCGTTCGAAATGATTCAACAATCTTGCCCGTAGCTTATAAGGCGATGATGCTGAATAAATTAATGCCTTGCCTTCAACTGTTAATAAACTTCTGCTTCTAGTGAGCTTTGGACCGTATAATTTTTTATACTGAAAGAAACTAAATATATCTTATCGGGTTTAAGTTCATAAAGGAGGCTCTTATGAAGATTACTTGCATGGAGTCGGACTATGCTCATATTGGTTATGTGTATCTACAACCACCATCCGGGAATATCCCCCATCAAACCAACTCCAAATTAAATCAGTCCATTGATAATTCCCAGATTTAAATCCCTTTTGAAAGAAAACCGGAACTGGGAACCTGCCTCGACAACATGTCTATGCTCCCTTATTCGTTTAGAAGCGGATATGAACAAGAGAAGTTTGAAACGGAATACGGAGTAGATTTTGACCATTCCGGATATATTACCGGTTATGAAATCGGGTTGTCTCCAACGCAATTTATAAAACTCATTAAAAGCCAGTCATACAGGCTATACGAATCGGTTTGGAAGAATCAAACCTACCATATCTTCTTATTTGATGATTATGATTCGGTCTTTTCTGAAAATAATAGGATTTGTCCCATGAACCAAAAGGACGACGCTTATCTCATGATTCAATATGTTGAACCTGCGGCACTCGGCGCAACCTTCTACCCATCGGAAGAAAAGAAAATCGCTCTGATCAAGGGTCTTATTTCAGCGAATCCAGAGCTTTATCCATTGAGATATTTAATGCACCCTGACTTTGAGCTTATAGAAGACATATAACTCTAAATACATGCTCATATGGCACGATTAGTTCATCCGACTAAATATTTCTCAACGCTGAACCCACAATGAACCGGCAAAATCGCAAACGAAAAAGAGCTGATCCGAAAGGCGATGAATAACCCTTTGGATCAGCTCCATGAATTCTTTTAAAAAAATGGACAACCCTATCCGAATCATACTTGCCCAGTTGTGGCACCAGTGCAGCCAAGCGACTATGAATTAAATTGTTCGCTTCGTGTGTTCACTTGACTCTTCGTCGTCCGGAACGAATGCCGTAACCAGAAGAAACCGATAAATCCGCAGATCGTTCCCCCGCAAAAAATCCGGTACAATACGGAGGCATCCAGATTCTCGAACATCCAGCCGCCGAGTACGCCTGCGACAATGCCGGATACGCCTCCCCACGTCAGACCGTAAACGGCCTGCCCGCTGGAGCGATATTCGCCGGGCACCAGATGCGACGTAAGCTGTGTGCCAATGTAGTAATAACCTCCGAATGTAATGGAATGGAGCAATTGGATGAATATCACCTGTATGGCCGAAACCGCTACGGACATCAATAACCAGCGCGCCGAAAAGAGCAGGCAGATGACAGTCAACCAGGTCAGCATTGTACGAGAATTTTTCTTCAAATACCGATCCAGCAATAAAAATACGGGGACTTCCAAAATGGCCGTGGCAAAGGCAGACCAACCGACAACCGTGTCCGATCCGCCCAAGCCCTTGATGTAAATACTGAGGAAGGTCGAATTGATCGAATTGGGGATCGATATGAGCACGCCCAAACAAACGAAGATCAAAAAATACTTGTTTCGAAACACCATGAAATATCCTTTGTTGGTAAACTTCTCGGTCTGTGCTCTTTCGTTGCCGCTTGGCATCAGGAAGGTAAAGAAAATGGCGAATAGCAGCATCGCATCGAAGACGATCCAGAGCTTGCTGATTCCCAGCCAACCGATGACCGGGCCGGCTGCGACCGCAATCAGCGCCCATCCCAGCGACCCCCATGCACGAAACTCCCCAAACTTACGGTTGGTTCCTTCGATGACGTTCAGGATCAAGCTGTTGCTTTGCGTGAACAGCGGGCTCTGAAACATGAAATAAACCAGCATTAGCGTATAAATCAATGTGTAGGATTCCGTCATAAATACGAATTGCATGCATGTGAAATTACCGATCAGGCAAATAATCAGAATGCGCTTGTTATTGCGAAACCGGTCTGCAAAATACGCCCAGAACGGGTTCGCTACCAGCCCGATGAGCGGACCGCCGGCTACCAGAAGTCCGATTTGCACATTGGAAAACCCGGCATCCTTCAGATATAACGCGAAGAACGTGCTATAAATCGCCAAGGCCCCATAAAGCACAAAGTTGAACACCTTCAGCATCCCAAGCATATTCCGGCTAATCGTTTGATCCGACATGATTCCTTCATCCCTTACAATTTGACATTGGTCGACGCAGAATGCGTGATGATCTCCTCTATGGTTACTTCGCGTCCCAGCCGGTCGGACAGGTACACGCCTTCGCTGATCAGCATGGTTTGCAGCGCAATCTCTGCTGTCGGCAGGAGGGGAACCCTTCCCTGCAGGGCTGCGATCCAATGATGTTGCGAAGAACGGTAAGCGTCATAGTTCTCCTTGAGTCTGCTCCAACGAAGCTCCATATCGTCCAGGTTCACGCTGCTGTCCAGGTCTATGTCCGCCACGGTCGTATGAAAGCTCATGCCGCTGTTCTGAGATGTGGAAGAATACGAAGGGAGCCGAATCCCGCCTTTGCTGCCTACGAGGCTGGACCCTTCAAAACCTCCCATATGTATCGACCAAGCCTCGATGAGATCAAGCGTTACCCCGCCTTCGAACCGGACAAATCCAAGACCCAACTCTTCGACGTCGAACCCGGATTCCGCTCTTCTCCCCGCGTCCATTTCCATTTCTTGATACACTTTGCCGGATACGCTTTTTACCTTCGGTAAATCCAACAGATATAACATCTGGGCTATGTGATAAACCCCCATGTCGAGCAAGGCGCCCCCTGCCGCGGTTTCCTTCCGGTTGAAAAATTTGGTGCCATAGCCATCGACAAACGGACGTCCTCTGCGCCGAAACCCCGTGGATCTGGCATGATACAGCTTGCCCAAGCTTCCTTCTTCGATCAGCGCTTTGGCGGCTTTCGTCTCTTTTCGATACAGCGTGTTCAGTTGGATATGCAGCATTTTATGGCAAGCTTTGGCCGTTTCCAGCATCGAATTGCCGTCAACATAGGTCCCGGCGATCGGTTTCTCGCAATAGACATGTTTCCCTGCCTCAAGCGCTTCATTGGTTACAGGCGCATGGAAGTTGTTATGGAGGCAAACATCGACCGCATCGATGTCCGTGCGTTTCAGCATCTCCCTAAAATCGGTGTAAACATCCTTGATCTGAAATTCGCCGGCCACTTGTCGGGCCGCTTCTTCATTAATATCGCAGACAGCCACAACCTCAGCATCCGCGATCTCCGCATAATTTTTCAGATGCGTGATGCCGATTAATCCGACACCGACAATACCGATTCGAATTTTACCCATTGGTATTCGCTCCTTTAAGCCAAATTTTTCGAAAGCTATTCATACCTGTTCATTTACCTTCGACAATACTTTTTTCATGGCGGCAAGAGCCCACTCCACTTCCACGTATTGATTATCCGGCGCATTATGTTCAATGGCCCAATAGTCTTTAAATCCGCTGTCATGCAGCGTTTGCGCAATTCGAATCGCCCGGTCCTCCGCAGCCAGCGTATTGCCTCCAAAATGCACATGGCAGGCCCACGGCGCGACAATCGAATCTCCAAGTTCTGGATCAACCTTCCAACGGTCTACATGCAGCAGAACACCGAAATTCGGATGGTTAACGGCCTCTGCGATCTGCTTCAGAAAATGAGGATTCAGCGACGGCCCCATATGATTTTCCGGGCCAACCTTACTGCCAAAATCGGCAGCGATCCGGCAATACTCCTGATATCTTTGTACGATATGCTCAAATTGTTCCTGACTCATATCGAAGAAATCGCCATGGGGATCATTCGAATACGAGCCGCCAGTGTCGATTCGCACCGTCTGAGCACCCAGTATTTCCGCTGCGCGCAAATGCTTTAACGCATTTTGATATTGCAGCTCGCGTCTCTCTTCGTCTTGATCCCATAAGGAAGCCGTATCAACGGCTAAGTTCACGACGGTCATTTCTTTCTCATCCAAGGCTTCGCGGATTTTGCGAAGATAGTCATCATCCGCCAATTCCCATACGGGCCCGCTTTTATCCACAAAGAAACCGTTATACAGATCAACCACGTTCAGACCGTAGCGGTATTTTACCGTTTCCAGGTAGCCAAAAACGTCCATTTTACCTTGTACAAATGTATTTTGAAACGAATAGCCTCCAATCGATACCTTCACTTTAGCTCAACTCCCTCACTTATTGTTTTTTGCTGCCCACTCATCTAATTGCTTCTGCTTCTCTGCGATCACCTTGTCGATGCCGGCGGCACGAAGGGCAGCATTGAATTTAGGCAGATTGACTTCCGGATCCAGAGCGCCATTCTCCAGACCGCTTTGGAATTGACGAACGACGTTTGTAATCGCTGCCAATTCCGTTTTCACCGGCGACGGGTTGTAGGTGAATCCGAGGGCTGCAGATTTTTTGGATTCCCGATTGTATCGATCCATCTCCTCCCACAGATCCGGATTGTCTGTAACCCAAGTATGGGATAGAAGCTGATTGCCAAACATCCATCCTTGGCGCATGTTGTAACCGCTGTTTGACGCGTCGACGCCGGGCGGGAAATCAATTTGCTTTTCGCCGACCTTCACGTAGTGCTTGCCCTCGATCCCCCAGTCGATCAGGTTGATCAAATCCCGATCCGAGTTCAGCAGGTTCAAGAACATCATGGCTCGTTCCGGATCTTTGGAATTGGCCGGAATGCCGAGCATAATCGCCGTAATATTGGTTGTGCTTGTGATCTGCTTGCCCAGATTGATCATCTCTAGCTTCGTACTTACGCGTTGTTCCGTCTGCGCCAGCACACCCGGCTTGCCTTTTTGAATGACTCCGAAACCGACGTTCGCCTTGATTAAATCGACCGCCGTTTCCTTGCTCGTCGCCGCATCTTTGCTGATATACCCCGCTTCATACCAACGCCGGGCCGTTTTTACCAGCTTCTCGTACTCCGGGGTTTCGAATAAATTCACGACCTTGAGTTCATCCAGGTTATCCAACACGCCAATGTAGTCCCCCAGAATGTCCCAGCTATTTTCCAGAACACGATCCACGATAGAAGCTGAGGCGCCTGGCTTGCCTAGTGGCGTAATATTGGGCTCGTTCTTGTGAATGGTCTCCAGAATCGGGTCCAAATCGTCCAGCGTCTTTACCTTGCTTGCATCGAGATGATATTTATCGAGCAGGTCCTTGCGCATCATCACGGTGGTATTCGAGGCAAAGTCCCGGATACTTGGAATGGCATAGATTTTGCCGTCGACTTTGGTAGCTTCGAGTATTTCCGGCTGGAAGGCTTTCGTGATGTCTTGACCATGCTTTTGAAGCAGATCATCCAACGGCAGCAGCTGCCCTTGCGCGACTTGCCTTGAAAAATCCGTGCCTCCCGTCACGATCAAATCGACTTGTTCATTTCCGGTGAGCATGAGAATGGTTTGCTGATCCCAGGCTGCCGGTTCAATTCGTTCCAGTTTCACGGTCGCATTGATTTTTTCGAGCGTAATTTTGCTCATCTCTTGTTCAACGAGTTCCAAATCCTTCTGAGCCGGTCCGTAAAAAACAAGCTTTACCTCATATGGCGGCAGCTTCCCGTCCCCGGTTTCGGTCGTTCCCTCCTCTCCCGCAACCGCATCCTTCGTATTCGTGTTCGATTCCTTGCCGCAGCCTGCCAGCAGCAAACTGAGCAATGTCATGATCAATAACATCATACCTGCCCTGTTACGCATATATGCCCCTCCCATTGTAATCATTTCAGATCCACAGCTTTAGCCTTTGACTGCACCAACGGTAAGTCCCTTGGCAAAATATTTTTGAAAGAACGGGTAGGTCACCAGAATGGGGATCACGCCGATGGCGGCAATCGCCATTTTCAAACCATGATTAGGAATGTCATCGGCCGCGACCATGTCTTCCACAAAATTCGTGTTGCTGGCCAAGTATTGCGCATTCAACAGAATCGTATTGAGCAGCACTTGGATACTGTACAGCTTGCTGTCCGTGATATAGATGAGCCCGTTGAACCAGTCATTCCAGTAATTGATCAATTGGAACAAGCCAACCGCGCCCAATACGGGAGTAGACAACGGAAGAACGATTCGGGCAAAAATTTTGAATTCGCTGGCACCATCCATATAAGCGGACTCGATCACTTCGTTCGGAATATTCATGGTGAAAAAGGTCCGGATCAGAATCACATAGAATGCGCTTACAAGTAATCCGGGAATCAGGAGGGCAAACAGCGTATTTTTAATGTGGAAGACGTTGGTATACATTAAGTAGGTCGGAACAAGCCCCCCATTAAAAAGCATCGTGAAAAAGATGAAGAACGAAACAACGTTTCGCAGCGGCATATCTCTTCTTGAGATCGGATAAGCCAGTAACGTCATCACGATCAAACTGGTCACGGTCCCGATGACGGTTATGAAAATCGATATTCCATAGGCCCGGATCAGCATAGCCGGTTCCTTCAATAAATAACGGTAGCTCTCCAGGCTAAATTCCGTCGGAAACAACGTGTAGCCGTTCCGGATAATCGAAGCCTCGCTCGAAACGGAGGATGCAACAAGCAGGATGAAGGGAATCAGGCAAAGGGATGAGATGGCGATAAAAACGATGTTAATCACCCACTGCTCCGTTTTCCTGGGCATCATGTGATCTCACTCCTTTTTTAGAACAGTGAATTGTCAGGGTTGATTTTTTTAACGACATAATTAGAAATGAGGATGATCATAAACCCAACGATGGACTGGTATACCCCTGCCGCTGACGACATGCCGATGTCTCCGTTTTTGATCAGGGCCCGGTATACGTAAGTATCGATTACATTTGTGGTGGGCATCAGGACGCCCGAGTCAAGCGGGACCTGATAGAATAGGCCAAAATCGGAATAAAAAATACGGCCGATCTGGAGCAGGGTCATGATAATAATGACAGGCGTGATGAGAGGAATGGTGATTTTGAAAATTTGCTGCAGTTTATTGGCGCCATCCAGCGTCGCTGCCTCATAGTACTCGTGATCAATACCGACGACGGCCGCAAAGTAAACGATACTCAAGTACCCTGCCGTACTCCATATTTTGACCAGGGTTAAAATGTAGGGCCAATACTTGGGATCGTTGTACCACATGACGCCGTCCCGTCCCAGAAGCGGAAGAATCGTATGGTTGATAAGTCCCGTTTCCATACTGAGCAGCGAATAAACAAGGTAACCGATAATAACGGAAGAAATTAAATACGGAAGCAATATGATGCTTTGATACAGCCGGGGTAAGAAACGATTTTTCAATTCATACAATAATACGGCGAGTGCCACGGCGACAACCAGATTCAGGGCAATAAACACCAGGTTGTACAAAATGGTATTCCTCGTAATGATGTAGGCGTCCTCTGTTTTGAACAAATACTCAAAGTTTTTGAGCCCGACCCAATCGCTGTTCAAAATCCCCTTGGCGAAGTTAACGTCCTTAAAGGCAATCACGATGCCGAACATGGGGGCGTAATTGTTAATGAGCAGATAGACGACTCCCGGGATCAGCATAAGATACAGCATTTTGTATTTCTTTAGCTTCTTTAGACTCATGCCTCTTACCCGCGAAGACATGGTGGTGATCCTCCTTTCCGTCAGCGTATTGTTGTTTCATTGACTGGCTCCATTGTAGCTAAGAGCGCTCCGGCCGAACCACCACGATCCTGACCTCATATTATTACAATTCTGACCTGCGGGATTTGCGGTACTGCTTAGGATTCATTTTCACCTCTTGCTTAAAGATCTTGGAAAAATACGAAAAATTCGAGTAACCCACACATAGTGCAATTTCACTGACGGACATATGGGTTGTTACGAGCAGCTCCTTGGCCATGGAAATTCGCTCTTCCACAATAAATTCCACAATGGACTTGCCTGTCTCTTTTTTGAACCGCCTCGACAAATAGTCCGGATGCAAATTGACATGCCTGGCAATATCTTCTCTTGAAATCGCCTGATCCACATGCTCCCTGATAAAGGCTATGATTCGATCCATTAGCGGCTTCGTATCCTCGGCTCCATAACCAAACTGAGTGGTCTGATCCAGCGCAAACTTCACCCAGGCCTGCAAATCCGTCACGGAACGTACAGCCCGGGACAGCTGCTCCGTAGCTATCGCTTCCCCCAGAACCTCATAGGCTTGCCATTCTTTGAACTGGATAAAGGAATACAGCATTTGCAGGAATTTCTGCATAAATTGCCGGAGAACCTCTACATTCAATCCAACGACATCCTTCAGCGAGTTCAAATAACGTTCCGATTCGGAATACACGGCGTCATATGCGCCTTGCTCGAGCATTTTTAACCAGACGTTCATTTGGATGACAGCGACGGATTGCGCGGTGTTGATGCCCTCGCTTACGAAAAAAACGTGATTATTCCGGTTCAGGTTGCTTTCCTTCATGCAGATCAAGCGGTGATAACGGGCCGCCATCTCATGGATCATCCCCTGCTCACCCACATAACACGAAATATCGCAGCGGAAATACCGGTTGCATGACTCGATGTAAGTTTTGCACGTCCATTCCATATCCTTCGCGTGGTCTTCGGTCCGCGTCCCTGTAGGCAGGATCGCCACAAACATATCTCCGGTGATCCGTACCAACTGACCCTGTTCCTCTCCGCGCAGAATCATATGGTCCGCAGCATTCATAACCGCATATTCCATAAGCTTACGGTCTTGGGGATTCAGCTGCTCCGCCCAGCGCTGAACGACAATCAAAATCGGCAGGAAGGAATCCGTCTCCCGGATGGGAAGGTTTCTGCTTTGCAGAACATCCCGTATCCGCTTCGGGCTTGCATCCCGCTGATCCAGCACATCCTGCCAGAACCGCTCCATTAAGATGGACCGATTCGTATGCCATAGCTTGGCGTAATATTGGCTTTCTGCTTTGCTGATGTGCTGCTCCCTTTTTTCATTCACTTTCTCCACGCCTTTCAGAACGACAGCACGCAGCTCATTCCTCTTGACGGGCTTCAGGATATAATCAAGGCTTCCGAGTTGAATCGCTTCCTTCGCATAGGCAAAGTTCGAATGGCATGTCAAAAAAATGGATTCCGTCAACAGATGCCGCTCCCTCACCCAGGACAACAATTCAATCCCGCTGCCTTGGGGCATCTCGATATCACAAATCATAATGTCAATCGGATGTTCGCCAAATATCCCCATCGCCTGCTTGATATTATGGGCCACATGGACACGGGAGATCGACAGCTCCGCCCAATCCACCGCAGTTTGAACGGCCCTCACCGCATGGATCTCGTCGTCAACGATCAGCAATTGATACATGCCTTCCCTCCTCCGATGGATCTCCCAGCATGAACGGGAGCCAAACCTCAACCCTCGCTCCCCCGTTCGGGTGATTGGATAGGATCAACTTTGCCCTGTCCTGGTAAATCAACCGTAATCGACGCCTGGAATTCCATATGCCAATATGCCCGGTGTCACCATGGGCTGATTCGTCTTCGGATTGCCATTCACTTAACGCTTCTTCAGAGAATCCTTTACCCGTGTCTTGAATCACGATGCATAAATAGGGCTCCTGATCCCCGCGAAGCTCGATGTCTACGTTTAACCGGATCGGTTCATCCATCGTAACCGCATGCTTAATCGTGTTCTCTGCGAAAGTCTGTATCATGAGCGGAGGTATTAAGGCTTGGGAAAGCGATTCGTCACCGCTAATCCGATAAGTAAACGCATCCTCGAACCTCAGCGCCTGGATCTGCAAGTAGTTGCGGGTATGCGCGATTTCTTCCTCCAGCGTGACGAACTTCAGATTGTTCTGAAACATAAATCTCATGTAGTTGATCAAATGCTCCGACATGTCCTGGATCAGTTGATAGTTTTGGAATTGGGCAAGGTTGTAGATGGTATTCAGCGCGTTCAAAAAAAAGTGCGGATTGATTTGCAGCTGCAGATGTTTAAGCTCTGCCTTCTGGATGAGCAGCTGCTCTTCATAGACCGTGATTTTTAAGGCTTTAATCTCCGAAACCATGCTGTTAAATACATCATTCATCAGTTCGAACTCATAGGAAACGGGATAGGGCTCGACCCGCTGCTCCAGATTCCCGTCGCGCACCCGTCTCATGACTTTTACGATCCGGTTGATCGGGAGCAGGATAATATGCCGCAGGAAGATATAAAAAATCGGAAGAATAATGAGGGCTCCCAGGATCAGCAGGTACCAAAGGCGCTGCAGAAGCGGGAGATGTTCCAGGATGACGCTGTAGGGGATCGAAAACAACAGGGAGAATTTCCCCTGCTTGGAATGGGTGCTGACCTGCAAATAATCATCGTTGTTATCGATCGGTGCATTGCCGCTCATCGGTTTGAGCGTTTCCGTGACAAGCACCGACTTCCCTTCCGGCCTGACGTCCAGCAAGCTGAGCGGGATCATCAGCTTCGATGCCTTCACCCATCCCCCGACATACACATTCCCGATTTTTTGAATTTTCACGATGTAGTACTCTTCATTCAGGTTGTAAGGAAACCATTTCTCGAATGCCTGCTTCTGCAGGCCCTTCCTCTCCTGAAGCATCTGAATCATCCCTTGCCGGATCATCTTCAGTTCAGCCATCGTCGCCTCGGACGGCTGATTCGTGATGAGCTCTTCATTGACGGAGGAATAAACGAATAGATAATCCATCTCTTTGTATGTATGAATATCCCTTTCCAATTTATTGAACAGATTGATCTTCGCCAAAAAATATTCGTCCCTATTCACATCCGCAGGCCTGTCCAGCACAATCAAATCGTTCTCAAAAGCGACCATGGTCCGTAAATACTTATCGATCTCCTCCAAATTTCGGTCGATTTGATCCATGTATAAGGCTGCCAAATGCCGGTTGGAGTTGGCGACTTGCTCGCGAACAACTTTCATTGCGTAATAGTTATCGAAAATAAGCAGAAGCTGCAAGGGGATGACAAATAAAAGAAAGCCCGCAATCAACTTGAATCGGATCGACTTGCTTGATAGCCGATGTATGAATTTCATCATTGACCTCCTTGGGTGAATATACAATGTTTCGGAATCGGGATGTGACACTTCCTCTTATTCCTTTCTCCCTAGATGCTCTTGTTGACCTTCTTTCTTCAGGATTAAATCTTTTATATTAATGGATTAGCGTATAGATCTGAAAGGAATTAGTGAAGTACACTTTGTGGAAGTGCCATGGTTATAATAGGTGAATTCACTTTCTAATGAATTTCTATTAAAGATGAGGGTGGCTTATGTTATCTGATCAAGTATAGGAAGGAACGCTGGGGGCGGCGGGGAGGTTTAAGATTATCGGAGTTAAGGTTTGATTTTGTTGGTTATGTAGTAGAGGTAGATGCGGACTTTGAGCAACCAGCAAAAAATAGATTAGCACTATTAAGCGCAAACCGTGAAGACTGCCCAAAGTCTGAGAACAAGCCCTTATGACAGCATCCAAATAACATGAAGAAGGTCCAGAGTTCTAAAGATTCCTTGAATGAGAGACCTCCTGTTTATCTTTTGAAAAAGGATGGGAGCGGCTCGACAATGAATGTGTACTCTCAGTGCTCTAAGAATCACCGTAACTGAGTAGAAGAGTTTCCCCGGATTGAAAGGTATCCTTGTTTATTTTTCCAACCCTAGTTAACTTCTGGCCATGATCCTACACCTCTCCGCTATGAGCCGCTTAATAAAAACTATTCAAAAACAGAATGGTATTTTTCAGTAGGTATAGCGAGTTGGTTTGAGAACTGAAGCAGCAGATCATCAGCTTTCTTAATCAGGTTCTTTAAATGTGTTGTCTGCATTTTGCTGATCAGAGACCTCTCCTGACATAAATAGGATAAGGATTGTATAAAGATCAATGAATCCACCATCTTTATCCCTGAGTCTTTTGAAACCACTTGAAGCATGTCATCTGGTACAATGTTGTAGCTGAACAGTCCGTTATTTTGCTTTAAGTATAGAGCATTTAACATACATTCTAGCGCTCTGTTGCAGAATAATAGACTTACATGAAGCATATTTTTCTCCAAGAAGTGAATAGATAAACTCATGTATTCTTGAACACAGTTGTTCAAACGATGAATCGTATCCAGATAACTGAAACCTACCTGCTTCTGTTTGAGTGACGGGTGCCTAGTAACATTAGAATCATTTTTCACGATCGATTTCATGATTGCTTCAGCTCCCACTTCAAATAAGAACTTACACCCACTTAATATATTTTCCAGTATCTGTATTGTATCATCTAAATCATTTTGTAGGCAATAGCCTACGGAAATTCCCTTATAGAACGGCATAAGATTATTTTAACTATCAATTAAGGGGTTATAACGTGGCTAATCAAAGTGAGAAATCCATAGAACTTCTTGCCTTCGGCAGGGCATTGCGAAAAATACGTAAAGAGAATAAGTTTACGCAAGATGAGCTGAGCATATATTCTCGGGTCGACCGTTCTTATATTAGTGAGCTGGAGAACGGAGAAAAAGCGCCCTCTCTGCTAACTATCACTGCATTAGCTAGGGCGCTTCAGGTTAAGCCTTCGGTTTTGATTGAGGGGTACGAGAGGGAGATGGAGGATTAAGTAGTTCCTCTCCATATTTTTAAAGTCCAAGCGTCTTTGGAGTTCCCGTCATCAGATAGGTGGATGACATCGCTCTTGAAAAATAGGCGTTAGAATGATGGCAGCGAATCATAGAAGTTGAATGCCTTCTATCAAATATAGTTCAGCCCACCGTAGTCTGCTTCTTCGAATTTCAAAATCCTGCTTGTTTAAATTCAACTACTCAAAATTAAAGGGTAATCGAAATGCCAAAATAGAAAAATTCAAGGCCTTATAGAGTCTTAATATGTGTTTAATGTTACCTATTTATGAAACTCTTGAAAAGCTTTTACTTTTATTTGACCATTTGGCAGGTAAATCTCGGGCGGAACCGCTTTAGTCTTAAAGTTCTGTGGTTTCTTTGAGCATAACAGTGTAAAATCACAGGAATCACATTTACTAGGATGTGGCCTTCTTGGATAGTCTTCGTCCAATATTCGTTCTACCGCCCACTCAACGTTTGATATTGCATTACTTACAGCTTCATCACCTATAGGTACTTCTACACGTTGATTATCTTTCAATAAATGAACAGAGCCTGTTCGTGCACCTTCGCTTAGTACTTCTCTTGAAGCTTTAGCATAAAGTTGAACTTGAAGCGATAAATCAGTCCAGTCAATATCATTATTTGAGAGCGGATCGGTTCCTCCCTCCATTGTTTTAAAGTCTATAATGTTGGCCTCATTTATTTGTCCTTGATCATCTTCATGTACCAATAAATCAATTGCTCCAGCTATTACAGCCTTATTTATCGGTATCTCAAATCTCATTTCTACTTGCTTCCTTTTGGTAAAATCCTGTTGGTATTGTTCAGCATAAGTCTCTAAAATACTTGCAGATTTTTTCTTTGCTGCTTCATATCCACCCGGCCTGTTTTCTGGATCACGACTAGGCGGTACATGCTTAAGATGAAAAACTTCTTCCGCTATTCTGGCAGCCTCTTCGGGTGTTGGTGCACTGTCATTATATACCTCATGCAATTTCGAGATTGCGGTATGGACGGTTTTTCCGTAGCCGAACATTTCCGGAATAGCTGGAGAAAATCCAAAGATCTGTCTAAACACGTAGTCCTGAGGACATGTTAAGTAGTAGCGAATTTCCGTATAGCTTGTTGGAACGATAGCTTCGTCTATTCTTCTTAATGGAGTTGCTCTTTCAATACCTTTTATTTCAATGTTATTATCAGTACTTATCTCGGCATTACTCAATTGCAATGCAAATTGCGATTGTTTCCGTACTTTTTTTGCACCAGGGAGGTTTGCCGCACCCGTGATATATAGGTAGCGCTCTGCCCTAGTAATTGCAGTATAAAATAATCTTGCCTCTTCTTGCGTAGATCCTTGATATGCTCCTCTCCCAATTGCATTCGAAATAACTTGGGCTGGCAACCATCCATTATAGGTACGTTTATCTCCAGGAAATCTACGTTGTTCTACGTCCACCACAAAAACAACAGGGTACTCAAGTCCCTTCACTTTATGTACTGTAGAAATGGTTACTGCATCGGGACGAAGTAGAACATGATCATTTGAAATATCATATCCAGAATCTGCAACATTGCTTAAAAAGTTTAATATTTGTGCAAATCGCTCGGAAGAGTCAACTGAAACATAAACCGTTTCAACATCTTGTAATATCTTGCTGAATACTCCTATTTCTTGCATAACAGTTGAATCAAAGTTACTATTCTCAATTCCGAATGCACTTAAAAGTTCATAAAGAAGATTTTGAGGCAATAACCTTTGACGTCTACCTCCTTGGGGAGAGTGAATCAATGTCCCCCAATTTGTCAGCACATTGGTGAATTTGTTGAAATTCGCTTGAGGATAAACTTGGATAATACGTTGGAAAAAATCCTGAGCATCATCCCTTGTAACTGGCCAGTGCCGTAGAAGTTCAAAAGCTTCCCTCAATATTAAAACATGAGGCCTGTCAAAGACTCCTCCGCCAGCTTCTATTGAAACTAGAATGCCTCTCCTTTCCAACTCTCTCGTAAACGCAGCATGACGGGGATCTCCATTTACTTCTTCTGATCCGGTCGAACGCATGAGAATTGCAATATCAGCAGGAGTTAGCCCTCTTTCAGTTCCATCCGATTCAATATATTTGGAGCCCAATAAATAAGATATCATTTCCCCCACCCATTCGGCTTCATCTTCCCTAGTATTAAACCAGAGTTTTCGATAATCTCTAATTGGGTCGTTTTTATACGCTGTTGGAGTTTTTTGTATTCTTCGTGGACCTAGCTGTTGTGCAATTAAATGATTTGCCGAATCAACTATAGCTGAGGTGCTTCTAAAATTCGTAGACAACGTATGGGCGGAACAATTTGGATAGCGCTGTTGAAAGGTCAAAATATTATCGACATCGGCTCCCCTCCAAGAATAGATTGCTTGATCATCGTCTCCAACTACAAATAAAGTCGACGAACGCTTATGCAACGCTTGAATTAGCCTTTCTTGCAAGGGATTTACATCCTGATATTCATCTACCATTAAGTGTCTAAGATTTAAAATAGACGACTTACTATCCAAACGTCCATTTTCAAGTGCATCCACAACTAAACGGATCATAAGTGAAAAATCTATAAACTGATCCTTATCTAATCCGTTCCATAGCCGTTCGAAAACATTAGCTAATTGTTCATCATACTTCTTAACATCTTCAATAGAAACCACCTCATCATGCAGTATTTTCCACGCACTCGATAGTTCCTTTATTGTTTTGAAATATCCAGGATCTTTACTACGCGATAGTCTTAATCCCTGTAAATCAAGTAGACCATACCGCGATATTAAGTATAGCACCATTCTGTTTTCATCTAGTACCTCATACTGCCTATACTTCCCATCAATTTCTGGAAGGAGACTTTGACAATATGAGTGAATTGTACCTATATACACTGCACCGAGGATAAGCGGGTCCAACCCTAACGATGCAAGCGCTTTAGAAACAGAACGCTTTATTGATTCTGCTGCTTTTTCGGTAAAAGTAAACGCAACAATACTCTCAGGTGGTTCTCCGTCAGCAATTAACTTAGCAGTTCTGTAAGCTAATGTTCTTGATTTTCCTGAGCCAGCACAGGCCAAAGCTAAGACTTCTTTAGAAGTATCAGTCGCTGCGTTATATTGATCAGGGGTCAAATTTTCACGCAAAATTCCATCAAGCTGTAACATAAAAACCTCCTAAAACTCTAATAACATCCAATTCATTTTAAACTAGTTATTTTATACTAAGAAAAGAAACGCTTTATAGACTATTATACTAGAAATGACACGAAATTGGTTAATAGTTTATTTCTTGGGTAATTTATTCAGCATTTATCTCAACCTGTATAAGTATGAAGTAACGTTTAGAATTAGGAGTTTTAGCCGAATATACCATAATAAACCTCTAAACCTGCAATTACTGTTTGGTATTTGAGAAAGTTGTGATACAAATGCGATTATTTTGTTGATTGCCCCTCCCAACCATGATCAAACTCATGTTCCCACATTCGATAATCATCCTTATTCTACCATGATATTGGGTACCTCTAAATTTATCGCCCTTGAGCTTCCTTACCCAAAACCATATTTTCTTGGAACAGTACTGTGTTCTGCACATGAATGCCTGAACAGCAGTCGATAAATATGACGAGTTTATACTCCTTTAAACTGAAGATTGGATTGCCACGGAGACATTGCTCCTCATCCGCAGTCCCCTTTTCTAAAATTCCTTACTTATCATATCTTCCAGTTGGGATATAGATTTAACCTTCCGCATCATTCGGCTTCGGGCGTCTTTGTCCACAAAATCGGCCATAGTATCACCCTCGCTCGCTCCACGCTACTTTTATTAGAAATCTGGATTCTGATCTAACCACATTTCAAGTCTGGCTTTGACATTCTGTTTTACCGCTCTGCCAGTAGGCTTAAGTTGAGATAATAAATCATCAGCTTTGACAAAAGACTCAATCAACGTTTGATCCTGCAGTCCCTCATTGCAATAACTGCAGAGAACCATCAGATTCTTAATGTCACCTCCCCCCTCTCTTGCCTGAGGTAAAAAATGATGCACATGTAGCTTAACTTTTCGATAATTCGACCCCGGTAATAAATCGGCATTTTCCCTACCGCATAGTTGGCAGTACGGTCTTCCGCTCAATAAAAGCTTTGCATCCGCTGTTGAAACTTTGGCTTTTACCGGTCTTGCGGCCCCTTTACCATACAAAATGTATTCATTGGGTTTAAGATTGTCGTTAATGGCTTCTTTATACCCTAATACATGGTACCCCTCTTCTTGTCTAAGTTCTCTAAGGCGTCTGGCTGCTTCTTGAATACCTGCAACTCTTTGAAGATCTTCGCTAGTGAATTTCTCTCCGATATTCAAAGAGTCCAAAAATGCTCTTATTTTCGTTTTAGCCGATGTTCTTGACCTCAATTTAGTCATTTCGTCCCCCTCCTTTTCCTGATCTTCCTGTCAGATATTCAATCATAGCTTTTTTAATGTGTCGGGGGGATACCATAATTTTTTCTTCTAGAGATATCGGTTCGTATATTGAAACCTGCTCCGGATCTTTGACAAGTTCACAAAAATCACATAAGACAAGTAAGCCTCCATCTTCCTTTCGTACAACATTAAGTCTTACAAGACCAAATGGATCAGATGCACTTCTATCCCCTGCCATTCTGTGGCAACAATCGCACCATGGATGCTTAGCCAAATGCATAGCGAATTCTCGTTTGGATGGCTTGTTTAGGTTTATTGGAAGTATAAGAGGGTCTCCCAATCGGTATTCATAATGTTTTAAAGACGGGTCGTCTCGATGTGACAGAATATTAAAACCTTCTTTTTCCCGCAATTCTCTCAATCTTCTTCCAGACTCAATAATACCTGTTATCTCCCTCAATTCTGCATTCGTAAAAATATAGCCTGGACCCCTGTCAATTAAATATTGTCGTATAATATCCCTTGCTCCCATTTGTGACCTCCTATTTTGACTGAAAAAAATGTTCTGGAAATTACTGTGATTGTATAATTTCTTTATATAACTATCAACCCAGCTTAAAATAAATTTAAGGAAGTACTTAAAAATGTTCTGTATTATAAGATTTCTTAGAGATATAATTGCGGGGAACGTCTGTTCCGTGATAAACTAATAGAAGATTCAGTCAGTAATATGATATTATATTTACACATCGTGTTGAACATCTAGGAAAGGAGCTAACGACAGTATGTCCAAAAGAACTTATAAAACTATCGACTTATTTTCGGGAGCGGGCGGACTTTCCTTGGGATTCAATGCAACGGGACGGTATAAGTCAGTCTTTGCCGTTGAGTTTGACAATGCTGCAGCCCGTACATTTGCTAGAAACTTCAATCATCAGATCATAGAGAACGATTTGTTGGGAAATGAAATGCTCGATATAACAAAACCGGGATATGTATTCAATGACGACATTCGAAAACTCGGAATAGTGAGTTTAAATGCAGACATCGTTATTGGCGGCCCTCCATGCCAAGGATTCTCACCATTAGGTAAAATCTCTCCACGGGATGAACATTTGAGAATGAACCAACTTTGGCAAGAGTATATGCGAGTTGTAGCACAGGTCAAACCTTTGGCCTTTGTGATAGAGAATGTACCGGAGCTATTAAAATCGAGAGAGGCCATAGCGATTAGAACGTTGGCCGAAAGAATGGGTTATACGGTCAATTACGGAGAACTGAAGGCTGTGGAATTTGGCGTTCCTCAACGAAGAGTGAGAGCATTCATACTTGGTATGATTGGAACAAATTATCCCACTCTTCCTGAGGCTCTTTCAATACGTCGAAATGTACGTGATGCGATTGCGGATTTACCTTTATACCCTGAGACAACAGTTTTGGAACCACTTCCTTTGGATGGGGCAAGTGAACCTCAAAACTTGCATTTTGGTAGAAATCCTACAGACATGTCACTTAGACGCTATCGTTTGATTCCTCCAGGCGGAAACCGTTTCGATCTCATGCGCCAAGCACCCGAGATTACACCTCGATGCTGGTTGAATAAACCCTCCGGAAGCACGGATGTCTTTGGTAGATTGCGCTGGGATGAACCTGCTTACACTATCAGAACTGAATTTTTCAAACCGGAGAAGGGATGTTACTTACATCCGGAGGCCCATCGGCCTCTTACACATAGGGAAGCAGCACGTTTGCAAACTTTTAACGATAACTTTATATTCGAAGGTTCCAAAATAGAGATTGCCAAGCAAATCGGAAATGCAGTCCCTCCATTGTTGGCTCAAGCTGTTGCTCAAAACTTGGTTAAACATTTGGATCGACTGTCTGCCGAGGATATAAAACGGAACCGTCATCGAATGACTACCAGTGACTTTAATAAATTGCTTAATGAAGTTGTGGAAGAGATTTATTCAAAGCCAACCGTAAAAGACGAAGTCGAGAATGTTTCTAATTATACTCGAGAATTACAGTGTATCGCACATTGAGAAATATAGGAATCTGCCAATAGGTATTATCCCCTTGTGTTAAAACGTAAAATAGAACAATTTGTTGAAATGGACTTGCGTTGTTGACCAGAGGGGATTTTTATTACTGAGATTATCGTTAAAATAAGGTATATTCAGACGAAATGGCGGAAGCGTCATAGGTTCAAAACCTATACCTGCCCCCGTAACAGTTTCAGATAGTTACTATAGCCATTGGTTTAGGTGGCGATGAGAAAATGGAAGACGCGTGATTAGGAAAGTGTAGTTTAATAGATTTAGAAGGAAAGCAAAGATAAAGCCTGCCTAGATCGGCAGGCTTTATCTTTATAGGCTAAGTGTATCCTTTGTTACATCCCACAAACTATACTCACAGTCCATATAATAGCCGACGACTGGAGGAGGTCGAATTGCACGAAAACCGAATATTGCAACCATTAATTTTTTGTGATATTTATCCAAATTTAGTGTTTATATTAAAATAATTCCTATTATTAATTTAGCCATACTCTAGCAATGAATCATATCCATATTAAATATCGTCAAAAACACCGTGCAAATTAACCCTTGTTCCTGATTCGATCAGAAGCTATAAAAGACTCCTCATTTGAGGGAATATCTAGATTAATTCAATCTAAAAAACCTATCATCTGAGCTTAATTCCAAGACTTTTACTTTTTCAATAAATTCTACGTTCACTTTACCAACACGTTCTCTAAGAATAGGAATAATGTATTGACCATCTATTTCATTACAGAGTTCAAATATTGTTTTCAACTGATTTATGTGAGTATTCTCAAGCTTATCATGAATCACAAATTGAGGGGCACTGATCCCCATCTCTTCTGCATATTTCATATAAGCCAAGTCGAATGCTACAATTACACCTTTCTTCATCCCCGTCCCAACTCTACCTTTAAATGAATCAAGCGATACAGGGAACTTTTTTTGCTCTTTCCAATTACTGTTGTAAACAAACCAGTACTTCTCGCCGTAAAGTTTTTCACAGAAGGCAGAAAAATATTTATTAAAAACACTAACCTTTTTATTGATACTATCTGGATCTAGTTGGTCATTAATCTCCTTCACTTTCCCTGAAATATCTTTAATTTCGTTATCAACTCCCTCTAGTATCCTAATAGATTGATTTATCTCGCCCTTTTCAACATTTAGTTTTTCTATTTTAGCATTTAACAGATTTAGTTCTTCTAACAATCCTTCATCTAACATATCTATCGTTAGTTTTTTCTTTTCCTCAAGTAAGGTATCTCTATTTGTAAGTATTTCTATTAACTCAGATTCTTTTGACTCGAGCTGCATGATAATAAAATTGATTCTATTTTGGATCATCGCGTTATGAAAACTCACTAAATTATCATATGTCTTGGATATTTCACCAATATACTCCTTTGCCTCATTGTATAAATATTTCAACTGTTTTAAATCAACATTACTTTTCTCTCTCTCTAGTTTAGAAATACTTTTCTTTATGGAGGTTATTTCAAAGTCTATTAATTGTGACTTTTCTTCCAGAACATTAATCTGGACTGTAAGCAATCTACGCTTTTCTAATTCATCTTTATAAGTGTCCATATAGTTGAGTTCTTTTCTTTTTAATAACAGTTCCGCTAGCTCTTTTTCAACCAGTTCATTTTTCTGTTTTAAGCTATCTAGTGATGTAATATTAACATCCTTTTCTAACATTTTATGTTTATTTTCACATTCTTTAAGTCTAACTGAAAGCATATCCTTTTCACTCAACAAATCATTCCTTAAAATTTTCAGTAAAAATAAATATATTGTATCGTATGTATCATTTGAAGTAGCAGTCAAAAATTTAATGATACTTTCATCAGTCGAATCATTTACTCTTACAAATTTGGGTATTAACTGCCTAAATGTTGGATATGGTTCTTTTAAGTTAAATAGTATGATTTTCAATTCTTCCCAAAACTCTTCCTGGGTATATTCCTTACCATCAATTATCCTCTTACCTCTATTAAAAAGTTGCCTTATTATCCTAGTTCTTTTATTTCCCTTTCGTAGCACTAATTCTGCTTCGACCTTATTTTCATTTAGAAGTTCTTTAATTGCTGAGTTTTCACTTCTCGTATCTGGGTCGTAATAGAGTGAACTAACTGATTTCGCCCCTAAACATAAATCAATAATTTTAAGTGCTGTAGTTTTACCTACATTATTACCGCTGTCTTGAGAACGCTCACTCGTATTATCTAAAATCAAACTCAATCCCTTTAGATTAAAGGTAATATCCCGAATTATCTCTTTTTGTGGTACTGTTTTTCTAACGATAAGTTTTTCTATTAACATAACACAACCCTATCCTCGTCTAGACGTATTAATGACAACAAAAATAACCAGTCAAGAGAGTAATATAGAAAGTCTACATATAGATTTCTATCGACTTTTAAGCGAATAGTTTCAAATAAATCGTCAATTGTAGGTGCATCGCCATTGGATTTCAGTTCTTCCAATATAACCGCTCCAATGTAGTATAATGAATATTTAGGTTCTCTATCCACGTTTACAATCACAAAAATCACCTAAGGCTTTTCAAGAATTTTACACTCAACAAATGCATAACATAATACTCTTATCAATCCATCTTCAATATCTTCATATACAATAGCAGTATTGTCGTCAGCTAATATCCTCTGCTTTAAATCACCTTTAACCATATCAATAATATAGTCGGCATTCCGTCTGATAATCTCAAGATCATCTAACTCATCTTTTTGGTGCTTGACTAACAATTGCCCCTTATACTCGTTATAAAGATGCTTAATGTCTTTTAATATCTTACTCTTTGATCCCATAACGTGATTATCGGTGATGTTAAAAGCCTCTTCACATATTCGACCATAATAACTATATTCCGTGATTACTCCTTTATATTTAATCAAATGATTAAATGTTATTTTATCTGGGATGTTGAAGGGTCGTAAATCTTCTTCGCTAACTTTATAGCGTTGATCGAGTTCTTCATCAGACAAAATTGTTATCTCAGAAAGTACTTCTATGATTTTGGGAATGATTGAGGGCAATCTCTTTTGTCTCTCAGGTAGCATCACAATAAAGTTTCTGCTGTTATCAACTGAACCATTAACACTCCCTGCCAGTACTCCATAATTGATGCCATCGTTATCTACCGAAGTTCCTTGCTTTTTATTTAGCATTATTTTTTATGCCTCCAGTTGTTATCCCTGCCATTACTCCAGCATTTTGACCTGTATTGCCAATCTCAATGTTTCCTTTGTTATTTACCTTACTTTCATCTACTTGTCCGGTATTCACCTTTAAACTAATTCGTCTTACTTCATTTTTCGCTTTTACTGCAACGACACAAGAAATAACCGTTGCTATCATCGATACCAAACTTATTATCATCATTGTAATGTCCATAAGGGACTACCTCCTAGTTGAAAAAAGTGATCTTATACTAATTCTCCAAAATGTTACAAAATCCTGCGAAATAGTTAGAGAGGAAGGAGATATTTTCCACCTCCTTCCCAAGTAAGTAATAAAAATATAGTCTAAGTTATTTTTACAAAATACTCGATAAGAATCGAGCGTACAAAATATAGTATCCCAGCATCAACATTCAATTTATGCTTACCATTATTTATGATATGGTTTGTCATACCATAAGTTAAAAGTTTGGTTAAGATTCATTCTCCAACAATCACATTCATTAAATCAAAATTAATATTCATTTAGTTAAAGCACCACCCCATTCTCCACATGCACCTTCCGAAAACATATCCACCGGCATTACCTCATCCATCCGGTACCCGCCATCCTCCAGTATCCTTGAATCCCATGCCAGCGTGGAAGGATTACAACTCACTTAAACCACCCGCGCAGGCTTCATCTCCAAGTCGTCTTCAGCAGCTTCGGATCACAGTCCTTACGCAACGCAAAAGCACCTACCTCAAAAAGTAACGTTGCTCATTCCGTTCAGTTCCGTGCTGCGGCGAACATCCTCAATCGCCTCCGGAGCGCTCTCACCCCATAGACCTTTCCTGCATGCTCCGTCAGGAACAGTGAAATGCCTGTTGCCACAATACGCATCGATGATAGTCTCTTTCCCAGTCAAACAGGCATACTCCACCGTCTTACCGTACAGCACCTCAGTCTGCGGCGGGTTCACCTGATAAAACGACCACGCCGAATAGCGAATTCCACGTCACCGATAAAATCATAAATCACTTCATGCCCCCATAGGACGCGAGTCACGTCACCGAAAATAACATTCGTCTGCTTAATATTCACATTCTGACAAACGCTAACCACCGATGGCAGCGGGTTCTTGTCCCCGTTGGTCACAAGAACCATCGTCATCTCGCCGGTGCCGAAGGTCAACTTTCACAAAAACATGACGGAGCAGCCCTTGGCCGCTCTCTTCATCGTTAGCGGAGATCCCGGGTCGATCGCATTCACGCGGGCAACGACCCTCGTCGTTACTCACGTGCTGGATTAGGCTGGCCTCCATGTCGATGATGCGGTGGCTGCCGCGAGTATAGAAGCAGCCGACCAGGCCATCTTCGGTGACACAGATCGGCATCTGAGCCTTGTTGCGGTAGCGCCACGGATGCCAGGCGTGCCACGAACCTGGATACCTTGGGAACTCCATGCTTCCAAAGATCACGACGTCTCTGTAGACTCTTCCGAGTTCCCCGTCTCTCCGAGCACCTGCGGCTTCCTGATCTACGTCAGGTTGTCCTCGACCAGCTGGCGCTTCCACCAGGAGCTGCGTGGCATAGTCCACATGCTGCAGCTGGCAGCCGCCGCACTGGCAGTAGATCGGCAGAGCGCAGCGATGCGGTCGGGGCTGGCTTTGCCCAACTCCAGCAGCTTGGCATAGCCGTGCTGCTTTTGCCTTCAATTCCTTCACCCATTTTCTCGCCAAAAAGGTGCTAGCTACGAATAAGGTATATCCTCTTTAGCTCGTCTCACACCTCCCTCGTCATAGTTCATTTCGATAATGTCGATCATGCCCCCGTCGTTTTCGCCACCGGCAGCCTGGTAATCGTCCTCCTTTACAAAAAGGGAATTGTCGCAGCACTTCCCTATAAGGTCACAATAAATGGCACCTCAGCTTTAGGTAATTCAGCAGCTCAGCAGTTAGCGTCGCGAAGCAGATCCTTCCATGGATCCACTCAGCGCGTCGCTGATGGTCCGCTTCCTGATCCAATATCGCTCCCTTCATCTCCGACACGATGGTCCAATTCACCAGGGGCAGAGCTTTTTTTGGCGCGACAAAAATATAAGTGCCGAATGAGTGGGTGAGTCGCAAACATAAAAAAGCCCCCTCACGGTACAGGCAAAATCATAAAACCTGTCTTCGTAAGGGGAGCATCTCACTAACTACTCGTATGAGGCCGCTTCAATCCGCTTTTTCCAATATCGTCCCCGTGCTCAGCGTAAAACCCTCGATAACGGCATCTTCGTCAACCTCAATCATAATGCAGCGTCTGTTAATATACCTTAAATCCTGTGGACTGATAATCGTCGCTACCTTGGTATCGATCTTGATCGATTTTGACGTGAACTTCGGGATCACGCTTTTCGCCTTCAGTTCATAGTTCTTATCGTCAACGATGGTCTCAAACACCCGTTCCACGGCTTCCTTGGTCACGTTTTCTACGTCGCTTGCGGTCAGCACGCGTTCCACATCGGTATAATCCAGCTTCGGAGGTTCTTCTTCATCCTGGCGGGATTCAATCACATGATGAATTTCCTCGTACACGTGTGCGATCGTGGCTGAGGCTACATCTCATAATCCACAACATAATTCTGCAATGCCGCATTATAATACCCCACGCTATATTCGATGATTCTCTCGGATACGTCATGCGAATAACGGAGCCGCTTTAAGACGGGGGTGCCGACCGTGAGCTGCAAGGCGTGCAGCACCTGATCCGGCGGAACGGCGACCCCGAACTCATCGCGAAGCTTGTCCAGGGACAGCTCCCGTTCCTCCAGCAGCTCGTACAACGACTGGGCGTCAAGATCGCTCAGCCCGATGGGTCCCGCTTCCGGCGTTAAGTAATGTGTATAGTGAATGTAAGGAGACCCGTCCAAATAGTATATCCGTTCTAGACACAGGCACTGCTCACCGAACAGGCGGTAGGGTTCGCTGTCCGCGTCGTTCTGAATGATCTCGGCGCGGAACCATTTTTTCTCGATACGATGCCCTTGTTCCACCAAAATCTCGGTGAAATGCTTCCACTTGGACAGCTTGGAGGCCGTCGAATTCCGGATGACCTTCGTTCCCCGGCCGCTGCCCTTTTCGACATAACCTTCCAGGGTCAGCTCCTGAATCGCACTGCGTACCGTAATTTTGCTGACGTTAAACTCCTGTTCCAGCTGCGGTTCGGAAGGAATAACCTCCCCTAAAGGATACACGCCGTGCAGAATCCGCTCCTTGATTATATTTTTAATTTGTATGTAGAGTGGTTTATCATTACGGGACAAGTTCACTTGACGTTCAACTACCTTTCTACGTCACCTGTCGATGACGTTATCGCCCGCAGCACCTCCGGCTCGGAAGCCATCGGCGTATCCCCGGCCACTGTATGGGCCAGCATTGCTGCGGCAGCGGCGAACTTAACGGTCTTTTCTGCCGTGAAGCCTTCCAGCTTGCCGTGAATAATTCCGCTGGCATAGGCGTCACCAGCCCCTATTCTATCATAGACGGAAAAGGTCAGCACATCCGAATAGACAAAGCTGCCATCCTGCAAAAGAAAACCACGCAAGGAATGTTCATTGCTGCTATGAATGGTGCGATGCGTTCCCGTGATCGCTGAAATCTGATAGCGCTCGGCAACCTGTGGGAGCAGCTCCTCAAGCTGATCTTCGCGCCGTTCCTTAGACGTGCTTAAGCCAAGCGTATGCATCGCATCCTTTTCGTTCATCATCACGATATCAGACAAGCTTAGCATGTCCTCATAATGCGGCCGGGCCTTCGCATACCCGTCATCCCCCCATAACGAGGGCCGATAGTTGCAGTCGAAAATAACCGTCCCGCCGCGCTTCTTCACCGCCTTGGCCAAGGCTTTCATATG
>Ga0180220_1000863_pt1 | contig 26835 bp, 29 predicted proteins | sample eDN5th37CBELigBY_FD_151335 | JGI IMG/M metagenome (GOLD analysis project Ga0180220, IMG submission 151335) | Enriched backyard soil microbial communities from Emeryville, California, USA - eDNA 5th pass 37_C BE-Lig BY (version 2) (version 2) | ecosystem: Environmental > Terrestrial > Soil >... | reverse complement strand
CCGTCTGGAGCAGCAAGGCAAGCTTCGGCGCAGCCACGGGGGGGCCGTCAGCGTCAAGGAGACCCAGGCCGAAACGCCGTATTTCGAACGGGAAGTCATGCATCAGGAAGAGAAAAAACGAATCGCCAAAGCGGCCGTCGCCCGGATCGAACCGTATGACCGGATCGCGTTGGACGCGAGTTCAACGGCATGGTACATGGCGGCGATCCTGCCGGATGTTCCGCTTACGGTGTTGACGAATTCCATCAAGGTGGCGCTGGAGCTGTCGTCGAAGGAAAAAATCGAGGTGATCTCGACCGGCGGCATTTTGGCGGCAAGATCCCTTTCATATGTCGGTCCGATGGCTGAACGCAGCCTGGAAGCTTATTATGTCGACAAAGCCTTCGTATCGTGCAAAGGTGTTCATCCGGAACGGGGCATCAGCGAATCGAACGAACTGCAGGCCATGGTCAAGCATAAGCTGATCAAACAGGCCGCCAGCGTGTATTTATTGGCCGATGCCAGCAAGATCGGCGTGCAGGCTTTTACGCATGTGGCCGGATGGGAAGAGATCGATGCGGTCGTTACGGACAGCCAGATCGAAGGCGCCGATGCCAAGCTGCTGCGGGAAAAGGGGATCGAGCTAATCGTTACCGAATAAGCGGCCCCGGGATTTCATGCAAACATAAGGCTGCGTGAAAAGCGCTTTTTGGAGGCGCTCTTCGCGCGATCCCATTAAAAAACACAAGCATCCTTCGGAACGGATGCTTGTGTTTTTTTGCGCTGCCGCAAAGAAAGGAACCATCGGGCTTATTCGCGTTTCGGCAGCAGTTTGACGTATTCGTCGGAAAGCTTCATTTGGGACAAATTGTATTCGTAATCCGGTTTGTACTTGGCAAAATCGGAGACGGGCTCAAGCGTGTCCAAATCGATGGCGCTGCCGTCCTCGAACGTTTTGCCCGGCACGTACAGGATCTTATCGTTAAAGAACGAGCCTGTCGGCAAATAATAACGGCTGCCGACGATATTGTGATCGATATTCAGCAGGTCATGTCCGAATGCGGTGAAGTTTTCTTCCTTCAGCGAGATCCCGAGCAGGTTGGCGAGCGTCGGCATAATGTCCACTTGTCCGCCCACCTGCTTCACTTCCTGTCCCGGCACGCCGGGCACATGGATGAGAAGAGGGATGTTAAAGCGGGTAACGCGCGGATCGTATTTGATGCCGAGGGCCTGGCTGATCATCGCAGGATCGTTATCCTGCGGCTGCAGGCCGAAATGGTCGCCGTAAATGACCAGCACGGTGTCTTCCCACATGCCGTTTTGTTTCAACTGTTCGATCAAGGTTCCGATCGCGTAATCCGTGTAATTGACCGCAGCCAAATAATTGCCGAGCTGCGTCCCTTTCAAGGAATCCGGAATGGCGATTTTCATCCGGTCTTCGGGGACGTTAAACGGAAAATGGCTCGATACGGTGACGAACTGCGCATAGAAAGGCTTGTTCTCCCGATGAAGCTTGGCCAGCGTTCGGATGCCGAATTTGTACAATTCCTCGTCCGACGCTCCAAACTCGTTAAAATGGTCGTTTTTATAGTTCGGTTTGTCGTAATAATGAGTGAACTTCAAGGCCGGGTACAACTTGTCCCGATCCCAAAACTTGACGTCGTTCACATGGAACGTGGCCGATTCGTAATTTCTTTTTTCGAGCAGCCGCGGCATGCTTGGAAGCTCGCGGTCGCCGTAGCCCGTCGACATGGCTACCGCCGCCGTCGGATAAATCGAGGTATTGCTCATGAATTCCGCATCGGAGGTATTGCCTTGTCCGATCTGCTGAAAGACCCGCGGGAAGTAGAAGCCGTCTTGGGCAAGACCGTTCAGGACCGGCGTCAGCTCCTGGTCGTTCAACGAGAGATGGATCGGGAAATTCTGGAATGCCTCCATCTGGATGACGATGACGTTTTTGCCTTTGGCCGCTCCGAAAAACTTCGGCTGTGCCTGCGGATGATCCTGGTACTTGAACGTCGCTTCCTTGGATTCGATTTTCCTAACCGTATCCTCGATATTGCCGGAAGCGGCGATAGCTGCTTCCTCATTGGCCTTGAGTCCCGCGGCTACCTGGTAATTAACGAACCCGAGATGTTCGGCTTGAAGCACTTCGTTCGCAATGCCGCGGTCTTTCGCGATAAACAATACCGTTGCGGCAAGGGCGGCAACGCCGACGATTGCCGGCCATCTTTTGCGCAAAGGAGCGGACATGCCTGGCTTGCGTCCCATCAGCCTGCCGCCGGCCCATGCGAGCGCGATCACGACGAAATCGGCAAAAAAGAGGTAGTTTGCCGTTTCGATGGTCGACTGTACGCTGTCCTTGATCCCTCCTACTTGCTTCAGCTCGGAGAGGGCGGTATAAGTCGGGACGGTGTTGAAATGCTGGAAGTAGACCGCCGAGGCAAAAAAGATCAGGGAGCACAGCAAGTTGAATATCCAGTATACGATCCCTTTCGCTTTGGATGGGACGATAAGCTCGAGCAGGGAGAGAAGCACCAGCAAGGAAGCGGCATCCGCCGCAATACGGCTCCACAGGATCCCATGGAAGAAAAAATAGCGCAAAAGCAGAAGTTTCGCCAATAAAAGAATAAAGATTCCGATGACAGGCGTTTTGGGCTTGGATGGTCGCATGGAAAAATCTATCATATAGGCTCCTTTCAATGTTAATGTTAATTTTTTCCTGAGTTTTTGCTATCCAATACTATATAAGTTTTTTTACGCGATGAAAATACTAAATTAACATACAATTTACGATCTGTTAATCACTTTTGGTGCTTGGGCCCACATATGCCATAAAAAAACAAGTGCACCAGTGTGGTTTTCTGTGCCGAAAACCAAACAAATGTTCTTGCTTCGGGTTGGATAAAATGGTATGATCAGGGAGAACATCAACCATTCTGATTTTTGTGGGGAGGATATTCCAATGAACACGAAGCAGGAGAAACTTGAAGCTTTCGCCGAGCTTATCGGTTTTGCAGAATCGTTGGAGCGCTTGAGCGAGGAGCAGTGGTCCGGGCCGATCGCCGCAGGAAAATGGTCGCCTCGCGACATTGTCAGCCATATGATGCTGTGGGACCGATACTTTCTGGAAAACGTGGTTCGGCCCATGGCGGGGCATCGCCCAATGACGCTGAAGACGCTCGATTTCGACGAGTTCAATCGCGACGCCGCGGCTTACGGGTTAACCCAGACCAAGCGGGATTTGCTCCGCCAAACCGTGGAAGCTCGCAAGCAGCTCATCGAGGTCATTGAAGGCATCCCGGAATCGGAATTCGGCCATAAGCATGACGACAAGCTGTCGGTCGACGAATATTTGCTTGATTTTTACGAACATGACCGCCATCACATGGCCCAAATCCATACATATTTAGCGACCTTCGCATAATGCTGTTCCGTCAAGGAGAGCTTTCGGTCAGGCCGTTGACGGAGGAAGACGCCGGGCTGCTTGCGGCATGGTTGAGCGATCCGCGCGTGCTTGAGTTTTACGAAGGCCGTGACCATCCCCATGACTTGGAACTCGTACAGGAGCGCTTCTACCGCGAAGACAGCGAGACCGTTCGCAATATCGTGTCGTACGGGAACCGGCCGATCGGGTATATCCAATATTACGAGATCGATAGGGAAGAGCGGGAGCTGTACGGGTATGCAGGGACGCAGGAGCGGATTTTCGGCATGGATCAGTTTATCGGCGAGCCGGATTGCTGGAACCGGGGGATCGGCACGATGCTGATCCAAGCCATGGCGAGTTATCTGCTCGGCGAGATGAAGGCTGATCGGATCGTCATGGACCCGCAAGCCTGGAATGCACGCGCGCTTCGCGTTTACGAGAAATGCGGGTTCAAGAAAAAAAAGCTGCTGTCGCAGCATGAATGGCATGAAGGCGCCTACCGAGATTGCTGGCTGATCGAACTGGACGGCCGGAAACGAAAGAAAACGACATAGATAAAGGGGCTGTATCCTTGGTCTGAAAAAGACGAGAAAGGGTACGGCTCCTTTTTGCGTTTTCGGGAAGCTTCCAGACCGGGTATTAACGGCAGCTTAGCCGTACCCTTTTTTCCGTATCCTGCTTTCATGTCGGCATAACTGACGCTTGTGGCATGTACGCGAATGAGGACCTGTTTGGCGGAAATGGTCGGTTTACGAATCTGCAGAAATTTCCGGAAGAAAAAGATTGAGAGAGTTCCATCTCAGAAGGGAGGCATGAAACCGGGCAGCCGGAACGTAATCTAGTATGGAAGCCTTCTTTGGAAGGCCGAAGGAGGTTCGTTCCGGTATGGATAACAAGGCAAGGTTGAAGGATTTGTCCACGCTCAAGCTGTCGGAGTCGCTTCATTTATGCAGGGCTGAGGCTGAGGAGTGGGTCAGGTATTTTCATGTTTATTACCATCAAGCGACGATTGCTTTCGGCTGCAATGATCCGGCAGATTCCTTGTTGGCCGGGCGCGATCAGCCTTATTGGCTCATGAAGGATCATCATATGGTTGGCGGGCTCGCCATGACGCCTTTTGCGTTCCGGTATCTATTTGCGATTCCTCCCTTTCAGGCCGATGCAGGGGTTATCAAACTCATTGCGCAAGCCATTCGGCGAGTCGCCGGCGGCGAGGCGCCGATTCGGGCATTGGACATCCCGGACGACGACGCGGATGACTATATCCGGGCCGGCTTTCGGCCTGATCCGTGCAGATTCCGCTGGATGCGGCGGCCGGCGGCCGTATTCTCCGATGATTCTCCCGCACCGCTGATTTGGCGCCGGGCGGAAATCGTTTGCGATTCGGGGGAAACGCGGCTAAACTTGGAGCGCGAAGCCGGGCTGTTTTTATACAAGCATGCTCACGGAGAGGGAAGCGGCGAGAAAACCTCGGCGTCTTTTTCGCAGACGCTGCAACGGATCCGCGAATATGCCGCACGCAGTCCGAAGGCCGTGCTGGATGCATCGGGCGCAGCATATGACCGTGCAACGCATGCGATGATCGGCGTGTGCCTGATCGGAATTTCCGAAGGCTGTCCGGCGATCGAGGCGCTGGCCGTGGGGCAGGCTTTCAGAGGCCGGGGCGTGGCAACAGACATGCTGCAGCGGGCTTTGACCGTCTTGGCGCAAAACGGAGAGGCGCTGCTCCGCATCCGGATCTTGCACGGCCATCCGATCGAATCGTTGTGTTACCGACTCGGCTTTATGCCCGGTCCGCTGTTTATACCGGAGATGACGTTTGCCCGATCCTAAACCGGCCGGTCCGTTGCTGAAGCAACTTTTTATAATATCAGAAAGGATAACCTACAGAGCCATTGCTTCCTGATCTTGCAAGAAAACTACCATTAAACGCGGTCTGTCTTCTTAGGGAGTACGTCGATAGCGTTTTTCTTTTTGGGGTGTGACAATATATATAGTGTCGTTTCGAGTGATCGAATACTATATATGGTGTCGGGTGGATAAACCACCTATTATCGCCGTAAGGAGGAAGTTGTAATGATGACACACGAACAGGATCAGACCGGACAGCTTTGGCGTTCCTTTCATGATATGCTGCAAGCCGGCAGCCCGGATATGCTCCGGGAAAACGCAAACGTGGACGGAAAGTCGCCCATGGGGCTGATGAGCAAATTTGCCAGCGAAAGCGCCAAAATGTACGCGGTTGAACATTTGCTGACGCCGGAGGCCAGGGAAGCGATGCTGCAAAATTTGATCTATCCCCATGACCTCGATTTTTACGCTTCGGGGACGACGACCTGCTGCCAAATTCCGCTCGGCAAGCTGCTGCGGGGAGGGTTCAATACCGGCCACGGCCATATGCGCGAGCCGCAGGACATCAAAAGCGCCATGGCCCTCGCCTCGATCATTTTGCAGGCCAACCAGAACCAGCAGCATGGCGGACAAGCTTTTCCGATGTTTGATGCCGACCTGGCGCCGTACGTGCGGAGAACCTTCGAAAAGAAGCTGCGCATGCTTGGGGAACTGCCGCTTCGAGACGATTTCGACCGGGAACGGGAAGCGAGGAGAATGACGGAACGGGATGTATATCAGGCCTGCGAGGCGTTTATTCACAATGCCAATTCGATGCATTCGCGGGGCGGTGGCCAGGTGCCCTTCATATCGGTCAACTATGGGACCGACACGTCCGAATGGGGGAGAATGCTGATCAAGCAGCTGCTGCTTGCGACCCAACGCGGCCTCGGGCGCGGAGAAACGCCGATTTTTCCGATTCAGATTTTCAAGGTAAAGTCCGGGGTGAATTTTCAACCGGAGGATCCGAACTACGATCTGTATAAACTTGCGCTGGAAACGACCGCCCGCCGGTTGTTCCCGAATTTCGCTTTTCTCGATTCGCCGTTCAATCAAGCCTACGACCGGGGGACGAGGGAAAGCGAAGTCTGTTACATGGGCTGCCGGACGCGCGTGATGGGGAACGTGAACGGGGAGGAAAACGCCATCGGCCGCGGGAACCTGTCGTTTACGTCGATCAACCTGGTTAAACTCGCCTTGTTGTCCGCAGGTCCCGAAGAATTTGACCGGAGGCTTGATGAAGCGATGGATGTGGCGGTGCGCCAGCTTCATGGGCGTTTCAGCTATCAGGCCGGCAGGCAGGCTGGGAATTTCCGCTTTTTGTACTCCCAAGGCGTATGGAGAGGCGGGGAACATCTGCAGCCCGACGACCGGCTCGGCGACGTGCTGAAGCAGGGGACGCTGAGCGTCGGCTTCATCGGCCTGGCCGAAGCTTTGACGGCGCTTTACGGCCGGCATCATGGGCAAAGCGAGGAAGTTCAGCGGCAAGGGTTGCGGATCATCCGCCGCATGCGCGAACGGATGGATGATGAAACCCGCGACAGCGGCTTGAACTTTACGCTCATCGCGACGCCGGCCGAAGGCTTGTCGGGAAAATTCGTAAAAAAGGACCGGGAAACGTTCGGAACGATTCCGGGCGTCACGGACCGGGACTATTACACGAATTCATTCCATATTCCCGTCTATTATGCCATCAAGGCGGCGGATAAAATCCGTTTGGAAGCGCCGTATCACGAGCTCTGCAATGCGGGACACATTACATACGTCGAAGTGGACGGCTCAGTCATTCACAACGTGGCCGCGCTGGACAAGATCGTGCGGTGCATGGCGGAAAACCGGATCGGTTACGGTTCGATCAACCATCCGGTCGACCGCTGCAAAACATGCGGCTGCAGCGGCATCATCGATGATCGTTGCCCGGCTTGCGACGGGGCCCAAATCGAGCGGATCCGGCGGATTACCGGTTATTTGGTCGGCGACATGGACAAATGGAACTCGGCGAAACGCGCGGAGGAAGCCGACCGCATAAAACATGGGAGATAAGGAGCGTGAAGAAGCGTATGGGCAGCGGGATGAACGATGTTTCGGTTTCTGTCAATAAAGAGGTTTCGGTTTGGATCCTGGATGTCATCCATGACAGCGTCGTGGACGGGGAAGGGCTTCGCACCGTCATTTTTTGCGCGGGTTGCCCGCACCGCTGCCCTGGCTGCCACAATCCGGAATCCTGGCATTTGCGCAGCGGCAAACGTTGGAGCGTGGCGGAGCTCGTCCGGGAAGCCGGAAGCAATCCGCTGACGGACGTTACGCTGTCGGGCGGCGACCCGTTCCTGCAGGCGCGGGGGATGAGCCGGGCAGCGCGGGAGCTGCGTCTCCAGGGGAAACATATTTGGGCGTATACCGGTTACACGCTTGAAGAACTTCTCGCAAGCGGCGACCGCTATAAGCAAGAACTTCTTGCCTGCTGCGACGTGCTGGTCGACGGACGTTTCGAGCTTTCGCAGCGGGATTTGTCCGTCCCGTTCCGGGGCAGCCGAAATCAGCGGATTTGGGAACGGAGCGAGGGGGGATGGAAGGAAATCTACCCGCTCGATCCTTCGGGCCGGACATCCTTTATTATGGTAACGTAACTCATTGACGCCCCCCGCAGAATGTTTTAATATTCAATCTTGAAAGCACCAAGATACTTAGCTTAAACATGACGCAGCACCTGTCTTAAACTCCGATTCGTTCGCGAGTGGCGAAATTTTAACGACGGTTTTCAGCCGCCGGTTTCGTTCGCCCCCTGTCTATCCATGACGGGGGGTTTTTGGTTGTTGCGCAAGGCTTGCTTCAAAGGGGGAATATAGACATGAACAAACTTAAATATTCGCTGCTGATTTTGATCGGGGCGATCAGTTACGGGGTGCTGTCATCCATTATGAAGCTCGGCATGCAGGAAGGCTTTACGGTCAGCCAGATGCTTGGAGGGCAATACGTGTTCGGCTGGACGTTTCTGCTGATTCTGATGCTTCTTTTTTCGCGTAAAAAACTGTCTCCGAAGCAGTGGCTGACGCTGCTGGCCGTCGGCATCACCATGAGCGGCACGTCCGTATTTTACGGAAAAGCCGTCGAGCGTCTGCCCGCATCGATCGCCGTCGTCCTGCTATTCCAGTTCACCTGGATCGGCGTGCTGCTGGAAGCGGCTGCGGATCGCCGTTTTCCGAGCAAGAGCAAGATCTTCTCCATCATCGTCTTGATCGCCGGAACGCTGCTCGCCGGCGGGGTCGTCGGCGCAAGCAGCGGCGCGCTCGACATGACCGGGGTCATTTTCGGGCTGCTGTCCGCCTTTACGTTTGCGTTATATATGTTTGTCAGCGGGCGCGTGGAAACGAAGGTTCCTGCTTTCAATAAGAGCTTTTTTATGACCACCGGCTCCGGCGTCATCGTTTTATCGGTCTTTTCGCCTTCGTTTTTGTGGGACGGCGCTTTGGGGGACGGACTGTGGAAATACGGCGTCGCGCTGGGTTTCCTCGGCATCCTGATCCCCGTCGTGTTTTTTGCGATCGGCATGCCGAAAGTCGGCTCGGGTACCGGAGCGATTCTTGGCGCCGCGGAACTGCCCGCTGCGGTCGTCGCATCGGTCCTCCTCGTGCATGAGCATGTGAGCGGCTTGCAATGGTTCGGCATCGTGCTGATATTTGTCGGGATTGCCATTCCGCAGATCCGGTTTTCCAGGCAAAAAAGGCCGCCGCTTTATGAGACCCAGGAGTCCGCGGCGAATCTGTGACCTTTCTCTCCCGGTCCGATTAACGACCGTCGCGGAGGGTAATGTAAAGATGTAGACATCTCTTCATTTATTTTGGCCTCGGCTGGTTCAGCCGCGGGCCGTTTTTTTGTATAATGGGAGAAAAAAGGAGGATGTACGGCTATTCCAAAAAAATTAATCGCATTTCCAAAATAACCGAAGGAAAAGGAGGGATATTTTAAAAAAAATTGGAGGAAACAAACGATGATTATTAGGGAAATGCAGCTTCATGAATCCGGGTTGATCCGGCTGATCGACAGATCTGAATTGATCGAAAGCATCTATAAAATGAACGATGGCGTGCTTGAGGCCGTTCCGGCGGGACATGAATGCCCGTCATGGGACGAGGCGCACACGCTGGAAATGATCGAACGTTTCGAAAAAGAACTCCGCGGAGGGGGCGCGGCCTACGGCGCCTTCGATGGCGAAACGCTTGCCGGATTCGGCGTGCTTGGGCACCGGTTCCGCGGCGAACGCCAGGACCGGCTGCAGGTTGATTTGATGTATGTCAGCCGGGCGTACCGCAGACAAGGCATCGGGACAAAACTCATGGAGGAGCTTTCGAAAGAGGCGCGCAAGCGCGGAGCGTCCTATTTGTACATTTCTTCCACCGAGACGGAATCCGCCGTTCATTTCTATATGGCAAACGGCGGACGAATCACCGATCAGGTGGATGAAGAACTGTTCAAACTCGAGCCAGAGGATATCCATATGCTGAAGAAGCTGTAGCATTCTTTGGCAAACGTGCTGAAATGAAACGGATGAAGGTGAAGATTTGATTGTATATATCGGATATGCATTAGGAATATTGATTCTGGCGGGGGCGGGTTATCTTGCCTGGAGAAATTCCAAAATCATTGCGGAACAGAGGGAAAAGAAAGGGACCGTCCCTGTCATGTCTTCTTATACGGTCCAGGTGGATCGCCAGTCTGCGGCCGGGGAGGCCGTCAACGCGACGCCGCTCTTGGAAGCGGACTATCGCGAAGCCGAAGGCACGGTAAAAGTCCGTTTGAGCCGGGTGAACGGCACGATCGGCGAATTGAAGCTGGACCATGCGGTGCAAATCATGGAGCATACCTGCTCCGAGATCGCGTCCAAGGCAGAGACGATTAACATCACCGCTTATCGCGACGCCGTGATGAACGAAGAAGAAAAGCAAGCCGTGGCCCGGCTTGAGCAGGGGCTGCGGGGCTAACCGGAGAAGCAGCATGCTGTAAACCAAAAGGGAGAGACATGAATGCGATTTAACCATTTTACGGATCCTGCGGCTTTCCGGGAACATGTGGAGGCGGCTCTTATGGAGCAGGAAGCGGTAAATAATCTCCCTCTTGGCGTGTTATCGCGGCTTGTTCTTGAAGAGAGCTTGCCCGGATCGTATTTTCTGGCATCGGTCGACGATGGAGACAAGCCGCTGCTCGTTATGATGCAAACCCAATCCCATCTGATCCTGGGAGTTCCCGAAGGAACGCCGGCAGAGAAGCTGGAGGTTTGCTGCGCGGAAGCCGCAGAGCAACTGCACAGCCGTAAAGACGTACATATTCCGAGCATCGTGGGCGTTCTCCATGTCGCGGATGCTTTTGCGGAAGCTTGGAAGCGGAAGACGAATCTGGATACGGTAACGTTGATGGACCAGAGGATCTACCATTGCACGCAGGTTGAGGAGGTACCGATTCGTCCGGGATTATTCCGCTCAGCCTCGCCTGAGGAAGCGCCGCTGATTGCGGACTGGATCGAAGCCTTTTGCGTTGAAGCGCTTGAAAGCATAAGCAGGGAATCTGCGGAACAAATGGCCCGGCGGGGGATCGAAAACCAAGCGATCTACGTTTGGGATCACGAAGGACCGGTTTCGATGGCGCAAAAAACGCGCCCGACCGCAAACGGGGCGGTCGTCAACATGGTGTTCACGCCCCGCCCATACCGAAGCCAGGGCTACGCAAGCTCTTGCGTGGCTGCCCTGACCCGAAGCATATTGAAAGGCCCCGGCCGGTTTGCATCGCTGTACACGGATCTAAGCAATCCGGTTTCCAATCATATCTATATGAATATCGGATACCGCCCGTTGGCCGACTCGGTCGTTTACGGCTTTCAGGAAACGGAAGCAGGGGACTGAAAGGCGGCGAATTCGGTTACATATGATAGCTTCCGCTCGGTTCATGCAGGACCCATTCCAGCATGCTGATCATGTCTTCAAGCCGAAGGAGCTGCGCGTTCAGCGAAGCATGCGCCGGAGTCCCCTGTTCGGCCGCGTCGATGCGGGTCAACAGCGATTTTTTTTGCAGCGTAAGTTCATTGATTTTGGATTTGATTTGATTTTCGGTTCTCATGTTTGTACCCCCAAAGACAGTCATCTTACGTCTGATTATACCAGGTTAAGGACAAGATCCCTAACGGACCGGAAAAGGATACTAAATTCGTTTGAGGAGCGTGGGAGCATGAATATGAAGCAGTTGGCTGCCGAAAAAGCGGTGGAATACGTCGAAGACGGAATGCGGATCGGATTGGGAACGGGTTCGACCGCTTATTGGGCCATCCGAAAAATCGGGGAACGCGTTCGGGCAGGGTTGAACATCGAGGCGGTGGCTACCTCCAAGGCTTCGGAAAAGCTCGCGCAGGAGGAGGGCATCCCTCTGGTTCCTTTCGACAAGATCGAGGGACTGGATCTGACGATCGACGGCGCCGATGAGCTCGACGGGGAACTTCACCTGATCAAAGGCGGCGGAGGCGCGCTGCTGCGGGAAAAAATCGTCGCGTACCACAGCAAGGAATTGATCATTATCGCGGACGAAAGCAAATTCGTGGACAAGCTTGGCAGCTTTCCATTGCCGGTCGAAATCGTTCCTTTCGCCAACGAGTGGACGATGGCATCGCTGGAAAAATTGGGAGCAAAACCGATGCTGCGAACCGATGGCGAGCACTTATTCGTCACGGATAACGGCAACTACATTGCCGACTGCCGTTTTGGCGTCATCGAGAATCCGGCGGAGCTGAACTCGAGGCTGCTCGCGCTGCCCGGCGTCGTGGATAACGGCCTGTTTATCGGGCTTGCCTCCCGGGCCGTGATCGGACATCAGGATGGCACAGTTACGGTGATGACGCCAGAAAAATAGCAGGTCATTGACAATTGCGCAGGCATCGACTATCTTTATATTAAGATAGTAGTTTTGGAGGTTTCTCGTATGGCAGACAAAATGAACAATGACGAATTGTCCCTGGAATTATTTATCGTACTCGCACGCGCCTATAATTCGGTCGTAGCCCACTCCTCGCGCGATATCCAGAGCCATGGCCTGAATACCACCGAGTTCGGCGTGCTTGATCTTTTGTACCATAAAGGCCCGCAGCCTCTGCAAAAGATCGGCGAGAAAGTGCTGATTTCCAGCGGGAACATTACTTACGTAGCGGATAAGCTTCAGAAAAAGAACCTGCTTGTGCGCAAAGCCTCTCCGGATGATCGACGCGTCATTTTCGCGGATTTGACGGACGAAGGGCGCGCCTTCTTCGGATCGATTTTCCCGAGCCACCAAGAGGTTCTTGTCCGTGCGGTCGAAGGACTCGATGAACACGAGAAGAAGCAGGCCGTCGAGCTTTTGAAAAAGCTCGGACATGCTGCCGAAGAGAGCTTTAAAACCGGACGCCAAAAAGAATAACGATGGTGGAAACAACGAAAAACAGCCCGTCGCCGCGTTCTGACGCAGTGGCGGGCTGTTTGGGTTGAATGGCAAAAAAGCGCGGCAAATGCCTTACATCTTAAAGCGCTCCAAATGTTCCCACAGCTTTTCTTCGATTAAAATTTCCTTCTGCTTCGGACCGATCAGGTCAAAATGCGGAAAAGGATTCCGGTTGTGGATATACCGGGAGGGCAGATCATGCGCCTCGCACCATCGTGCAAGCCTCTCCAGGTCCGAGCACCCCACTTTGGTCACGGTCGTCATGCCGGGGAAACGCGGATCAAGCCAATAATGGGTCAAAAACGCGATTTCGCCGCGGCTTACAGCCATTTTCCACGCGTTAAGCTCCTTGCGGTTAATGCCAAATGCCATCGTTCATCATCCCCAGCTTATCATTTGCGTCAATCCGCCGATTGGTTCATCAGCCGTTTAAGCTTGGCTTCCGTTGAAGAGCCGGCGGCAGGCGTATATACGCTGCAGCGGAGATCGGCGCTGCCTTGCACTTGAAGCGAGGTCAGGTCAAAAAGCATTTTTCCCATTTTGGCATGCCGGAATTCGATGACGACCTCGGGTGCGCTGCTGACTTGGCTGTGCTTCCATAAAGGCAGGAATTCCGGATCGACCTGCTCCATTTCCTGCAAAAACTGCTCGTACCATGCATCCTCCACGTACTGTCCGTAATACGATCGGAAGATCGAAAGAAACCCCATGACAAAATGTTCCCAATTGACCGCGAGCCGCCGAAACTCCTTCCGGGTGAACAAAAGCCGGATCATGTTCCGCTGCTCGGCCGGAATGCGTTCGAAGGCAAGAAAGACGTAAGAGGCCGCCCGGTTCCACCCGACGATCTGGCAGTGGCGGTCGGAAATGATCGTCGGACAGTAATGGAGCTCGTCCACCATTTTTTGCAGGGAAGGGCTGATCTTGGGCTCCTCCTGCTGCGACATCATCGAACTTGAGGGCGTCTCCATGGCCAAGGCAAACAAATACTTTCGTTCGTCAGGCGTCAGGCGCAGGGCGGAGGCGATGCAGTCGAGCACCGACGACGAGACGTTGATGTCCCGGCCTTGCTCCAGCCATGTATACCAAGTGCTGCTGACGCCGGCCAATTGGGCGACTTCCTCCCTGCGCAGCCCGGGGGTGCGGCGCCGTCCGCCGGACGGCAGACCGACCGTTTCGGGCAGAATTTTGGCGCGCTGCTCGGTCAGGAACGCCGAGAGAGCCTTGAGACGGGTATCGCGATTCATGGCGTTCCTCCTTTCCCGTAAATATGCCAAGCTTCCAAAGCATCAGCATAGTATTCATTATACTAGGATAAACAACAACTTGTAATAGGATAACACCTATGAAAAGATATTGCCATAAGGATTGTACAGGGAGGAACAGAATATGGAAAGAGTCGTAATTACAGGAGCAGGACTGGTCTCGCCGCTGGGCAATGACGTTCCGTCCTTTTGGAATGCGCTGCTGCAAGGGAAATCAGGGATTTCCCGGGTCGATGCATGGGATACTTCCGATATGAAAACTTCGCTGGCAGGCGTAGTTCGCGACTTTGACGCCGATGCCCGGTTCGGCCGCAAAGAGGCGCGGCGGATGGACCGTTTTTGCCAGTTTGCGCTTGCGGCCGCCGAAGATGCGATCAAGGATGCGAATCTTTCGCTCGAGCACGTCAATAAGGAGCGAATGGGCGTCTACGTCGGGTCCGGCATCGGCGGCATTTCGACCTTGATGGAGCAAACGGAGGTACTGCGCACGCGCGGTGCTTCCCGCGTCAGTCCGCTGCTCGTGCCGATGATGATTTCCAATATGGCTGCGGCGATGATCAGCATTCGCACGGGGGCTGAGGGACCGACCCTTTCGCCCGTAACGGCTTGTTCGATCGGCAACACGGCGATCGGGGAAGCGTTCCGGCTGATCCGTGCGGGCGGCGCGGACGTGATTCTTGCCGGCGGCGCCGAGGCGGCGATCTCGGAGATTTCGATGGCCGGGTTCGGCAACGCAACCGCGCTTACCGGCCGGGACGGCGATCCGGCGCGGGCAAGCAGACCTTTTGACGCCGGGCGCGACGGGTTTGTCATGGCGGAAGGCGCCGGCATTTTGGTGCTGGAGAGCTTGTCCCACGCACAAAAGCGCGGCGCGCAAATTTATGCGGAAGTGACCGGATACGGCGCGACCTCCGATGCCTACCATGTGGTGGCTTCCCACCCGGAAGGAAAAGGGGCTTATCTGGCGATGAAGCTTGCGCTTGCGGAGGCCGGCGTCGACCCGGAAAACGTGGACGTCATTAGCGCCCATGCGACGAGCACGCAGGTCGGCGACCGATCCGAGGTGGCGGCCATCAAGCGTCTGTTCGGAGATGCGGCTTACCGGATTCCGGTCACCGCGAACAAATCGATGATCGGCCATATGTTCGGCGCCGCCGGCGGCGTGGAAGCGATCGCGCTGGTCCAGATGATCCGGGAGGGGCGAATCCCGCCGACGATCAACCAGGAGACGGCCGATCCGGAATGCGACCTGGATGTCGTGCCGAACGAGGCCCGGACCAAGGACGTTCGCGTCGGCATATCCAATTCCTTCGGTTTTGGCGGCCATAATGCCGTTATCGTGCTTGAGAAGTTCGCGCCCTAAACGAGTCTTATCTTGGATATGCTCCAACCTCTGCCAAAAGGTTAGGTGATCCGATTTACATTTTTTGCTATACTGAAGAATAGTGATTCAATACGCAAAGGATGATGACGTTGCCTGTGAAAATATGTCCCGAATGCGGCGCCTCGAACCACGAAAAAGCCGGGGCCTGCGTCGTATGCGGCGCTTCGGTGGAACGCGCGAAAGCGGTGCGCCCTCTAGGTACGGGGCATGATACCGATCCGGAACGGGAAGAGGAACGCGTTCCCGAATTTGACGGAAACCCTCGCCCTAGCGTTGCTTCTGCCGGCAATGGCTGGCTGACGGCCATGGTGGTGATCGCTACCGTCATCTACCCGTTCGTAGGCATGATCATCGGCGGCGTGGTTGCATTCGGCGAAAGCAAGGAAAAACGCGACACCGGGAAATTTTTGCTGCTGCTGAGCCTGATCATTTGGCTCGTCCGGGCCGTAATTATTCGGTTGTTGATACGCTAGCTTGACGGCCTTTACAGGAGTTTTTCAAAAGAAGCCGAGTAGAGCGGGTTTTCGCTCTATTTGGCTTTTTTTGCGTTGGAAAATCGTTGTACAAGCTTATCTCGAATCCTGTTCCCGGGAGGAAAGCAAGCCAAGGATCGCCTTGTGCTCCATTAGCGGCAACTTGCGAAGGTGCGGACCTGAAGTCAGCAAAAATAGCTCTTCTAAGCCATTTGATTAATCAAACTTTTTTGCATATAAATCACAACTTCTGTTCCGATTCCTTTATTGCCATTTTCATCAATATACTCCCAGCTGATTGAAAATTCCCCGTGCCCCCAATCTACATAACCCAGTTTTTCATAAAGTCGTTTGGCTTCCGGATTATTGATTCCCACCTCTAAACCTATACAAGTACACCCCTTTTCTTTTGCTAAACGTTCGGCTTCTTGGATGATGGCTGTTGCAACACCTTGTTTCCGATATTCATCTACTGTTAACCCGGCTTCTAAGAAAGCGCTATGGGCAATATCCGCGAATTTAGTTACAGGCCCATCATTAGGACCTCGCCATCGTAGTAAGAAATGGCCAGCAAAATTCGATTCCGCCGCTTCAGGGTACAATATATAGACGAATGAAACCGTTTCGCTCTATACATTGCTGATTGGTAGTCGCTAGCTTTATAGATTTTTGCAAAATCCTCACTTAAAAGTTGAAATTTTTGCCGAGGCGGGTTAAAGTAACGGAACGAATCGAATTATGAAGTGGATAATCATGTGGAGGTCTTGAACATGCTGTTGAACATTAAATCATACATACGCAAACCGCAGGTCGCCGAATTGTTTTCCTACGCGGTGTTTCCGGATGACCAGTCGATCGAAAAAGCCGTCAATGCCTATGAATCCAACGATGCCTGGCAGTTGTACGGCTATGAAGACGGGGAATTGCTCGTCGGCATGATCGGCTACGAAAAATCGGGGAGTGATCTTATTCTTCGCCATATTTCGGTCATCCCCGAGAATCGGGGGCTGGGGTACGGCAGAGGAATGATTTTGGAGGCCATGACGATGGAAAAACCGGAGCGGGTGATCGCCGAAACGGATGAGGAGGCCGTCGACTTTTACCGGAATATCGGCTTCATCGTGCACAGCCTGGGCGAGCAGTATCCCGGGACGGAGCGCTTTCGCTGCGTGTATGAAGTCGAGGATGAGTCGTAAAAGAAAATAAACCATCGGAAGATTATAAAAGAGCCGGTTCTCTATGGGGAGCCGGTTTTTCATTTCATGTTCGAAGCTTTGCGCGGATTTTTTTCGCGAAAAATGCAACCAACCCGCTCCGGGACGCATCATTATAGCAAAGGGGGAGGAAAACGGTCTGGATATGATAGCGGGTTTAAGACGGAAGGATGAAGAGGCGCTCGTGATGCTGATGCAGCGGTATGGCGACGATTTGTTGCGAACCGCCTATATGCTGCTCCGGGATCGCCAGGAAGCGGAAGAAGCGGTTCAGGACAGCTTTGTCGCTGCTTTTGAGCGGATCGGGCAGCTACGCGACGACGCCAAAATGAAAAGCTGGCTGCTCCGCATCGTCGTCAACCGCTGCCGAATGAAGCAGCGGACATGGGGCTTCCGGCATTTGTTTCCATCCGCCTACATGGACAGGTGGCTGGCGAAAGAAAAGGAGCAGGGGCCGGAAGAACAGCTTTTGCAGCAATGGAAAAGCGGAAGCCTTACTAAAGCGGTACATAGTCTAAGCTACAAATATCGCGAAGTCATTACGCTTCATTATTTTCAGGAGATGGGCGTCGCCGAAATCGCCGAGCACCTGCAGGTGAACAGCAATACGGTCAAGGCAAGGCTTGCCAGGGGGCGCGCCTATTTGAAACTGGCGCTAGAGAAAGAAGGGGAGAACGAATGGATTTGAACCAACCGAACGTAAAACGGAAGCTGGACGAGGAGCTGTCCGGCCTCCGCTTCGGCGATCGGCAAAAGGTGCTCGGACGAACGCATCCGAAAACGCGGCGCGATCGTTTACGGGCGTTGTGGAACAAAGAGCTTGAGCTGCCGGTCGTGCCGATCGGCGCGGCTCTACTGCTTTTTTTCACTGCGGCTTTTTTGTACCGCGCCGTGCTGCAGCCGAAAGCTTCCCTGCCTCATGGCGGAACCGCCTTCAAGCGGGAAATGATTGAGGAGGGCGGCAGCGTTTATTGGAAGGACGTTCTTGAGAGGAGGCTCGCTCTTGATGAAAATCCGGATCAAAATTAAACATCTGGCGTATGGATCGGGGCTGCTGCTGGCCTTCGTCCTTGCCGTTTGCTTCATGGCAAGACCCGTCCAATATATGGCCGGGGCCGATCAAGCCGGCACGGAAACGAAGGAGCAGGTGCTCCGCGAAATCGAAGCTGCCGGTGCGCAAGAAAAGCTGAGGCTCATCGCGGAATACATGCTGAAAGATGACAGCGTCGATTTAAGCCGCGCATTTGACATGTACATCGAGTCAAACGGCATGATGTACGGCGGAGGCGTGGTGGATGTCGCCAGGAAGCCCGTTTTTTCTTTGGGAGAAAAGGTTCCTTATTTGGAACGGTATCTCAAAGAGGGAGGCTCGGATCCGGACATCGTCAGCGCGGCCAAGCTGCTGGCTTATTACTATCAAGGAACGGGAGAACCTGAAAAAGCGGCTGCGGTTTTGGCCGATGCCCGTGAAAGGCTGAATTCCTCGCCGGCCGCGTACGTAAGCGACGAGCTCCTGCTCATGCAGGCGAAAATTGCCGCCGGGCAAAAACAATACGATACGCTTCTGAAGCTGTGCGAAGACCTGATGGACGGAACCGCGGTAAACGAGGATATTCTTGCAAGCATATCCGATCTGCTCGCGCAATATACGATCGACAAGGGGGCCGTTCCCCATGCGCTGGAGCAGCTTCAGTCGGCCTTGGAGCAGAAAATCAGCCGTATTCAGAGCGGGCAGGCGGTCCAGATCCAAAAAGAAAAGCTTGTGGAGATCACGGACCGTTTGAAGAAGATCGTTTCAAGCCGAACAACCGGCTTAACCGACGTATCCGGCACGATCATGAAAGCAGGCGGGGAGCCGTTTGCTTATACGGGCGTTTTTTTGCGCAGAGAGGATGATTTGAACCACAGCATGGCCGGCTTTGAGCCATACCAGGCCCTTACCAACGGAAAGGGAGAGTATGCCTTTAAAGGGGTCGTTCCAGGCCGTTACAAGCTGTTTATCGGGGTGAATGCAAGCGAGGTAAACGGCTGGACATGGCCGGAACAAAGGGATGGCGGATGGATCGACCTGAACGGGCAGGGGGCGGCGAAGGAGAACGTGACGTTCCAGCGGCTTCTCGAACTTAAAACACCCGTAAACAATGCCGTTCTAAAGGATCAAACCATTACCTTTGCCTGGAAACCGGTGCAGGGCGCGGCGTATTACGACCTCAGCCTCGGTTTGAAACTGAGATCGGGCTCAAGCGGCAACATCATCCGACAGGGAATATCCTCGCCTCAAGTCCAAATCAAGGCAGATGACCTTTATTACATGTATACCGGGATCAGCGCATCCTCCGAGGGCAGCGGCCAACCGGCGTTGGATCCGTTGTCGCTGCTCGGATATGCCGATACGGAAAACCGGATGTCCTGGAGCGTCGCGGCGTACGATGCGGAAGGAAGGATGCTGACCCGGAGCGGCGGGTACCGATTGGACGAAAATTTGACGGGAAACCTGCCCTTCTTTTATTTGAAGGAGCGGAAGATGACGGAGGCCGACAGGACGCTTTTGAAGGGGGAGATTGAAAAAGCGGAGGCGATGTACCGGGCGGATTACCGCCGAAATCCCGACGATGAGTACAGTCTGCATATGATCATCAAGCTGCTGGAAGGGAAAAGGATGCTGCTTGGTGCCGGCGCCAAGGAATCGGAAGATGAATTGAAGGCGGAGCAGGCAGCGCTTCTAAGGCAGATGGCGGACCTGCGCCCTACGGCATGGTTTTACGATTTGTTGGCCCAATATTCGTTTGAGCAGGCGAAGTGGGACGAATATCTCCGGTACGATGAACTTGCGGCGGCATTGGATACGTCGAGGGACACCAGCTATAGAGACGGAACGCGGGCTATCGCTTTGATGAGGCAGGGAAAATGGGAAGCGGCAGCGGCGTCTTTTCAGAAATCCGTGGAGAACGACCCGTCGCACCGTTTCATCGGCGCTTACATCGCCCTCTCGATCGCCGGCAGCGGCACGCTGGAAAAAGCGATGGCTTTGGCGGAAAAATTCCCTGACCGGATGATGTATAACACACCGATCCACTGGGATGAGCTGCTGCAGGACATGAAACGGGAATCTTCGGGCGATAAAGGTTATTTCCAAACGCTTCGGAACAGAGCGCATTCCTACGTCCAGGGCAAAGAAAAGGACTGGAAGCATTCAAGCTCGTATTTCCCGGCCATGGACCGTTTTTTCAAACTGCTGGAGCAAGTGGGGTAAGCATGAGAATCTAGGCATATGCCGAATTTTGCGCCGATTCCAGGGGAGTACGGAGTATTGTCCCTTTCACCGCTCCTTACCCGCACATACAATGGATGAGTACTGGAAACGGGAAGGAGGCGAAGGTTGTGGCGATTCCATACACGGCGGTCGGCGACTCGCTGACGGTCGGGTTCGGCGCGATGCCCGGAAACGGCTTTGTTCCGGCCTACCGGAATTTGGCGCAGCGGAGAATCGGAGAGCCGGTGGTTTACGAAAACTGGGGAGTCAACGGATTGACCTCCTCGGAATTGCACGACAACATCAGGCGCAATCCCAGGCTGCGCAGTTCGTTAAGAGACGCGCAAATCATTACGGTTTCGATCGGCGGCAACGATTTGATCCGGGCTGCGAAAAGCGCGCCTTCCCATCACGTCACCCAGCATTTCAACAAGGCGCTGTCGCATTGCCAATCCAATTTTTCCGGCATCATGCAGGCCATATACCAGCTGAAATCCGGCAGCAGAACGCCGTACATCGTTCGGGCGGTCGGTCTTTATAATCCGTATCCCCAAGTGGCCGCGGCCACGCAGTGGGTTCAGCAGTTCAACGGCTATATCGACGGTTATTGGGGAAGCGGTTATGCGGCGGCCAACATATTTTCCTCCTTTTACGGACGGGAGAGGGAACTGCTGTCATTCGATCATTTGCACCCGAACGGCAGAGGCTACAAAGTCATTGCCGACCATTTGAACCGGCTGGGATATTATCCGCTGGGTTGAAATGGCGATAGGAAAAACGTAAAAAACAGACCCCGGAAAGGGTCTGTTTTTGCTATTTTTTTATCATGCTGAGCACGGCCCATTTCCGTTCCTGGCGTTTCTTGTATTTCGGAAGCGAGCGGTAAATGTCGATCGATTCCTGAAAAGCGGCTCTGGCTTCTTCCTTGCGGTCAAGCGACTTGTACATCATGCCGAGCAGGTAATAGCCTTCGCAGGACGAAGAATGGATCTCCTGGAATCGGCGCACGTAGTCCACCGCTTTGTCGCGGTCGCTGTTTTTGTATACGTCGGCCAAACGCAGGTACGGCTGCCCGTATTTTACGCGGGGGTTGAGCTCAAGCGCTTTGAGGATGCAGGCTTCCCCCTCCCCGATGTTTCCCTGCCGCAAATAAACGGTTCCGAGGTCATCCCAATATTCTGCAGAATCTTCCGATTGCTCCTTGATCGATTCCAGCAGCTTCAACGCCTCGTCATTTTTCTTCCGTTCGATCAAAAGCCTGGCAAGTTCATGTTTGGAAGAAACGTCGCTTGGATTCATGCCGATTTGGTTACGAAGTTTCGATATTTGCCCCAACCGTTTAAAAGGCTTGGTCACGCTCGGAAAGATGCCGACAAATCGCCGATCCAGCAAATAGATGATGACCAGCAGGACGAGGATCGCCAGGAAAGGGTTCCCCAGCAGCCTCCATAACAGCACAAATCCTAAAATTTTACCCATATAAAACCTCCATGAATTCGATGACGGTCGCCGTCAAAATCCCGGAACTTTCGTTCCGTGCCGTTTGTATATCATCAGATACGCATTCGCCGCAAGTTCCGCCGCCCGGCATGAGGCGCTTTTTCAGGTTTTACGGTCGCTCCGGCAGTCAAGATCGGATAGGTTTCGCGCATGAAATCCTGACTATTCAAGCGAATACCTGTCGTACAATGGCTCCATCTAGAATAATAGCCTCTTTTTCCAGATTATTCTACATATGGCGTGAAAATTGTCCGATCGTTTACCGACGTAAGCTTTTGAAACGATGTATTGCTGAACATGATGCGGTTTTCCGCTCCGATACCGGTTATGGCTGTCTTTGGGATCGGCTTCGTTATATACTAAACGATAGTCATAATATAGGTATGCGATCGGGAGGGAAGCATGTTGAACGAACGGTTGGAGCGACAGATTGCATTTATGCGCGAGGTCGACAAGCTGAAAACGATTTTTCGCCAAACGTATTTGATGGACGCATCGCGGCATGAAAACGATGCTGAACATAGCTGGCATATCGCGCTGATGGCCTGGCTGCTTGAAGAGCATCGGGGGCCGGAAAAAGTCGACGTGCTGCGGGTCATGAAAATGCTGCTCATCCACGACGTGGTCGAAATCGATGCAGGAGACACGTTTGCTTATGATGTTCAGGGACATGAGGACAAATTGGAAAGGGAGATGAAGGCTGCAAACCGCATTTTCGGCATGCTGCCGCCTGACCAGTCGGCCGAAATGATGGAACTTTGGCTCGAGTTTGAACGGAGGGAAACGGTTGAAGCCCGGTATGCCGCGGCGATGGACCGCATACAGCCGCTGCTGCACAATTATTATACGGAAGGCAAGGCTTGGCGGGAGCATCAGGTAACGTCGGGACGCGTGCTGGAACGTATCCGTTTCCTTGAAAAAGAAGTGCCCGAACTGTACGGGCTCGTTACCGGACTCGTGCACGATGCTGTAGCTAAAGGGTATCTGCTGCCTTGAACCTGTAGTCATAAATTCGAGAGCAAGCCGCCTAAACAAAACCAAGTAAAATGTATTTGATTTCCAATTAAACAAGGGTCTTTAGAACTATTTATGTGATTATAATGAAATAGAACTGGTCATCCGCCGATAAAGTAGTTGAGGTGATACGGATGGCCAAAAAGGGACAGACTTTCTGTTCTTACAGTTTGGATACCAAGAAGAAGGCTGTGGACATGCGTCTTCAAGGAATGACAAAAAAAGAAGTCGCCGAAGCGTTGGGAATTGCCGACATCGGCCGTTTGAAGGTATGGATGAGAAAATACCGAGAGCAAGGGGATTCCGGACTAATAGACCAACGGGGACGCTCCAAAGGAACGTTCCGTTATTAAATCGAATGCGTTTACTTCTTAGGAGAGGAAGCCTTTATTCAAGGGCTTCTTTTTCTGTGCTTGAAGGCAGGATCCTTCGGTTTTCCCCGGAAGGGCGGGGGTACATTTTCCATATCCGGCAGGAAGACGTCCATACGGCTGGACAACAGTATACATAATTATAGGTATAACAGGATTTTGCAAAGTCCTCGTAAGTGCAGACCTGCTGTCTGCAGACCAAAGTGGAGGTGTTGCTGTGCAAAGCCGAAGCGGCAATCATGCCAAAGGGATCGACGTTTCGCATTGGCAGGGCGTTATCGATTGGAAGCGGGTAAGGAATGCGGGATACTCTTTCGTGTTTTTGAAAGCGACGGAAGGGCCGAAACTGGTCGATGACCGGTTCAGAGCCAACGCGCAAGAAGCGCGGTCGGCCGGCCTTTTGACAGGCGCCTACCATTTTACCCGGGCCCGAAGCGCCGCCGAAGTCAAAACGGAACTGGAACATTTCATTCAGACCGTCGAAAGCGCCGGAGGATTAAGCTCGTTCAAGCTGCCGCTGGCCCTCGACATCGAGACGAAAGAAGGCGGGAACCGGGCGAATATCACGGCCAACGTGCGCGAATGGGCAAATCAAATCAAGCTCCGTACCGGAAGAACGCTGATGATATATACCTACCCTAATTTCATCGACACGTCCCTCGACGGCACGCTGGGAAATATTCCGTTATGGTATGCCTATTACAGCAGCGGAGTCCCGGCGAATAAAGGAGGCTGGGCTTCATGGGAATTCATTCAATATACGAACAAAGGCCGCGTTCCGGGGATAAACGGCGACGTCGACTTGAACGAATATAAAGGAAGCGAGGCCGAACTGATGGCCGCGTACAATACGCCGGATCGCGGAACCAAGCCGGGGGCGCCGGAATGGAAAGAAGCCGGAAGGCAGTGGCTTGTCGACCATGCGGGGATCAGCAAGGAGTGGAAAGCGGAGGATCCGCTCGATATCGGCACGCTTGGCGCGATTTTGGCCAAGTATGATGCATCCGCACCCGGCAAACAAGAGCAGTAAGACAAGGCGTTTGACCCTGAAAATGGGCTTTTTTTCATCCTGAAATGGGGAGGAGTCTATGCCAAATGTCCACCGTTCCACATACTTTAGAGTATGCTACATGGAAGGAGGGAATGGAATGAGCGGAGTTGTTGGCGGAGTAGGTTGTTACAATCCTTTCGCTTCTACAGGTGCCATTTTGGTTCTCTTTATTTTGCTGGTTATTATTCTGCGTTCTTGCTGGGTATAATGATCCTTCCCGAGGATCGCTGATTCCCGAAAAATCGCCTGAATGCGGCTGATGAAGGCCTGCAATCAGGCGGTTTTACTTTCATCCGGCAGATCGGAATAAAAAAAGCGCAGGTCCCGCTAATGAGCGGCATCTGCGCTTTCGTCATGATGAAACTTGCGCGGAACACAGGTGAAAGAACGCCCCTGTTGGCCTAAAACAACGTAACTTAAGCCTGAATCGATAACCTCCCGTCCGTCAGTCCTTGGCAGACAGGGTAATCAAATTGAGAAGAACCGTCACCGCCCCCAAAATGACGCTGCTCCACATGACGTTGGACTCGACGGTGTAAACAAACGGAAATACAATAAACCAGACGCCGGCAAGCAGTGAAATCCAGTTTTGCCAGGAGCCCCATCCGGACCCGGAAAAAGCCCACAACGAAGCAATTAACTGTACGGCCCCGACAATGACACTCGTCCATAACGCTCCTTTGTCATCGGAGTAACCCGCAATCCACGGCGCAATGATAAACCAAATGCCGATCAAGGCGACAATGGTATTATCGACGCTTCTTAGCTTCATCCAACACACCTCCGTTTAAAATCGATGCCAACACGAGGGTACGTAAAAATCATATGCAGCAAAAAACGGATCATTACAAAATATGTAATTCAAGTCATGACCGTCCGACAAAACGTGGCGCACCCGATCGATAAACCGCGATTCGTTCGAGCTTCCGCTCTTGAAGGCTGCAGAACCCGCGGACAAGAAAAAGACGGCGTGAAAGCCGCCTTCCTCCCTTATGATTTGGTGCGCTCCCGTTCCTTTGGAAGCACCGCCGCGATTGCCTCCGCCATGTCCCTCCATGACCGCCGTGACCCGGGCAGCCATATCCCGGAGAACCATGATGTCCCGGAGAGCCGTGATGCCCGCCAGGGTATCTGCCATAATAATCGGATTCTTTTATTTGAATTTAATCGTCGCATAAGGTTGCTTTCATGTTTCAACGGGCCCGGTTCGGTATATTTATATATATAACCCCCCTTTGATATATATAGTTCGGATTTGGCCCTGGCGATATGGATCGCCGGGGCCGCTTTTTTTGGAGCAAGAGCGCCGTTTTTCCGCAACGGAAAAACGGATACGCCTTCGGGCATATCCGTTTCCATGTTCGATCGTTATTTCAGGTAAGCTCGCGTTTTTAACCGGTCTTTGTCATGAAGCGACTTATATAGATGAGGGTGGATTTTGTACCAGCTTGCGTGCTTGAAAAGCAAGGCGTAATCGTCCACCGGAATTTTGAATGCGTTCTGCCCCTTTTGCAGATCCTCGCGGTTGACCGCGATGCAGACCGTTTCCTTGGTAACGTTTTTGCCGTTTGCCGGTTCCGGATTGCCGTACAAGCAAACCTCCACCGTTCCGATGCCTTTGTTCTCAAGCAAAATGCCGCTGTATGAAATAAGCGTGGCCGCCGCATCCTTCATCAATTGATCCGGATCCGGGGATTCATGCTTCAGGTCGACCGTGACCGTCTTGTTGTTGGCGCCTTGGACCTGAATGTCTTTGATTTGCGATGCTGCAATAACGCTTGCGCCTGAAGCCTTATCAAGAACAAGCTTGACGCTCTCGCGGGTGACTTCAGCATTGGACCAGACATCCTTTTTTTGCGCGACGCCAACCTTGGCCGGCTCGGAATTCCTTGAACAGGAAGCCAGCAGGAAGCACGCCGCAACCATCATGCATATAACCTTAAAAGGCGATCTGGGCTTCAACTTCATCCCCCTTTCTCTAAAGCATGATACAAATGAAGTCTATCAGAACCTTGGAGAGAATGGAATAGAATAACTATTTATGACAATGATGACAAAAAGACGTTACAATTCTTTAATCAGTATTCCTGATCATAGAAATGACATGCCGGATGAAAGCATCATTTTCTGCCTGCTTGCGGGAGCGGGACGAACAAAAGGCAGGCCGCGGCGTTGTTCCGGCCCGTCCTGCCGCGTTTGCTTACATGTGAGCTTGATGCATCCGGATCCAGTCGAACATCCGCTTGATCGCGTGCATGTGCATTTCGTATGGCATGTGATGGCCGTATCCTTCGTACCAATGCAGCTCGGCGTCTTTGCCCAAGGCCTGCAGCCGTTCGTACATCCGGAGGCCGTGCCCCGGGTCAACCTGTTGATCTTCGCTTCCGTGAACGATGAGTACCGGACAACGGATGCGTTCTGCCATATGGAGAGGGGAGCGTGCTTCGTAAGCCGATGGGATTTTGCGCGGATTGCCGACGACCCGTTTTAACATCCTCCGCAAATCCACCCGCTCCTCGTACGTTTGGGCGAGATCCGAGACGCCGCCCCAGAGGACGA
>Ga0180220_1000862_pt1 | contig 26836 bp, 24 predicted proteins | sample eDN5th37CBELigBY_FD_151335 | JGI IMG/M metagenome (GOLD analysis project Ga0180220, IMG submission 151335) | Enriched backyard soil microbial communities from Emeryville, California, USA - eDNA 5th pass 37_C BE-Lig BY (version 2) (version 2) | ecosystem: Environmental > Terrestrial > Soil >... | reverse complement strand
GGCTTTATCCAGCTTTAGGCAGCCGGAACATCATTGCAACAGGCTGCGCAGCATCCAGGCATTCTTTTCGTGGACGTCCAGACGCTGGGTCAGCAGATCCACCGTGGGCTGGTCATCGACGCTGTCGGCTTTCTTCAGGGCGGTCCGGGCCGTCTTGGCGACCGCCTCGTTGCCTTTGACCAGCAATTGCACCATTTCTTCGGCGCTGGGCACGGCGGCAGGCTCGGCAATGGACGACAGCCTGGCGTATTCGGCATAAGTGCCCGGCGCGTAGTGGCCCAGCGCGCGGATGCGTTCCGCGATGTCGTCCAGCGCCTGCCATTGTTCCGTGTATTGGCCCATGAACATGGTGTGGAGGGTATTGAACAGCGGGCCCGTGACATTCCAGTGGAAATTATGGGTCATGAGGTACAGGGTATAGGAATCGGCCAGCATCTTCGACAGCTCGCCCGCCACGGTGGCCCTGTCTTTGTCTGAAATGCCGATATCGATGGACAAGCCCTTGTCGCTCATTTTGGCAATTTTCCCATTATCCAGTTTACTTGCTTTCGCCATGCAGACCTCCGATGAAAAAGTACGGTTAGCTACGAGTGAATCCGTCGCATGCAGAATACCATGCCGCGGCCTTCGCCGCCGCTGCCGCCGCGGGATATATCTTCAGGCCGGCTGGGCCTGATGGCTGGCATGCAGATAGTTGACTCCCGGCAGCTCACACGCAAGTATCGCATCGATCAGCGCCTCGATGGCGGCCGGACGCGGAAAACTCTTGCGCCATATCAGCACCACGCGCCGGTCCGGCACGGGCTTCTTGAACGGGATGTAAGTCAGCAGGTTGTTTTCCAGGCCGGGCATGGACAGCGCGCTGGCGGGCAGCACCGTCACCCCGATGCCCGCGGCCACCATATGCCGTATGGTTTCCAGCGAAGAGCCTTCGAAGGTGCGCTGTATGCCTTCGCTGGAAGCCGAGAAGCGGGACAATTCGGGGCAGACCTCCAGCACTTGATCGCGGAAGCAGTGGCCCGACCCCAGCAACAGCATGGTCTCGTCCTTGAGCTGGGCGGCGTCGATTTCTTTCCTGGACGCCCACGGATGGTTGTGCGGCACGGCGACGAGAAAAGGCTCGTCGTACAGGGGGTGCACCATCAGGCCGGTTTCGGGCAGCGGCAGCGCGACGATGGCGCAATCGATCTCGCCCTGCCGCAGAAGCTCGAGCAGCCGCAGCGTGAAGTTTTCCTGCAGCAGCAGCGGCATCTGCGGGGTCGCCGCTATCTGCGTGGGCACCAGCCGCGGCAAAAGATAAGGCCCTATGGTATGGATCACCCCCACCCGCAGCGGGCCGGCCAGCGGATCGTGGCCTTGCCGGGCGATTTCGCGCAGGTTGGCGCCCTCTTCCAGCACGCGCTGGGCCTGCGCCACCACGCGCAGCCCTATTGGGGTGATGCCGACTTCCGTGCCGCCGCGCTCGAACAGGACCACGCCCAGCTCTTCTTCCAGCTTGCGTATGGCGACCGACAAGGTGGGCTGGCTGACGAAGCAGGCCTCGGCCGCGCGGCCGAAATGCCGTTCGCGCGCCACGGCCACGATATATTTCAGTTCGGTCAAGGTCATGATGTGCCTCGCAATCAAAACGGTTCAAGCGGTCTGCGGCCTTAACTGCGCAGCAGGTCCTGGCGATAGCGCATCCAGCGGCGCAAATGCGCCTGCACGTGCCCCGCATAATGCGCATTCATGTCCTGGACGGCTTCCCGCACCTGCTCGACGATGCGCGCATCGGTTTCCAGACTGGCGAAGCGCAGGAGCTCCTGCCCGGACTGGCGCAAGCCCAGGAATTCGCCCGGCCCGCGCAAGGCCAGGTCGCGGCGGGCGATTTCGAAGCCGTCCGTCGTTTCATACATGGCGCGCAAGCGCTGGCGGGCGATGGCCGACAGCGGCGCCTGGTACATCAGCACGCAGATGGACTGCCGGCTGCCGCGCCCGACCCGCCCGCGCAATTGATGAAGCTGGGCGAGCCCGAAGCGCTCGGCGTGCTCGATGATCATCAGCGACGCATTGGGCACGTCCACGCCCACTTCGATCACCGTGGTCGCCACCAGGAGGTCGATGCGGCCGTCGCGGAAGTCCTGCATCACCGCCTGCTTGGCCGCCGGCGCCAGTTTGCCGTGCACCAGCCCCACCCGCATATCGGGCAAGGCCTGGGCCAGCCGCGCATGGGTATCGACCGCCGTCTGCAGCTGCAAGGCCTCGCTTTCTTCGACCAGGGGGCAGACCCAGTAAGCCTGGCGGCCCTGCCGCACTTCGGCGACCACGCTGCCGAGGATGTCGTCGCGGCGCGTATCGTCGATCAGCTTGGTGAGCACCGGACTGCGTCCGGGCGGGAGCTCGTCGATCGCGGAGACGTCCAGGTCGGCGAAGAAGGTCATGGCCAGAGTGCGGGGTATGGGCGTGGCGCTCATATTCAATTGATGCGGGATCAGCGGGCCGCCGGGTTCTTCGCCCTTGCGGCTGAGCTCCAGGCGCTGCCCGACGCCGAAGCGGTGCTGCTCGTCCAGTATGGCCAGCCCCAGCCTGGCGAAGCTGACTTTTTCCTGGATCAGCGCCTGCGTGCCGACTACGAGCTGCGCCTGGCCGGATTCGATGTCGGCCATGGCCGATTTGCGCGCCTTCCCGCCGAGGCTGCCGGACAGCCAGGCTATCCTGACGCCCAGCGGCGCCAGCCAAGCGCTGAGCTTGTGATAATGCTGTTCGGCGAGGATTTCGGTGGGCGCCATGATGGCGACCTGGCTGGCGCTGGATATCGCTTGGGCGGCGGCAAACGCCGCCACGATGGTTTTGCCGCTGCCGACGTCCCCCTGCAGCAGGCGATGCATGGGAAAACCGCGGCCCAGGTCCGCGGAGATTTCGACAATGACCCGCTCTTGCGCGCCCGTCAGTCGAAACGGCAGGCTGCGGCGCAAGGCTGCCGGCAGGTCCCCGCCCCGGCCGTCCAGGATAGGCGCGCGCTGGCGCCTGCGGGCGGCGCGCGCGGCGGCCAGCGAAAGCTGCTGGGCGAGCAGTTCGTCGAACTTGATGCGCCGCCAGGCGGGATGCTCGCGTTCGATCAGTTCCGCATACGATACCTGTGCGGGCGGATGGTGCAGCACGCGTATGGCCCGGTCGAAAGGAATCAGGCCATAGCGGCGGCGCAGGGCCTCGGGCAGCGTGTCGGACAGGTCGGCGCTGTCCAGCGCCTTGTCGATGGCTTTGCGCAAGCTGGCCTGCGACAAGCCGTCGGTGGTCGGGTAAACCGGCGTCAGCGCGGTCGGCAAGTCGCCGCCCGCCGCCGATACCCTAGGATGGATCATTTCGTGGCCGCCGTAGCCGCTGCGCACCTCGCCGCGCACGCGCAGGCGGTTGCCCACCGCCACCTGCTTCTGCTGGCTGGGGTAGAAATTCAGCCAGCGCAGGGCCAGGCGGCCGGAACCGTCCTGCAGCACGGCATGCAGTTGCCGGCGCGGCCTGAGCTGGACTTCGCTGTGTATGACTTCGCCTTCGACCTGCGCAGGCACGCCCGGCCGCAAGGCGCCGATGGGCGCTATGCGGGTTTCGTCCTCGTAGCGCAGGGGCAGATGGACGACGAAGTCGGACGGTTCGCACAAGCCCAGGCGCTCCAGCTTGCGCTCGATAAGCGAAGCCGGCCGGGCCGGCGCGGCGGGCGAACCGCGCGCTTTTGTGGCGTTCGCCATGGAAGCGGCCACTGATGCCGATGCCGATGGGCGGCGGAGATCAGACCACGATAATGGCTTCGACCTCGAACTGGGCGCCCTTGGGCAGGCTGGCCACGCCGATGGTGGAGCGGGCGGGGAAGGGCTGCGGAATGATATCGGCCATGATCGCATTCGCGCTGGCGAACTTGCCCAGATCGGTCAGGAACAGCGTCAGCTTGACGATGTTTTCCAGGGTGCCGCCCGCCGCTTCGATGACCGCCTGCATATTGGCGAAAGACTGGCGCACCTGGCCTTCGAAGTTTTCGGAAACCAGTTCGCCGGTGCCCGGTTCCAGGCCGATCTGGCCGGAAAGATAAATGGTCTTGCCGGGGCCCGCGACGACCGCCTGGGAATATGGGCCGACGGCGGCCGGCGCGGCGTCGGTGTGGATGATTTCTTTGGCCATGGGTGCTCTCTGTAAATGTTTAAACGACTATCGGAGTTTAATCACCTATAGCTAAAATTAAAAGCCCTACTTCGCACCGCGCAATCGCGGCCGGCATCATTTCCGCCGGGCGGGAGGCGGCGCGATGCCGAATCGGCGGCGGCCGTGTCTTATTTTTCGACGAAAGCCCGTTCGATGACGTAATCGCCGGGCTGGCCGACGCCGGCGGACACCTGGAAGCCGCGGGCGTTCAGCATGGCGCTGATATCGGCCAGCATGTGCGGGCTGCCGCAAAGCATGGCGCGATCGACCTTGGGGTCCAGCGGCGGCATGCCGGTGTCTTCGAAGAGCTTGCCGCTTTCGATGACATGGGTGATGCGCCCCTGGTTCTTGAAGGGCTCGCGCGTCACCGTGGGGTAGTAGATCAGCTTTTCGCGCACCACATCGCCGAAGTATTCATTGTTGGGCAGCTCGTTCTGGATGAAGTCGGAATAAGCCAGTTCGCTTTTGAAACGCACGCCGTGCACCAGCACGACTTTTTCAAAGCGCTCGTAGATGTCCGGATCCTTGATGATGCTCATGAAGGGAGCCAGGCCGGTGCCCGTGGCGAACAAATACAAATGCTTGCCCGGCTTGAGATCGTCGATGACCAGGGTGCCCACGGGCTTCTTGCTGACCAGCACCGCATCCCCTTCCTTCAAGTGCTGCAGACGCGAGGTGAGCGGCCCATCGGGCACCTTGATACTGAGGAATTCCAGGTTTTCTTCATAGTTGGCGCTGGCGATGCTGTAGGCGCGCATCAACGGCTTGCCGTCTATTTCCAGCCCCAGCATGACAAAATGGCCATTGTGGAAGCGCAGGCTGGGATCGCGGGTGGTGGTGAAGGAAAACAGGGTGTCGTTCCAGTGGCGGACGCTGAGAACTTGTTCGGTATTGAAAGCTGCCATGAGTCGTTGGTAAATGCGGTAAGCCGGAATCAAACCGGGATTTTAGCCTGCCGGGCCCTATCCGGCTGGAGCCTGCGGGGGCCACAGTGGGATATTACGGTGTTCGCGCGCGTATCCCAAGACCGGCGGGGCGGCAAATGCATGGATGTTTAAGATGGATCAAAAAGAAGCGGAATTCCCGTTTGCTTGCGACCGCCAGGCAACGGATAAACAATCGGTGAACGGGAAAGCGATGGAAAAGCGGCGGGAAAGTGATGGAAAGCAGCGGGCAAATGAGAGGCCAGTGGCGGACCGGCGACAGGCGGGCAAGCGGCAAGCAACGGGCAAGTTGAATAATTCCTGACTGTCTGCTATCTTGTTGATATCCATATGAGAATCATTTCTATTATGCCGATTCCAGGCAAAATATTCTCATTTATCTTTTCCCTTCGACTCTCATTCCTTCATCTGGAGACTGCTGATGAGCCCAAACCGGGATCTGCGGCCTATGCTTAGGTCTTTCATGCTCGCGGGCATCGCCGCGCTATCGACTCTGCCCGCCATGGCGCCGGCCGCCGCAGCATCGGCTGCCGCAGCACCGGTTGCCGCAGCGCCAGCGGGCGAGGTCAGCCTGTATACCACCCGGGAACCCAAGCTCATCCAGCCCTTGCTGGATGAATTCACCAAAGACACCGGCGTCAAGGTCAAGACGGTATTCGTGAAGGACGGCCTGATCGAGCGAGTGAAGGCGGAAGGCGACAGATCGCCGGCGGATGTCCTGATGACGGTGGACATCGGCAATCTGCTGGATCTGGTCGAAGCCGGCATCACCCAGCCCATAAGCTCCAAGGTGCTGCAGGATACCATCCCCGCCAATCTGCGCGGCGCCGACAACCAGTGGTATACGTTGTCCCTGCGCGACCGCGTCGCCTATGTGGCCAAAGACCTGAACCTCGACGCCATCACCTACGAAGCGTTCGCCGATCCGAAGTGGAAAGGCAAGGTTTGCATACGCTCCGGCCAGCATCCCTACAATACGGCCTTGATCGCGGCCATGATCGCCCATGACGGCGCCGAGGCGGCCGAAACATGGCTGCGCAAAGTCAAGGAAAACCTCGGTCGCAAGGCCGCCGGCGGCGACCGCGACGTGGCGCGCGACATCCTCGGCGGCATCTGCGATATCGGCATCGCCAACGCCTATTATGTCGGCCACATGAAAAATGCCGAGCCCGGCACCGATGCGCGCAAATGGGGCGACGCCATCAAGGTCGTGCGGCCCACTTTCGCCAACGACAAGAGCCGCGGCACCCATGTCAACATATCCGGCGCATCGGTGGCCAAGCATGCGCCCAACAAGGAAAACGCCGTCAAGCTGCTCGAATACCTGGTATCGGACAAGGCGCAAAGCATGTACGCCAAAGCCAACTACGAATACCCGGTCAAGCAGGGCGTCAAGCTCGATCCCGTGGTGGCCAGCTTTGGGCCGCTGGTCGTGGATCCGCTGCCGCTCACCGAAATCGCCAAATACCGCAAGCAGGCCAGCGAGCTGGTGGACAAAGTTGGGTTCAATAACTGACCACTTCGGTTCGGCCGGGAAGACGCGGGCCGCGGAGCCCGCGTTTCTTCTTTTGCGGGTGCTTCCCCCCTGGCGCACACGTTCGCCGTTTTCATACGAGTCCGGCCTGGGCTGGCGCATCGCCGCGCTCTTGATCGCTTTGGCGGTGCTGGCTCCGGTCGCCGCGCTGGCCTGGTTCTCCGTGCAAGGCTCGTTCGACCACTGGTCGCATCTGCTCGATCACGTCCTGCCCGTGGCATTCCGCAACACTGCCCTGCTGCTCCTGGGCGTGGGCGTACTGGCCGCCAGCCTGGGCGTGGGCAGCGCCTGGCTGATCACGGCCTACGAGTTTCCCAGCCGCCGCATGTTGTCCTGGGCGCTCTTGCTGCCGCTGGCCGTGCCCACCTATATCGTAGCCTTCGCCTATCTGGACATCCTGCACCCCATCGGGCCGGTGCAAAGCCTGCTGCGCGACATACTGGGCTACGACAGCCCCCGGCAATTCCGGCTGCCCGATCTGCGCTCCCTGCCCGGCGCCATCCTGCTTCTGGGCTTCGTCCTATACCCGTATGTATACCTGAGCACGCGCGTCATGTTCGCCACTCAGGCGGCCAGCCTGCTGGAAGCGGCCCGGGTATTGGGCGCCAGCGGCCGCGGCGCATTCTTCCGCGTGGCCCTGCCCATGGCGAGGCCGGCCATCGCGGTGGGAGTCAGCCTGGCGCTGCTGGAAACCCTGAATGACATCGGCGCCTCGGAATTCCTCGGCGTCCAGACGCTGACCGTCTCCATCTACACCACCTGGGTGACCCGTTCCGACTTGGCCGGCGCGGCGCAAATCGCCTTGACGATGCTGGCCATCGTGGCTTTGCTGATCCTGCTGGAGCGCCACGGACGGCGGCGCCAGCGCTATGCCAGCGTGCAGCGGTCGCGTGCGCTCCAGCCGCGGCGCCTGAAGGGCTCCGCCGCCGCCCTCGCCTTCGCCCTGGGATGGCTGCCCATACTCTTGGGTTTCATCGCTCCCGCCCTGTATTTGCTGAACGAAACCTTCAAGCATTTTCATTCCGTGGGCGCGGTATCCGACCAGTTGCTCCTGAGCGGCTACAACACGGTCAGGATCGCCCTCGTCGCGACCGCCGCCACGCTGGCCTGCGGCTTGACGGTGGCCTGGGCGGCCCGTACGCTGCGGTCCGGGCGCCAGGCCGCGCTGCCCCGCCTGAGCGCGCGCATCGCGACCGCGGGCTACGCCATTCCCGGCACCGTGCTCGCCATAGGCCTGCTCAGCCCCATCATGCTGATCGACGGCGCCGCCGCATGGCTATGGCAGGCGCTGGGCAGGCCGGATCCCGGGCTGCTGCTGATGGGCAGCGGCACGGCGCTGGTCTGCGCCTATGTGATCCGCTTCCTGGCCATTTCCGTAGGCGGCATAGAAGCGGGCCTGGCGCGTATTTCACCGTCCATAGAGCAGGCCTCCCGGCTGCTGGGCGAAAGCCCGATGGGCACCTTGCGGCGCGTCCACCTGCCTCTCTTGAGGCCCGCGCTGGGCGCCGCCGCCCTGCTGGTTTTCGTGGACACCATGAAGGAATTGCCCGCCACCTTGCTGTTGCGGCCCGTCAATTTCGATACCCTGGCGACCTGGCTATACGCGGAAGCCGCGCGCGGCACCTACGAGGAAGGCGCCGTCGCCGCGCTGGCCATCGTGCTGGCCGGGCTGCTGCCCGTCATACTGCTGGCGCGCGCGCAGCTCAAACCGACGCATTGAGGCCCGGCGCTCCGCCGATTAGCAGAATATGTCATCAGAATTGCTCAAACTCGATCACGTCTCCCTGGCCTACGACACAGCCGAGGGCCTGGTGCCCGTGGTCCAGGATCTCTCCCTTTGCCTGGAAAAAGGCAGCATAGGCTGCCTGCTCGGTGCGTCCGGCTGCGGCAAGACGACGGTGCTGCGCGCCATTGCGGGCTTCGAACCGCTGCGCAGCGGCCTGATTTCTTTGGGCGATACCGTGTTGTCCGCCGTCGGCAGCCAGGTCGAGCCCGAACACCGCCACGTCGGGATGATGTTCCAGGACTATGCCTTGTTCCCGCACTTGAGCGTGGAAAAGAACGTGGCTTTCGGCCTGCGCCGCTGGAACAAGGAAAAAAGGCGCCGGCGCGTGCAGGAATTGCTGGCCCTGACGGGGTTGGAAAGCTCCGGCCAGCGCTACCCTCATGAGCTGTCGGGCGGCCAGCAGCAGCGTGTCGCGCTTGCACGCGCGCTGGCGCCGGAACCCGAGCTGTTATTGCTGGACGAACCCTTTTCCAACCTGGATGTCGATACCCGCGAACGCCTGGCCTTCGAGGTTCGCGATATCCTGAAGAAAACGGGCCACACGGCGATACTGGTTACCCACAACCAGGCCGAAGCCTTCGCCATCGCCGACCGCATAGGGGTCATGCAGCAGGGCCGGATCGCCCAGTGGGATACGCCTTATGGGCTGCATAGCAAACCGGCCAGCGATTTCGTGGCCGACTTCATCAAGCGCGAGGCCTTGATGGCGCAGCGCGCCCAAGCCTATCTGCGCGGGGAAGCCAGCTGAATCGCAATACGCCTGCCGCCTCGGCGCGGCATTGCGCTTCCCGCGTTCGCTTCCTGGGATAGACAGGCGCTTTCCAGGACCGGTGCCTTCTAGAACTGATAGGTGTAAGTCAGTTGCAGCAAATCCAGGCCGGGGTTGGGTTTCTTCAGGCCCGCATTGGAGAAATGCGAATAGCGCAAACCGATGCGGTGCGCGCCGATGACCGTGCCCACGCCCACATGGTCGCCGAACTGATAAGCCGTGCTCAGATCGTGGCCGGCGAAATGGGTGCGGCTGAGCACCGTGGCGCCGATGCCGATTTCCGCATAGAAAGCGTCGCTGGGCCACCAGCGCAGCATGGGCGTGGCGCTAAGCTGCCACATGGAATCGGGCTTGCCGTGCTCCGCCTTCCAGTAGGAAACGCCCAATTCGGCGCCCAGGTCCAGGCGCCCCCAGCCGTTTTGGGATTGATGGCTCCACCAGGTCGGCGTTTCGTACATCAGGCCGATTTTCCGGTAATCGCTGTTGTAGCCTACCCGCAGCCCCCATCCCCCCGACATGCCCGCACTATGATTCGAGCCCATGTCGGGCGTCTGTACGGGCTGCGCCTGCGCCAGAGATACGGCGCAAGCCAGCGCCATAGCGGAAATCAAGCGTGCTGAAAAACTGAATGCTGAAAGGCGGACGCCGGAGCGCATGAGACTTCCTTGTGAAATTCAAAACGACTCGAATAAGCAAGCATCGTGCCCGCGGGATCAGCGCTTATCGGTCGCGTTCAAATCCAGCTCCGCGCATTTGCGCGTCAAGGTATTGCGGCCTATGCCCAGGCGCTCGGCGGCTTCCGCGCGCCTGCCGCGGCTGTAATCCAGCGCGGCTTCCAGCAGTGTGCGCTCGAATTCCCGGGCCAGGGTCGCCATTATAGCGGGCTCGTTGCGCGACAAGCGCGCACGGGCTTCCTGCTCCAGCAGCTGCAGCCAGGGCGTCTCGCGCCCGCTGGCGGGCATGCCAGGATCGCGCGCGCCGTGCGCCGCCGGCCTCGCAGAATCGAGCGCCGGGTCGGGCCGCGCAAGGCCGGGCCGCGCAGGGCCGCGCGCGGCTACGGGATGTCGGCCGCCGCCAGCCTGAACATATCCGGGCTGCGGATCCAGCACCTCGGGAGGCAGATCCTTGGCCTCGATCACCGGACTGGACGACATGACCGTCAGCCATTGGCAGAAATTTTCCAGCTGGCGGATATTGCCGGGGTAATCGAAACCCGCCATCAAGTCCATGGCCTCCGGCGTCAGCTGCCGCACGGGCACGCCCAGATCATGGGCGCTGTTCCTCATGAACAGGCGCACCAGGGCGGGTATGTCTTCCTTGCGTTCGCGCAGCGGCGGCAGCCGCAAGCGGATCACGTTCAGGCGATGGAAAAGATCCTCGCGGAACCTTCCTTCGGCGACGCGCTGCTCCAGCGGCTGGTGGGTAGCCGCCACAATGCGCGCAGCGACGCGTATGGCTTGGGATCCGCCCACGCGGTAAAAGCTGCCCTCCGCCAATACCCGCAACAGCCGCGTTTGCAGTTCGAAAGGCATATCGCCTATTTCGTCCAGGAACAGGGTGCCGCCGCCGGCTTCCTCGAAGCGGCCGCGGCGCTGCTGGGTGGCGCCGGTGAAGGCGCCGCGCTCATGGCCGAACAGCTCCGCCTCCAGCAAGTCCTTGGGGATGGCGGCGGCGTTGACCGCCACGAAAGGCCCTTGCGCGCGCGCGCTGTGCTGATGCAGGGCCCGCGCGATCAATTCTTTGCCTGTGCCGGATTCCCCCGTGATCAGGACCGTGGCGCTGGATGCCGCGAGACGCCCTATCGCCCGGAAGACTTCCTGCATGGCGGGCGACGACGACTGCGCCATGACGCGCCCGGAATCGGCGACGGCGCCGCTGTTTTCATCCGCCTCGCGGCTTGCCTCGGTTTCCGACCTGACAGCGCGCTGTATCAGGGCGACCGCGGCGTCGACATCGAAAGGCTTGGGCAGATAATCGAAAGCGCCCTTCTGGAAAGCCGCCACGGTGCTGTTCAGGTCGGTATAAGCCGTCATGACGATGACCGGCAGATCCGGGTACCGCCGCTTGACCTGCTGCAGCAGGCTCAGGCCGTCCTCGCCGGGCATGCGCACATCGGTGACCAGGGCGGACGGCGCCGAATGCTCCAGGGCCTTCAATGCATCGGCGGCCGTGGCGAAACTCTGCGCAGGGACGGAGATTCTGGCCAGGGCTTTTTCCAGCACCCACCGTATGCTTTGATCGTCGTCGATAATCCAGACCGGCTTCATGATGGCTCCAGGGGCAGAATCATGCGGAACTCGGTGTGCCCGGCGTGCGAATCGAACTCTATGACGCCGCCGTGCTGCTGCACGAATTCCTGCGCCAGGCTCAAGCCCAGGCCGGTGCCCGCGGCCCTGCCTGTGACCAGCGGGTGGAACAGCTTGTCGCGCAGCGCCGCCGGCACGCCGGGCCCGTTGTCGATCACCGACACAACAGCCCCCATCCTGGCCTGGCCCGCGGCCAGCACCAACTGCCGCCCTATGCGCGTGCGCAGGGTCAGGCGCATGGGTTCGCGCGGCGGGTTTTCGGTCAAGGCTTGGGCGGCATTGCGGGCGATATTCAGCAAAGCCTGCAGCAGCCGCGAAAAATCGCCATGCAGCTCGGGCAATGAGGCATCGTAATCGCGCAGCACGCCAATGTCCGGAAACTCCGCGCACAGCAGCGTATACACCCGTTCACAGATCTCGTGGATGTTGAATAGAGTCTTGTGCAAGGCAGCGCCTTGAGGCGCGATGAGCCTGTCGACCAGCCCGGCCAGGCGGTCGGCTTCGGCGATGATGACCTGAGTGTATTCGCGCAGCTCGCCGGCGCCCAATTCCTGACCCAGCAATTGGGCCGCCCCGCGTATGCCCCCCAGGGGGTTCTTCACTTCATGCGCGAGATTGCGCAGCGACTCCCGCTGGGCGGATAGTTCCTTGCTGAGCTGCCGATGGCGGTCGAGAAGGATGTGGTGCTCGATGATGCGCGCCTCGAGCAGGGCCGCCCAGGGCTGCTGGTGCAAGGGCACGATAGCCACGCTGACGGCGAGCTGGCCGCCCTGCCGGTTCATCATCAGGTCTTGCCGGAGTATGCCGAACTTGCCCCGCAGCGCGTCCGGCAGCCGCTCGGACAATTGCGCATCCTCGCCGAAGAGCTGGCCGACCGACTGCCCCAGCAACTGCTTGCGCGAAAGGCTGAACAATTCTTCCGCGGCCGCGTTGGCATGCTCCACCCTGCCGCCGCCGTCCAGCAAAAGGACGGCGGTCGACAGCAGATCGTAGCCGGCCACGTCCATGATTCGTCCGGATTCGCCAGCGCGGCCGCCCCGCGCCCTACAGGCTGTAATACGCGTCGAATTCGACGGGATGGGGCGTCATCCGCAGCCGCGTGATTTCGGCCATCTTCAGTTCGATATAAGCATCCAGCATATCGTTGCTGAAGACGCCGCCGCGGGTCAGGAATTCGCGGTCCTGGTCCAGCGCAGCCACGGCTTCCTCCAGCGTGGCGCAGACCGTGGGAATTTTTGCATCTTCTTCCGGAGGCAGATCGTACAGATTCTTGTCCGCCGGGTCGCCCGGATGGATCTTGTTCTGCACGCCGTCCAGGCCCGCCATCATCAGCGCCGCGAAAGCCAGGTAAGGGTTAGCCAGCGGATCGGGGAAGCGCGCCTCGACGCGGCGCGCCTTGGGGCTGCTGACATAAGGAATGCGGATGGATGCCGAACGGTTGCGGGCCGAATAAGCCAGCTTGACGGGCGCCTCGTAATGGGGAACCAGGCGCTTGTACGAGTTGGTGCCGGGGTTGGTGATGGCGTTGAGCGCCTTGGCATGCTTGATGAGGCCGCCGATGTAGTACAGCGCGAATTCGGACAGGCCCGCGTAGCCATTGCCGGCGAAAAGGTTCTGGCCGTCCTTCCAGATGGACTGATGCACATGCATGCCGGAGCCGTTGTCGCCCACGATGGGCTTGGGCATGAAGGTGGCTGTCTTGCCATAGACATGAGCGACGTTGTGCACCGTGTATTTCAGGATCTGGTTCCAGTCGGCGCGCTCGACCAGCGTGCTGAACCTGGTGCCGATTTCCAGTTGCCCGGGTCCGGCGACTTCGTGGTGATGCACTTCCACCGGCACGCCTTGCTGCTCCAGCAGCAGGCACATTTCAGACCGCATGTCGTGGAAGGAATCGACGGGCGGGACGGGCACGTAGCCGCCCTTCACCGTGGGGCGGTGGCCCATATTGCCCCCTTCCATGTCCACGGCGCGCGACCACGGGGCCTCGTCCGATTTGATCTTCACGAAGCAGCCCGACATATCGTCATTCCAGGTGATGCCGTCGAAGACGAAGAATTCGGGCTCGGGGCCGAAATACGCCGTGTCGCCCAGGCCGCTGGACTTCAGGTAGGCTTCGGCGCGCCTGGCGATGGAGCGCGGGTCGCGGTCGTAGCCTTTGAGATCCGAGGGCTCCACCACGTCGCAAGTCAGGTTCAGCGTGGGCTCTTCGCGGAACGGATCCATGCGCGCCGACCTTACATCGGGGACCAGGACCATGTCCGAGGCTTCTATGCCTTTCCATCCGGCGATGGATGAGCCGTCGAACATCACCCCGGATTCCAGCCTTTCCTCGTCCACCGTATGGGCGGGAACGGTCAGATGGTGCTCTTTGCCCAAGGTATCGGTAAAGCGGAAGTCGACGAAGGCGACTTCGCGGTCTGCAATCATTTTGACAACTTCTTCGGGGGTGGACATATAGGCTCCTGAGACCAATAAATCAAACATAGGTTGAGACACACAGCATTACGCAAACGCCATGCCAGTTTTTGGCGCCATAAACGGGCGTGTAATTGGGGGCCTGTCCAGCGCAACATGCCATTATGGTGCATGCCGCCCCATTTTGGTGCAAAATCCGGTGCGAAAATGTGTGCGCTTGTGTGGTTTATGGCCTAATCCAGAAACTCGGCCAGCAGATCATTCAGGAATTCCCAGCCTCGCGGCGTGGCCCGCAGCATGGCCGGGTCCGGATCCAGCAGGCCGCGCGCCACGGCGCGCTCGATGGCGGGCGCCACGGCCAGGATGGACATGCCGGTGCGCTCGATGAAGCTGCTGCGCGGCACGCCTTCCTTGAGCCGCAAGGCGTTCAGCATGAATTCAAAACCCAATTCCTTCCACTCCACCCTGCGCTCTTCGGCGATGTGGCCGCCGTCGCGCCGGACAGCCTTGTCCATCCAGGTGGCGGGATTTTTCAGGCGCGCCTGCCGCACTATCTTGTCATGGAAAGATAGCTTGCCGTGCGCGCCGGGGCCTATGCCCAGATAATCGCCGAACTGCCAGTAATTGAGATTATGCCGGCAGCGTTCCCCCGGCCGCGCATAAGCCGATACTTCGTAGCGCTCCCAGCCGCCTGTCGCCGTGGCTTCCGAGATCAGGTCCTGCATGGCTGCGCTGGTGTCGTCGTCGGGCACCACCGGCGGGTACTTGGCGAAAACGGTGTTGGGTTCTAGGGTCAGATGGTACAGGGACAGATGCCCCGTGCCGAAATCCATGGCTTGCCGCAGATCGTCGGCGCAGGCCTGCACCGACTGGCCGGGCAAGGCGTACATCAGATCCAGATTGACACGGGGCACGGCGCGCTGGGCCGATTCGATGGCGGCGCGCGCCTGGCGTGCGTCGTGGATGCGCCCCAAGGATTGCAGCGCACGGTCGTCGAAGCTCTGTATGCCCAGCGATATCCGGTTCACGCCGCTGGCGGCGTAATCGGCATAGCGCCCGGCTTCCAGCGTGCCGGGATTGGCTTCCAAAGTAATTTCCGCGTCGGGCAGCAGGTTCAGATAAGCGCGGAACATCGCCAGCATGGCGTCCAGCGCGCGCGCCGACAGCAGGCTCGGCGTGCCGCCGCCGATGAATACCGATATGACCTGCCGGCCCCAGATCAAGGGCAGCGCCTGCTCCAGGTCCGCCCCCAGGGCGGCCAGATAACGATCTTCGGGGATCTCCGTTTTGAGCTCATGCGAGTTGAAATCGCAATACGGGCATTTGCGCACGCACCACGGCACGTGGACATACAGCGACAGCGGCGGCAGGCTGGACAAGATGGTCAGGCGGCCGGGACCGGCGGGCACGACGCGGGGTTTTTGGGCCATCCCGCCTAGGCCTCCCGGCCCGTCAGCGCCCGCAGCAGCCGGCGCAGCGCCTGAGCGCGATGGCTGCAGGCGTTTTTCTCGGCCGGTTCGAGTTCGGCCGCTGTCTTGCCCAGGTCGGGCAGATAGAAATGCGCATCATAGCCAAAGCCGTTGCGGCCGCGCGGCGTGTCGATGATCCGGCCTTCCCACACCCCTTCCGCAATGATGGGACGGGGATCGTCCGGCCCGCGCACATACACCAGCAGGGCGACATAGCTTGCGGAACGGTCGGCGCAGCCCGCCAGCCGGGCCACGAGATGGCGGTTATTCGCGGCGTCGGACTTTTCCCCTCCGGCGAGGGAGGCATAGCGCGCCGAATACACGCCGGGCGCCCCGCCCAGGGCATCCACGCACAGGCCCGAGTCGTCGGCCAGCGCCGGCAGGCCGGTGGCGCGGCTGGCGTGGCGCGCCTTGGCCAAGGCGTTTTCAACAAAGGTGGCGTAGGGTTCCTCGGCCTCGGACACCCCCAGCTCGCCCTGGGGCGCCATCCTGATCCCGGCGGCGGACAGGATGGCGGAAAATTCCTTCAGCTTGCCCGGGTTGTTGGACGCCAGCACCACGTCGGTGCCCGCCGCGAAGGCGGGCGGCGGCGCACAGGCGGCGGCGCCGCGCATATCGGCTTGCGCACGCCTATTCCCGCCATCTTCGGGGCGGCCTGGGCTTGCGCCGTGCTCAATGCTCATCGTCCACCCCTTCCGCCGCGTCGCGGACCAGCAAAGACACCAGCTCCTTGGCGAACACGGGCAGCTTGTCGAACTGTTTGACACAGATATGCAAGCGCCGCAGCGCCCAGGGATCGTTCAGCGTGATCATTTTCAAAGGCAAGTCCTTGACATAGCGCCGGGCGGCCGATTCGGGAATGACGCCGATGCCCACATGCGCGGCAATCATGCGGCAGGCCGCCTCGAAGTTGCTGACCTCGACCCGGAAGCGCAACACCCGCCCCAGGTCGTCGGCCGCCTGCAGCAAAAAGGCGTGGATGGCGCTGGTTTCCGACAGCCCCACATAATCGTAGGATAGCGTTTCGTCGAAATCCACCGCATCGCCGGCCGCCAGGGGATGATCCCTGGACGCCACCAGGACCAGGCGGTCGCTGCGGTAAGGCAGGAACTCGACGTCCTCACCGCCTCCCGCCTGCGCGGTAATGCCGATGTCGGCCGAGCCATCGGCCACGGCCTTGACCACCAGATAGGACAGCCTTTCGCGCAATTCGACATTCACATCGCGGTGGATATTGAGATAGCGCGCCAGTATCGTCGGCATGAATTCATTCATGGCCGTCGTGTTCGCATACACCCTGACTTTGCCCTTGACGCCGCTGGCGTATTCCTGGATGTCGCCGCGCAAGTGCTCCAGCTGGCGCAGCACGATGCGCGCATGCTTGACGAAGGCCTCGCCCGAGGGGGTCAGCCTGACGCCCTGGCTGCTGCGGTAGAACAGCGCCGTGCCCAGGTGGACTTCCAGGTTCTTGACCCGGTTGCTGGCGGCGGGCAGGGACAGAAACGAGCGCTCGGCCCCTTTGGTCATGCTTTGCGCGCTGGCTACGTTCACCATCAATTGCATATCGGTCAGGTCAAAATGCATAGCCATGCAGGCATTCTCTTCAACGTTCTCTTCAAAATCGGTAAACCCCAGCTTAAGAAAGCGATAATAGGCAAGCAGCGAGGGATAGGGCAAAGTATCGGCTATTTATTGTAATAACGAACCGGAATGCTCACACCATGACGCAACGCACCCACGATTTCCAGGACATCCGCGACGCCATCCGCGATCTCTGCGCCCAGTTTCCGCCGGAATACTTTCGCAAGATCGACGAAGAACGCGGCTACCCTGACGAATTCGTCAAGACGCTGACAGAGGCCGGCTGGCTGGCGGCGCTGATACCGGAAGAATACGGCGGCTCGGGCCTGAGCCTGACCGAAGCGTCGATCATCATGGAGGAAATCAACCGCAACGGCGGCAACTCGGGCGTATGCCACGGGCAGATGTACAACATGGGCACGCTGCTGCGCCACGGTTCGGAAGAACAGAAGAAATTGTACCTGCCGCGCATCGCCAGCGGCGAACTGCGCCTGCAGTCCATGGGCGTTACCGAACCGACCACCGGCACGGACACCACCAGGATCAAGACTACGGCCGTCAAGAAGGGCGACCGCTATGTCATCAATGGCCAGAAAGTATGGATTTCGCGCGTTCGGCATTCCGACTTGATGATATTGCTGGCGCGCACCACCCCGCTGGAACAGGTCAAGAAAAAATCCGAAGGCATGTCCATTTTCCTGGTGGATCTGCACCAGGCCATAGGGCACGGCATGGAAGTGCGCCCCATTCCCAACATGGTCAACCACGAGACCAACGAGCTGTTCTTCGACAATCTGGAAATCCCCGCGGAAAATCTCATCGGCGAGGAAGGCAAGGGTTTCAAATACATACTCGACGGGCTGAACGCCGAACGCACGCTGATCGCCGCCGAATGCATAGGCGACGGCCACTGGTTCATCGACAAAGTGTCCGCCTACGTGAAAGAACGCATTGTGTTCAACCGCCCCATAGGCCAGAATCAAGGCGTGCAATTCCCCATCGCCCGCGCCCATATCAACGTGGAAGCCGCCAGCCTGATGCGCTTCGAGGCCTGCCGATTGTTCGACGCCCACCAGCCCTGCGGCGCCCAAGCGAATATGGCCAAGCTGCTGGCGGCCGATGCGTCCTGGGAAGCCGCCAACGCCTGCCTGCAGTTCCACGGGGGCTTCGGTTTCGCCAACGAATACGATGTCGAACGCAAGTTCCGCGAAACGCGGCTTTATCAGGTTGCGCCGATTTCCACCAACCTCATCCTGTCTTATGTCGCCGAACACGTACTGGGGCTGCCGCGCTCGTTCTGACCGCATTCCGGCCGAGATGCGGGGCCTGCCGGCGCTCGATACATGCAAGGCCTGCCGCCGCGGAAGCGGATGCGCGCATAAGCGCACAAAGCGCCACGGCCTGCATTAAGCTATCGGCATATGGAAAAGATCAGCATATAGAAAGAAAGCAGCCCGGCCGCGAGGCCGGGCGAATCGAACACCGACACGATACATCAAGGATTATCCGCCATGGCAGACATCGCTTCGTCCCATCCCAGCGCCGAGCTCGCCGAGTTCGCCGCGCAGCTTGCTTACGACGACATACCCGCAGCCGTCCTGCGCCGCACGGAAGACCTGATGCTGGACTGCCTGGCCTCTGTGCTGGCCGGCTCCAGCGCGCGGCCCGTGCAGGCCATCGCCAAATTCGCGGACGCCATGGGTCCGAACAACGGGCCCTCGGAAAACATGGTCGTCCGGCGCGGCAGCAGTCCGCTGTTCGCCGCCATGGTCAACGCCGCCGCCGCGCACATGGTGGAGCAGGACGACGTGCACAACGGCTCCGTATTCCATCCGGCGGCGGTGGTCTTTCCGCCCGCCATCGCCGCCGCGCAGGCGCTCGGGCGCAGCGGCAAGGATTTATTGACCGCCTGCGTGGCCGGCTACGAAACCGGCATACGAGTGGGCGAATACCTGGGCCGCTCGCACTACAAGATTTTCCACACCACGGGAACCGCCGGCACGCTGGCGGCGGCCATGGCGGTGGGCCGTCTGCTCAATCTGAACAAGCAGCAAATGCTGCACGCCCTGGGATCCGCCGGCACCCAGGCGGCGGGCTTGTGGGAATTCCTGCGCGATGCGGCGGACTCCAAGCAGTTGCATACCGCCAAGGCGGCGGCCAATGGCCTGACGGCCGCGTATCTGGCGCAGGAAGGCTTCACCGGGGCGCAGCGCATACTGGAAGGCGCGCAGGGCCTCGCGGCCGGCATGTCCAGCGACGCCAATCCGGCCAGGCTCGTCGACCGGCTCGGCACGCGCTGGACGGTGCTGGAAACCTCCTTCAAGTATCATGCCTCGTGCCGCCATACCCATCCCGCCGCCGATGCCCTGCTGTCGCTGATGCAGGCCCATGGCCTGGCGGCCGCCGATATCGACTCGGTCTGCGCGCGCGTGCACCAGGGCGCCATCGATGTGCTGGGCCCGGTAGTGGATCCGGCCACCGTCCATCAATCCAAGTTCTCCATGGGCACGGTGCTGGCCTTGATCGCCCTGCACGGGCGGGCGGGCCTGCCTGAATTCGACGCCGCGCTCAAGGACCCGGAAGTCGCGGCCTTCCGCGCGCGCGTGCGCATGGAGCTCGACGAAGAAGTCGACAAAGCCTATCCCGCGCAATGGATAGGCAAGGTCGGCGTGCGCACCCGGGACGGGCGCGAGCTTTCCGCCCGGGTGGACGAACCCAAGGGGGATCCCGGCAATACCTTGTCGCGCCCCGAACTGGAAGACAAGGCGCTGCGCCTGGCCACTTACCGCAACGCGGCCAGCAAGGCCGAAGCCGAACAACTGATCCAGCGCGTCTGGGGCTTGGCCGATACGGAAATGGTTGGTCGTTTCGTGGGCTGATCGTGGGCCGAATCAAGCCGGCTGCGGGCAATGGCGGCCGGCTTGCCCGTCCGGCGTCCGTTTTGCCGCAAGCAGGTATTGTGTGCCGATTGTCCGCCTTTTGTCCGCCCGCTGGAAGCAAACTTCACACAGGCGCATGCATCGGAGTTTGCACGAGTGCAACTGCCGGCGCATGCGGACGATACAAGACTAGGCCAAGGCCTGCTTCTGGCTGTCGATCAGTTGGGCGATGCCCTGCTGCGCCAGGTCCAGCAAGGCGTCCAGCGCCGCGCGATCGAAGGTCTGCCCTTCGGCCGTACCCTGCACCTCGACGAAATGGCCGGCGCCCGTCATGACGATATTCATGTCCGCCCCGCAAGCCGAATCTTCGGGGTAATCCAGATCCAGCACCGCCTGCCCGCCCACCAGGCCGACCGACACGGCCGCCACGTGATCCAGAATGGGATCGCGGCCCAGGGCGCCTTGCTGGAGCAGCTCGCGCACGGCCAGCGCCGCCGCCACCCATGCGCCGGTGATGCTGGCGCAGCGCGTGCCGCCATCGGCCTGGATGACGTCGCAATCCAGATGCAGCGTGCGCTCGCCCAATGCGGTCAGGTCGAACACCGCCCGCAGGCTGCGGCCTATGAGGCGCTGGATTTCCTGGGTGCGCCCGCTTTGCTTGCCGCGCGCCGCCTCGCGATCGGAACGCGTGTGCGTGGACCGGGGCAGCATGCCGTATTCCGCCGTCACCCAGCCCTGCCCTTTGCCCTTCAGGAAGGGCGGCACTTTGTCCAGCACGCTGGCATTGCACAATACATGGGTATCGCCGGCCTTGATGAGCACCGAGCCTTCGGCATGCCGCGTGTATCCGGTGATGATGGACAAAGGCCTTAGCTGGGCCGGCCGGCGCCCGGAAGGCCTGGCCGGAAGATTGCCTGGAATGATGGGCTCGGACAAACAACACCTCTTTGAAATGATGATCGATTCTCTTTATGCCGCCGCGATGGCATCGGATTCTTGCGCCGCCGCAATGGCGCCGGCGCAGCGCGGCAAAGAGGGATTTTCTCACGAAGCCATCCGGCGCGCCGTAGGCCAGGGGGCGCCCGCAAGAAGCCGGCGGCGCGCGGCCCCCGCATAGTCGACCGTCCACAGCGGACCGCGCGCGGCAGGCCGCTCATGGCTGGCATCTGCAGCAAGCTACCCGCACGGACACCCCCGGAGCGGACAGCCCCGGATGATAACCACCCGAAGCTCGCCGTCCGAAGTCCGTCGGCCGCGGCTGCGCCCACGCCTCATCAGGCGCCCAATCGCGCGGAGGGGCCTGGGCGGAGGGGCCAAGCGCTGGCCTTTCCTTTCCTTCGGTCATCCATCCTACAATAAGGCTTCGACAATACTGTATGGGAATCGTTACATGATACGCAGCATGACCGCCTTTGGCAGCGCCCGGTCTGAATCGGCGCACGGCGCCGTCACCGTGGAATTGCGTAGCGTCAACAGCCGGTTTCTGGACATCAATTTCCGGCTTCCCGAAGACCTGCGCATGGTGGAAGGGCCTCTGCGCGAACTGCTGGGGCAAAACCTGAAGCGGGGCAAGATAGATGTCCGCCTCAATTATGCGCGCACAGAAGGCCGCGCCAGGCCGGCCCTGGACGAAAGCCTTCTGACCTGGGCGGCCGCCCAGCTGGAAGCGGCGCGGCGCATCATTCCCGATATGACGGCGCCGCGCCTGGGCGAACTGCTGGCCCTGGCCGGCAATGCCGACGCGGGCGGACTCGACGCCGAAGCCTGGCCGGCGATGTGCATGGACGCTGCGCAACTGGCGCTGGATGAATTGCAGGCGGCGCGCGAGCGCGAGGGCCGCCGGCTGGCCGACATGATGCTGGAATGCGCGCGCGGCGTCGACCAGATCGTCAGCGGCGTCGAACAGGATCTGCCCGCGTTGCAGGCGGATCACCAGGAAAAGATAGCCGCCAAGCTGCGCGAAGCCCTCGCGGCGGCCAGCCCGGAAGGCTATGCGCACATCAGCGGCCCGGAACTTTCCGCCCGCATCGCGCAAGAAGCATCCCTGTTCGCCCTGCGCATCGACGTAGCCGAAGAGCTGTCGCGCTTGCGTTCGCATATTGCCGAACTCCAGCACCTGCTGGGCGAAGACCGCCAAGCGTCCGCCTCCACAAGCAAGAAAGGCGGCGGCAGCGCCGGCAAGCGGCTGGATTTCCTGTTCCAGGAAATGAACCGCGAAGCCAATACTCTGGGTTCCAAAGCCGGCGCGCTCAGCGTCACCCGCGCCGCCATCGACCTGAAGCTCTTGATAGAGCAGATGCGGGAGCAGGCGCAGAATTTAGAGTAACGTTTCAGGAAGGCTCACGCCATCCCAGAACCACCACCTAACTCATTGTTTTGTGATGGAAAGCAGGTGCAGACGATAGCAGGACCGCTCACCACGGTGCATGCTATTTGTGGGGATGAGTGCGGGGTTTTCGGGCCAAGCGCCTGATTCTTTCTCGTTTTTTCGCATCCACCCCCACAAGCTTTCCGGAGAGTAGCGCCAGGCCTGGATCTACGCGATTTACCGCGTTCGCCTGGCTGGCGCGCACTCCATCTTTCGAAGCACTTGGCGAGAAGATTGCGTGATGCCCATGGCAAACAATGAGGTCGAAAAACGTGTTACCGACCTGACCCTTCGCGCATGGCTGCGCCGGCCCTGTCGACAAGAGAATCGGAGGAGGCCTGACTGTCGTGGCCTCGGCTTTTGCAGTCCGCAAGTACCAAGCATCCTGGATCCTGCGCTATCGTTTCGCGAGAAAGAATAAGATTGGTCCAGGACTACAACGCAGGACGCAACACCCAGCTCCCCGCCGGCATCATCCTAAACATCGGCAACTGCCGCGTCGCTCGCGAGTTGAATTTCAACGGCCAGATAGTCCAATACAAGCGCGCATAATCCCCTAAGTGGGGGAACTGCCCCCCTTAGAGCCATTTTTCAACTGCTCTTGTTTTAACTAATCCATTGGATTACAATGAAATATGCACGAAGTCATGCACAGCATTGCCGAACTGCCCTCCTACACCCGCCTGGCCAACAAGCTCTTGAGTGCAGAAGAACGCCAAGATTTGATCGGCTATTTGGCCGAGCATCCTAAAGCCGGAGATATCATGGAAGGCACGGGTGGCATACGCAAGCTGCGCTGGCGCCGTAGCGGCCAGGGTAAAAGCGGAGGCGTGCGCGTCATCTACTACTACCACGATGACCTCATGCCACTGTATCTGCTGACGCTCTTTGCCAAGGGCGACAAAGACAATCTGACCAAGGCCGAGCGCAACGATCTGTCCGGCTTGGTCGATGTATTAGTGAACATCTGGAAAGGACGAGCGAAATCATGAGCACCGCATTCAACAATATCAAGCAAGGCTTGCAAGAAGCAATCACCCACGCCAAGGGCGATGCTCGTGGAGTGCGCGTACATCGTCCCCGCGAGGTCGATGTGAAGGCAGTGCGCACCAAAGTGGGCATGACCCAGGAACAGTTCGCCGCCCGGTTCGGTTTCTCCACGGCGACTTTGCGGCATTGGGAGCGCGGCGACCGCTCTCCGAGGGGACCGGCGCTGGTTTTGCTTAATGTGATCGAACGGAACCCCGAAGCAGTCATAGAAGCGCTGGCCTGACTTCTTGACCGGCCACGACGGTGTTGATCTTTCCCCGGCCATGGCCTGAATTTCAAGACTGAATGAATCAAATTACGTGCCGTCGGCGATGCTTTCGCTGTTAAGTTGCAGAACTGAAAGGCCACTGGATCGATGGAGGCAATTCGCCAGGCATTCGGCCAGAAAGAGAGTGCCAGCACATAAGGGCGGCACCGCGGCAAATCAGCTTACCCAATACTTCGCTCCACAGGTTGCTCCCTTTGACCACTAATCAGTCGCCGCCGGAGCGTACTATGACACGCGGTCCACATGAGGTGTGTCCTGAAGAAAAGTCGCTTCGGCTACTGTCCTATGGGCAATCCCGATGCAGCAAACCGACTGGTAGCGAAGAAATATAAAGAACATTAAAATAAACCTTATGCGGAAGTTTTTGATATAAAAGTCAGTTAAATGGCATTAGTTCTGGCACCGTCTAGCGAGATCCTTCAGACCCTGGGCCAACGTGTGCGTGCGCAGCGGCTGGCGCAGGGGGTGCCCCAGCGCGAGCTGGCCCAGATGGCTGGCCTTTCCTTGGGCGCACTGCGCAAGCTGGAAAGCAGCGGCCAGTCTTCGCTGGAGACGCTAATTCGCGCTGTGCAGGCGCTTGGGCTGGTCACTGAGCTGGAAGATCTGTTCGTGCTCAAGCGCCAGTCCATCGCCCAGATGGAAAAAGCCGAAGATGCTAATCAGCGGCAGCGGGCCCCCCGCCGGAGAAGCACATGAAGAATGAGCCCCTATGCTCCGCCGCTACGCAGGTCGCTGTCCCTAGGATGGCCGCTTTTCATCTTGGCCGAGCGACTGTGCAGCGGATGAACGCATCGATCCACAGCTGCCACGAAAGACTCATGCGCGGTTGACGCGAAGGCTGCTATAAACTCCAGGCGCAGAGTCGTCGGGCGCAAATTGGCTAGCATGGCCCAGGCCTACTCTGGCCACCGGCAAGGCGCAGCGAGCCTACCGCGCAGGCCGCGGCATCTGCAGGCCCTAATCCACGCGCAAGCCCATGCGTTCGGTCAATGCTCCGAACCGGACGATGTCCCGTTGGACGCGGTCCTGGAAGGCGGCGGCTGAGTCGGCTCCGGGGTCGTAGCCCATTTCCGCCAGCGTGCGCAGCTTATCCGGACGGCGCAAGATAGCGCCGACGAGGGAATTCAGACGCGCGATGATTGCCGGCGGGGTGCCCGCGGGCGCCAACAGCCCGTGCCATTGATTCAGCTCGTAACCCGGCATGCCCTGCTCCGCCACGGTGGGCACGTCGGGCAGCAAAGGCGAGCGCTCGGGCGAAGTGACCGCCAGCGGCTTCAGCGTGCCCGCCCGCAGGTGGGGCAAGGCGCTGGAGGCCGTGACGACGGCCAGATCCACATTGCCCGCCAATACGCCCGCCAGCGCGGGCCCGCAGCCGCGATAAGGCACATGCAGCCAATGAGCGCCGCTGCGCTCCTGTATCTGCTCCGCCGCCAAGTGTTGCGGCGTCCCGTTGCCGCAAGACGCATAGGCCGGCTGCCGGCCTTGATCCGTGCCGGCTCGCAGCGCTTCGCCCAATGTGTTCCAGGGCGTGCCGGCCGCGGCGACGACGACCGAAGGCACGAAAGCGATATTGATGACGCCGATCAGATCCTCTTGCGGCGAGAAGTCCAGTTTGCGATACACGCCCGGATTGATGGCGTAGCTGCTGTTGGCAACCAGCAAGGTATAGCCATCGGGCTGCGCGCGCGCCACGCTGCGGGCGCCGATGTTGCCGCTGGCCCCCGCGCGGTTTTCGACGACCACCGGCTGGCCCAGATCCCTCTCCATCCAGGCCGCCAGCCTGCGGGCCAGCATATCGGTGCCGCCGCCCGGCGGGAAAGTGACGACCAGGACTATGGGCTGTCTGGGATAATCCCCGGCTTCGTCGGCGCTGGCTCGGGCGGCGCCGATCTTGGCGGGATTGGACTCGGCGGCGCTGGTCCGCGCGGCACTGACCTGCACAGCGTTGACCCTAGCGCGGCCGGCCTGGGCAGCGCCGGCCTGCGCGGCCGCCGGTGCGGGCGCCCATACGCCGGCGAGCAGCCCGGCGCACAGGGGAACGGCCGCCAGCATCTGGATCCATCGGCCTTTGCGGGTAGCGCCTGTTCCGGCGCGCGCGCTAAACATGGCGCACATCCAGGCCTATGTCCAGCACCGGGGCGCTGTGGGTGATCCAGCCCACGGCCATCAAATTCACCCCCGTCTCCGCGACCGCGGCCGCGGTGTCGGGGGTAATGCGGCCCGAGGCTTCGGCTATCGCCCGGCCGTCGATGAGGCGGACCGCCGTGCGCAACTCGTCCAATTGCATATTATCGAGCAGGACCGCGTCCACACCCTGCTCCAGCCCTTCTTCAAGTTGATCCAATGTATCTACTTCAAGCTGTATGCGCACCATGTGGCCCACCCCCGCGCGCGCCCGGGATATGGCGGCGCCCACGCCGCCGGCGATGGCGATGTGGTTATCCTTGATCAGCACGGCATCGTCCAGCCCGTAGCGGTGGTTGCTGCCGCCTCCGACGCGAACGGCGTACTTCTGCACCGCCCGCAATCCAGGCGCGGTCTTGCGCGTGCAACTGACCCGCGCTCCGTAAGGCCGGATGACGTCCGCGATGGAAGCCGTGGCCGTCGCCACGCCGCTAAGCTGGCATAGAAAATTCAGGGCGCAGCGCTCGGCGCCGAGCAAGGCGCGCGCCCCGCCCTCGACCGTCCCGATCACCTCGCCGGCCTGTAGGCGGGCGCCGTCGCCCCGCAGCACACGGAAATCGACAGCCGGATCCATCAGTTGGAAAGTCATTCGCGCCAACTGCATGCCCGCCAGCACGCCTTCCTGGCGAGCCACGAGCTGCATGCGCGCCCTGGCATGCTGCGGCACGATCGCGTCCGAAGTCAGATCGCCGGCCCGTCCAAGGTCTTCCAGCAGGGCGTGGCGCAGCAAGGGCTCCACAATGACCGCGGGCAGCGGCGCTATGTCCTCCGCCGGCTCTTCCTTCAAGGCTAGTCTAGTTATGCTCATCTTGAGTATTAATTGGGTATGAAAAATCGACGGGATCCACCCCGGCGGCCTACGCCGAAGCCCCGCATCGGGGGTCAGCGCACAATTATGCTAACACTGAGCATAATTGTGCGTCAATAAATAATGAGAATGCGCGCAAAGAACACGCGCAACCCCTGCCCGCCGGCCACGCCTTGCATCAGAGTCGGTGGTCGATCATCCGTGGAGCGCGAAAGGCGGATGTCATTGGAAGCTTGGCGCTGAATCGACACAAGCCAGGGGAAACTCGTTCAGTCGCCTTGCCAACAGCCTGACATTTGACC
>Ga0180220_1000861_pt1 | contig 26838 bp, 29 predicted proteins | sample eDN5th37CBELigBY_FD_151335 | JGI IMG/M metagenome (GOLD analysis project Ga0180220, IMG submission 151335) | Enriched backyard soil microbial communities from Emeryville, California, USA - eDNA 5th pass 37_C BE-Lig BY (version 2) (version 2) | ecosystem: Environmental > Terrestrial > Soil >... | reverse complement strand
AGACCGTCATGTTGCGGCCGACCTCGCCGAGCCCGCCGAGCGGCGTGACGCGCAGCGTGCCTTGGGCAAGAGCCGGCGGGTCGTACACGGTGTTGGGCATTGATCGCCTTCCGATCGCCTTTCCTCGACGGATGCCACGCGGCATCCGCCTCTCGCGTCATCGGGCGCCGCGCGCCCGACGGACCGCCCTCATCTCGTCGTGCCGGAGACCTTCGGCAATGCGCCGCCCGCGGCGGCGTTGCGGTCGGGGCGGAAGTTGGAGAAGTCGGCACCGGGCACGTCGCGCACGAGAGCGAGCTCGTCCTCGATCTTCGCGGCTTCCCACTCCTCCGGCCCCACGAGCGGCAGGCGCACGCGCGGGCTGCCGATGCGGCCGAGGCCGTGCAGGATGTACTTCGCCGACACGGTGCCGGGCACGTGCGTCATCACCGCGCGCACGAGCGGCTCGAGTTTCTTATGCGCGGCCGTCGCTCGGTGCAGGTCTCCCGCGTTCACGGCGTCGACGATCTCGCGATACGGTTGCGCCGCGATGTTCGCGGTGACCCCGATGAGCCCGGTCGCGCCGATCGAGAGATGCGGGAGCACGTTCGCGTCGTCGCCGGAGAAGTACATGAGGTCGGTCTGGTTGAGCACGCGGCTCACCTCGCTGAAATCGCCCTTGGCGTCTTTGATGGCGAGGATGTTCGGATGCTTCGCGAGACGCAGGATCGTCTCGTACGTGATCGGGACGCCCGTGCGACCCGGGATGTCGTACAGGATCACCGGGAGGTCGGTCGCGTCGGCGACGAGCCGGAAGTGCGTCAGGATGCCGGCCTGCGTGGGCTTGTTGTAGTACGGCGTCACGATCATGATGCCGTCGGCCCCCGCGCGCTCGCTCGCCTTGTAGAGCTCGATCGCGTGCGCGGTCTCGTTGGAGCCGCCGCCCGTGATGATCTTGGCGCGGCCGGATGCCACGTCCTTGCCGACCTCGACGAGGCGGACCTTCTCGGCGTCGGTGAGCGTCGAGGTCTCGCCCGTCGTGCCGGTCACGACGACGCCGTCGGCTCCTGCCGTGATGACGTCGTCGATGTGCTTCTCGACGGCGGGCCAGTCGACCTCACCGTCGGCCGTCATGGGGGTGACGAGCGCGACGAGCACCTGTCCGAAGGGGTTGCCCGTATGCGTCATGGTGTTCAGGTTATCGGTTCGCGAGGGGCGGCCGTTCCGTGTTCCGGCCTGTTTCCGACACCGCTCAGCGGCCGCGCCGCGCTGCGGAGGCGACGACGCCCGCTGGCAGGATCCGCGACACCGCGACGATCGCCTTGTAGCGCAGCGACGGGATCGACACCGCCTTGCCCCGCGCGGAATCGCGCAGCGCCTGGCCCACGACCGCCGGCGCGTCGAGCCACATGAACGCCGGCACGCCCTCCTGCCCCGGCGGGAGCCCGGCGCGCTCGTGGAAGTTCGTGTGCGTGTAGCCGGGGCACACCGCGGTGACGGTGACGCCGCGCGAGCGGTACGCGGTGTTCGCCCAGCGGCTGAAGCTCACGATCCATGCCTTGACGGCGCCGTACGTGGAGCGCGGGGTGAACGCGGCCACCGAAGCGACGTTGATGATGCGTCCGTGGCCGTGCGCGAGCATCGACTGCAGCGCCGCGTGCATGAACCGCATGGGCGCCTCGACGTGCACCGCGAGGTGCCGCGCCTCGTCTTCGATGTCGTTGCGCTCGAACGCGAGCGGCAGGCCGAACCCCGCGTTGTTCACGAGCACCTCGATCGGGCGCTCCTCGTCGACGATGCGCTCGACGACCTTCGCGCGCTGCCGGGGCTTGGCGAGATCGGCGACGAGCACCTCGCACTGCACGCGATACCTCGACGTCAGCCGTGCCGCCAGCTCGTCGAGCGCCTCGCGGTCTCGCGCGACGAGCACGAGGTCGGCGCCACGCGCCGCCAGCTGCCGGGAGAACTCGGCGCCCAGGCCGGAGCTGGCGCCGGTGATGAGCGCTGTCGTCACATCGCCTCCTGTCGCATCCGTCCTCGGATCACGGCGCGACGCGCCCGTTGGCGTTGAACGCGGCGTGGGTCAGCGGCATGAGGTCGCGCCAGATCGCCTCCATCTTCTCGGCGCACATCTCGATCTCGCGCTGCGGGAACGACGGGAAGTGCGTGCCTTCGACCTTCGTGCGCAGCGAGAGGAAGTTCATGAGCGAGCGCGCGTTCATCGTCACGTACATCGACGAGTAGATGTTCAGCGGCAGCACGATGCGCGCGACCTCGCGGGCGACGCCGGCGTCCAGCATCCGCTGATACGCACGGAACGCATGCACGGATGCCTCGCGGGTCGCCTCGTCGACGATCGCCGCCTGTTCGGGCGTGCCCTCGAGGAACTCGTACGCGCCGGGCTTGCCGACCTGAACGAGCCGCCGATCGGGCGCGGGCACGTAGAACACGGGGCGCAGCTCGCGGTAGCGACCGGACTCCTCGTTGTACGACGCGATGCGGTGCCGCATGAACTCGCGGAACACGAAGATCGGCGCCTGCACGTAGAAGGTCATCGAGTTGTGCTCGAACGGCGATCCGTGCCGGTCGCGCATGAGGTAGTTGATGAGGCCGCGATCGCGAGCGGATGCCTCGGTGCCCGCGGCCGCGGACTCGAGCGTCTGCTCGCCCATCGTCGACACGCGCGCGGCGAAGAGCACGTCGGAGTCGGACGCGCTCGCGCGCACGATCTCGACGGTGACGTCGCTGCGGAACTCGATCTCGGGCTCGGTGATGGCTTCGTCGGTCACGCCTGCCACACTAGCCGCGCCCGCCGCCATCGGAGAGCAGCCGGGGCCGACGCCGTGTTACGTCCGTTTCGTCATACTGCGCCGCATCCGGCCTCCATTCAGGTGATTGCAGTTAGCCTGGCTCGTTGTGGATCTCGTGAGCGCTCTCGTCGGCCTCGCCGTGCTGCTCGCGGCGACGGTCGCCCTCGGCGTCTTCCTCCGCTGGCGCCAGAACCGCCCCCGCCGCCACATCCCGCACGAGATCGTGCAGCCCGAGCGCCTCGGCGCCGACGGCCTCGGCGAGAACGCGACGCTGCTGCAGTTCTCCACCGAGCTGTGCGCGCGCTGCCCCGGAGTGCACCGCACGCTCGCCGCTGTGGCCGCCGCCCACGAGGGCGTGCGCCATCTCGACATCGACCTGACGCACCGGCCCGACATCGCGCGCCACTTCCACGTGCTGCAGACCCCCACCACGCTCATCCTCGACCGCGACGGCGCCGTCCAGACCCGATTCGGCGGCGCCCCCAACCGCGACGTGCTCGAGCTCGAGCTCGCACGCCTGACCTCGGAGACGGCCACCCATGTCTGACGCCCCCGCCCGCGGCATCGACCCCCGAGGACCCCGTTTCGCCGCGGGCATCACGAGCTTCCTGCTGCTCGTCGACGTGCTCCTGGGTCTCACCGGGCTGTCGACGGCGCGCGCGGACGCGGTGTGGTTCGCCTACCAGCCACTCGCCGACGCGACGTTCATTCCCGGCGCCGAGTGGGCGATCCGCTACGCGTCCCTCGCGCAGCGCGTCCTCGACCCCGCCTTCCTGCTGCTGCTCGTGATCGCGCTCCTGTTCCTGTGGGGCGTGCTCTCGCCGCGCACCGCGCCGTGGGGTGTCCTCTACCGCAAGGCGGTGCAGCCGCGCCTGAGCCCGCCCACCGAGCTCGAAGACCCGCGCCCGCCGCGCTTCGCGCAGGGCGTCGGCCTGCTCGTCACCGCGGTCGGGCTCATGCTGCACCTCGTCGGAGTGCCGTGGGCACTGCCGATCGCGGCAGCGATGGCCTTCGTCGCGGCGTTCCTCAACGCCGTGTTCGGGCTGTGCCTCGGGTGCCAGCTCTACCTCCTGCTGCAGCGCATGGGCCTGGTCGGCCGCGAGCGTGCCGCGGCCTGACGACACCGCGTCAATCCATCGCGTCGCCCGTGCGGCGTGGCTAGGCTGACGGAACGGCGTCCGAACGGCGGATGCCGGCGACAAGGAGGTACCGATGACCGTCACGAGCGAAGCCACCACCGCTTGGCAGGGCAGCCTTGCCGATGGCCAGGGCACGGTCACCCTGGTCTCTTCGGGCACCGGCACGTTCGACGTGAACTGGAAGGCCCGCAGCGAGGGGTCCAGCTCCACGACGACCCCCGAGGAGCTCATCGCGGCGGCGCACTCGTCGTGCTTCAGCATGGCGCTGTCGCACGAACTGGCGCAGAACGGCACTCCCCCGGAGTCGATCGACACGACGGCATCCGTCACGTTCAAGCCGGGCACCGGCATCACCGGCAGCCACCTCAACGTCAACGCGGTGGTGCCGGGCATCGAGCCCGAGGACTTCGAGCGCATCGCGCAGGCCGCGAAGGCCGGATGCCCCGTGTCGCAGGCGCTCGCGGGCATCGAGATCACCCTCGAGGCGACGCTTGCCTGAATCCGATCGTGGCCGGCGCGTCGTCATCGGCGGCGCGTCCGGCCTGATCGGGCGTGCTCTCGCCGACAGCCTCCGCGCGGACGGCGTCGCGGTGACCCGGCTCGTCCGGCGTCCGGCCGAGCATCCGGATGAGGTGGAGTGGCTCACGCGAGCCGAGCCGCTCGACCCGGGCGTGCTCGAGGGCGCCGACGCCGTCGTCGGGCTGAACGGCGCGAGCATCGGCCGCTTTCCGTGGACGGGAAAGTACAAGAACACCCTCCTCTGGTCGCGCATCACCCCGACGCAGGCGATCGCGCGCGCCGTGCGCGAACTGGGGTCGGATGCCCCGCCCTTCGTGTCCGCGTCCGCCGCGGGCTACTACGGGTCGGCGCCCGGCCGCCGGCTCACCGAGGACTCCCCACGCGGCGAGTCCTTCCTCGCGGATCTCGTCGGCGAATGGGAGACGGCCGCGTTCGCGGCGGGGCGGAGCGCGCGGGTCGCGGTGCTCCGGACGGCGCCGATCGTGCACCGGGAGGGCATCCTCAAGCCGCTCATCCTCCTCACGCGCTTCGGGGTGAGCGGCCCCATCGGGCGCGGCACCCAGGCGTGGCCGTGGATCTCGCTCGAGGACGCGGTGCGCGGAATCCGTCACGTCATCGACGCGGGTCTGGACGGACCCGTCAACCTCACCGGCCCCACGCGCGCGACAGCCAACGACCTCGGCTTCGCGCTGGCTCTCCGCATGAACCGCCCCTACCTCGTGCGCGCGCCGGAGTGGGGCATGAAGCTCGTGCTCGGCGGCGACGCGACCGAGGCGCTCCTGACCTCGGACCTGCACGTCGTGCCTGAGAAGCTCGAGGCGTCGGGCTTCACGTGGGCGCACCCGCGCGTCGAGGACGCGGTCGCCGCGGCCGTGCCCCCCGCGGTCTGACCACCCCTCGCCCGTCGCCTACTCCCGCCGAGATTGCGCGAACGACGACCGGATGCGCCGCCGCGCGGTCATTCGCGCAATCTCGGCGTCTTCCGGGGCGCTCAGGCCCCGGAAGACGCCTTGCGCTCGCCCGACTCGAGGCGGATCGCGCGACGGACGGCCTCCCGCGCGCGGCGGCGGTCGCCCGCGGCGTCGTACGCGAGGCCGAGGCGATACCACGCGCGCCAGTCGTCCGGATTCTCCTCCGCCGCGCGGCGATACGCGGGAAAGATCGCGTCGCCGTCCTCGCGCAGCACACGACCGCTCGGGCGCACCGCGACCTCCTCGGTCGGCACGGCACCCTCGGCCTCCAGGCGGCGCGCGAGCTGCTCGGCGCGCACGCCGAACCACAGCTCGCGCCCGAGCCCCCATGCCGCGATGAGCGGCAGCACGACGAGGGCGACGCCCATGAGTGTGCCCACCACGTCGCCGCTCATGAGCAGCAGCACGGCCCGCTGCCCCACCAGCACGATGTACAGCGCGAGCGCCGCCGCGATGACGAAGACGCCGATGCGCGCGCTCATGCGGGGGTCACGCCGGCGACCTGGCCCGAGACGTCTCCGTCGGCGACGGGCGGCTCCTCGACCGTGCCCGGCATGCGCACGCCCAGGTCGATGAAGCTGTCGAGGCCGACGACGACGCCCTGCGCGTCGCGCGCAGCGCGAAGGGCGATGCGGATGCCGGGCGCATACGCACGGGCCGGGTCGAGCGTGTCGTGCGTGATGGTCACCGACTCCCCCGGTCCGGAGAGGATCACGTCCTGCTTCGCGACGACGCCCGGGCGACGCAGCGAGTGCACGGGAACGCTCGCGACCTGCTGGCCGCGGGCGCGCTGATCGACGTGCGGCGACTCCACCGGACCGACCGCGCCGCGCGCCGCCGCGATGAGCTCTGCGGTGCGCACGGCGGTGCCGCTCGGCGAGTCGATCTTCGTCTCGCGGTGCGCCTCGACGATCTCGATCGACGGGAAGAACGGCGCCGCCGCGGCGGCGAGCGCCGTGCTGAGCACCGAGCCCAGCGAGAAGTTGGGGATGAACACGGCGCCGGTCCCGGCGGCCGTCACGAGCGGGCGCACGAGGGCGATGCGCTCGGCCGACCAGCCCGACGTTCCCACGAGCACGTTGATGCCGCGCTCGATCGCGGCGCGGACGACGTCGATCGACACGGCGGGCGACGACGCGTCGACCACGAGGTCGGCGCCCTCGAGCTCATCCAGCGTCGACTTCGACGACAGCACGGCGTGCGCTTCGAATCCGTCCTCGGCTTCGACGACGGAGCGGATGATGCCGCCGAGCTTGCCGGTTCCGCCCACGATGGCCACGCGCGTCGTCATGCGTCCAGCCTAATCGGGCGGGCGGAGACGCCGGCCGCGCGACCTAGGATCGAAGGATGGTCGAAATCGTCGAGGCATCCGTCGACTCACCCGAAGCGCATGCCCTCCTCGCCGACTACTTCGCGCTGCGCGCCGAGATCTTCCCCGGCGGCGGCTACCGCACCGTGTTCCCCGATCCCGCCGCGTTCGAGCCGCCCGCGGGCGTGTTCGTGATCGTGCGTGACGACGACGGGGCGCCGGTCGGCTGCGGCGGCATCCGTCGCGTTCCCGACGGCCCCGCAGGGGTCCGCTACGAGGTCAAGCACCTGTACCTCTCCCCCGCGACGCGCGGACGGGGGTGGGGGCGGATGCTCCTCGCCGATCTCGAGCGTCGCGCGCGCGAATGGGGTGCGGCAGAGCTCGTCCTCGACACCCATCACACGCTCGAGGCCGCGGGCGGCCTGTACGCGGCCAGCGGCTTCACGCAGATCGAGCCGTACAACGACAATCCGAACGCCACGCGCTGGTACGCGAAAACACTCGCCTGACGGCGTCAGACGGGGTAGGTCTCGGGCAGACCCGTGCGCAGCTCGACAGGCAGATGCGCCATGTCGTTGTGGGACACGAGCGTCCATGGGCGACCCTGCTTCTGGGCGATGACCGTGAGCCCGCAGTGCGCCTGGTTGAGGGTCATCCATCGCCACTCGGGCGCCTGCAGCACCTCGCGCACGAACCATGCGATGACGAAGTTGTGCGTGATGAGCAGCTCGTGCACCTCACCCGGCCTTCGCACGAGGAACTCGCTCACCGCGTCGCCCATCTGCGCGCGGCCGGCCTCGATCTCGGCGTCGGTCACGCCGCCGAAGAAGGGCTCGAACGCGGCGGGCGTCTCAGGGGTCATGCCGGTGGGGACGCAGTCGAACAGGAGCGCCGAGGGCTCGGGGTTCACCGACGGCATGCGGTCTGCCACCGCATGGGCCGTCTGGCTCGCGCGCTCGAGGGGCGAGTGCCACACGGCATCGAACGGCACACCGGACAGGCGGTCGGCCAGCAGCGCGGCCTGTCGGCGGCCGCGCGGCGACAGGGGTCCGTCGGCGAGGCCGTGCTCGGCGTCCTGATGCTCGCCATGCCGCACGAGGTAGATGTAGTGCGTCACACCAGCTCACTTCGTCGGGGGGATCTGCGCGCTCAGAGGCACCCCTCCACCCTACGACAACGGCGCGCGCGACCCGGCCCGCCGACGCGGACTGTGGACAGTCGGACCGCCGCCTACTCGGACGCGCGGCCGATGTCGGCGAGCTGCGCGCGGTTGAGGCGCACGCCGACCCCCTGCACGAGCTCCTCGACGTGCTGCGGCGCGAACGCGTTGACGATCGGCGCGGTCACGAGGCGCTGCGCGAGCAGCCACGCCACCGCGACCGCGGCGTCGGGCACGCCGAGCTCGGATCCGACCGCGTCGAGCGCGCGCAGCGTGCGGCTGCCGCGCCGGTTGAGGTTCGCCGCGAGCTGAGCGCCGCGCACCGAGAGCGCCCCGCGCACACGCGTGCGGTGGCGACCCGCGAGGAAGCCGTGCTCGAGCGCGTGCGACGGAGTCACGGCCATCCCCTGCGCCCCGGCGACGAGCCGCAGGTCGTCGTCGAACTCGTGGCGGCGCAGCACGTTGTAGGGAACGTCGAGCACCGTGATGCGCGGGAAGCCCGCCGACGCGTAGATGCGCGCCTCGACGAGCTGCGCGGCCGTGTAGCCGATCGCGCCGAGCGATCCGACCTTGCCCGACTCGACGAGCCACTCCGCCGTCGCGAGCGTGTCTTCCAGCGCGGTAGCCGTGTCGGCCGTCGCGTCGAGGTAGAGCACGTCGATGCGATCGGTGCGAAGACGCGTGAGCGACGACTCGACGGCGCGCACGAGATTCACCGGGCCGAGGCCCGGGTGGTCGGGGTTGCCGCCGACGCGCACCATGAGCACGATGTCGTCGCGGATGCCGCGCGAGTGCAGCCACTGGCCGACGATGTGCTCGCTGCGGCCGCCCGAGAAGCTGTCGGCGGTGTGCAGCGCGTTGCCGCCGAGTTCGACGAACGCGTCGATGATCTCGTGACTCGACTCGAGATCGACGTTCCATCCGAACTCGGCGCCGCCGAGGATGAGCGGGAAGATGTCGTGCCCGGTTTCACCCAGTCGTACGCGGACGCCCTCGCCGACGGCGGGACCTTGGACGGGGATGGGCTCCGACGGATGCGGCGCAGGAGGCGCCGATGCATCCGTCGCGTTCGCGGCCACGGCAGCCAGATGCGTCGCCGTACGCTTCGATTCGACGTCGAAATAAGCCATGTGCCACACCCCCTCACGATGTCCTAGAGGACAGATCGTGACCTTTTGATGCTGTGTGCCCCCCGGCACGTATCTAAAGGCTAGGGCAGGCCACCGACGAGACCGGTCGTTGAGGGGAACCTACGGTAAACATTGCATAACGCTTGCATCACGATGAGACACCCATGCCGGAGACGGGGATGCCCGCCCCTCCGCGAACGGGAGGGCGGGCATCCGCGATCTCGACTCCGATCAGCCCTCGGCAGGAGCCTCGGGGCCGACGCTGGCAGCCGCACGGCTCTCCTGGTCGGCCTCCTCGAGCACCGGCTCGAGCGACAGCTTGCCGCGGTCGTCGATCTTCGTGATGCGCACCAGCAGCTTCTGCCCGACGCCCAGCACGTCCTCGACGTTCTCGACGCGCTTGCCGCCGGCGAGCTTGCGGACCTCGCTGACGTGCAGCAGGCCGTCCTTGCCCGGGAGGAGCGAGATGAACGCCCCGAACGTCGCGATCTTGACGACCGTGCCCAGGAACTGCTCGCCGACCTCGGGGTTGGTCGGGTTGGCGATCGCGTTGACCTGCGCGCGCGCGGCCTCGGCCGACGGGCCGTCGGTCGCGCCGATGTAGACGGTGCCGTCCTCCTCGATGGAGATCTCGGCTCCGGTCTCGTCCTGGATCGCGTTGATCGTCTTGCCCTTGGGGCCGATGAGCTCGCCGATCTTGTCGACCGGGATCTGCACGCTGATCACGCGCGGAGCCGTCGGCGCCATCTCGTCGGGACCGTCGATCGCCGCGGTGATGACGTCGAGGATGCGCATGCGCGCGTCCTTCGCCTGCTGCAGCGCGGCCGACAGCACCGACGACGGGATGCCGTCGAGCTTCGTGTCGAGCTGGATCGCCGTGACGAACTCACTCGTGCCGGCGACCTTGAAGTCCATGTCGCCCAGCGCGTCCTCGGCGCCGAGGATGTCGGTCAGCGCGGCGTAGCGCGTCTGGCCGTCGACCTCGTCGGACACGAGTCCCATCGCGATGCCCGCGACCGGCGCGCGCAGCGGCACACCGGCGTTGAGCAGCGACAGGGTCGACGCGCACACCGAGCCCATCGAGGTCGAGCCGTTCGACCCGAGCGCCTCCGACACCTGGCGGATCGCGTAGGGGAACTCCTCACGCGACGGCAGCACCGGCACGAGCGCGCGCTCGGCGAGGAATCCGTGGCCGATCTCGCGACGCTTGGGGCTGCCCACACGACCCGTCTCACCCGTCGAGTAGGGCGGGAAGTTGTAGTGGTGCATGTAGCGCTTGTGCGTGACGGGCGACAGCGAGTCGATCTGCTGCTCCATCTTGAGCATGTTCAAGGTCGTGACGCCCAGGATCTGGGTCTCGCCGCGCTGGAAGATCGCCGAGCCGTGCACGCGCGGGATGACCTGCACCTCCGCGTCGAGCGGACGGATGTCGGCGAGACCGCGGCCGTCGATGCGGACACCCTCGGTGAGGATGCGACCGCGCACGATCTTCTTCGTGACGGCCTTGTACGCGGCCGCGAACTCGATCGTCGCGACGGCGGGCAGCTCACCCGCCTCGACCGCGGCGACGAGCTCGCCCTTGACGCGCTCGCGGATCGCATCGTCGGCGTTCTGGCGCTCGATCTTGTCGGCGATCTGGTACACCGGCACGAGCTCGTCGTACGCACGCGACGCGACGAAGTCGTACGTCTCCTGGCTGTAGGGCAGGAACACCGGGTACGGCTGGATCTCCTTCGCGGCAGCGTTCGCGAGGACGTTCTGCGCCCCCACGAGCTCGCGGATGAAGGGCTTGGCCGCCTCGAGGCCCTGCGCGACGATCTCCTCGCTGGGCTTGGTGGCGCCGGCCTTGATGAGGTTCCAGCTGTGCTCGGTCGCCTCGGCCTCGACCATCATGATCGCGACGTCGCCGTCCTCGAGCACGCGGCCCGCGACGACGAGGTCGAACACGGCCTCCTCGAGCACCTTGGTGTTCGGGAACGCGACCCACTGGTCGGGGTGCTCGCCGTGGCCCGGCACGAGCGCGAGACGCACGCCCGCGATCGGACCCGAGAACGGGAGACCCGAGATCTGGGTCGACGCGGATGCCGCGTTGATCGCGAGCGCGTCGTAGAACTCGCCCGGCGCGATCGAGAGCACCGTCACGACGATCTGGACCTCGTTGCGCAGGCCGTCGACGAACGACGGGCGCAGCGGGCGGTCGATCAGACGGCACACGAGGATCGCGTCGGTCGAGGGACGGCCCTCGCGACGGAAGAACGAGCCGGGGATCTTGCCGGCCGCGTACGAGCGCTCCTCGACGTCGACGGTCAGCGGGAAGAAGTCGAAGCCCTCGCGGGGCTGCTTGCTGGCGCTGGTGGCCGACAGGAGCATCGTCTCCTCGTCGAGGTACGCCGCCACGGCGCCCTGGGCCTGCTGGGCCAGGCGTCCGGTCTCGAACCGGACCGTGCGGGTGCCGAAGCGTCCGTTGTCGAGGACGGCTTCGGCGAACGTGATTTCAGGACCTTCCAAGAGGTCTCTCCTTCTTTGTTTAGCCTCGTCCGGCCGTGTGCCGGGCGAGGGTTTCTCGAAGGAGCAGGAACAGGCAGATCTCGACGCGCGGCATCGCCGCGGGACTCGCCAGCGCTGGTCACCAGTCGAAGATCACCCGCCGCGTCGCGTCGGGGAACCCACCACAGGGGACCAGCTTCCTGCCGGCCTGCTCCGTGAAAGCTCATGTTGAATTGAGCGGATGCCGCAAAGGCAGCCTCGTCGATCCTAGCAGTGCGGCTTCTGCCCACCCACCTGGCCTCTTCCGCGCAGGTGGCGACCCCGCGACGGCGCCCCTAGGGTTAGGGCATGAGCACCGACGACAAGCCGGCGGGCGCGGCATCCGACGAGATGAAGCGCAAGTTCAAAGAGGCACTCGACAAGAAGAACGCGCAGCACCGTGAGGGCGAGGCGCACCTCGACGGCGACTCGGCGATCCACGGCACGCACGGCGCGATCACGAAGCGAGAGTTCCGCCGCAAGAGCGGCTGACGCGAAGGAGCACGGCGATGGTCTTCGATCCGACGTTCCACGAGATCTCCGGCGAGGCCGACGAGCTGCCCGACCTCGACGGATCCGACCCCGAGGCCGCTCCCCTGGAGGACGTCGACCCCGCTGATCTGCCACCCGAAGGCGAGGAGTGACATGAGCGACTTCCACGAGCCGATTCCCGACGACGAGCGCGAGGTGCCGATCGACGACGAGGACGAGCTGGAGCTTCCGCCGCCGACGATCGACCCCCTCGAGTCGGTCGAGGAGGACGTCGACGAGCAGGAGCTCGAGGTGCGCGAGGCTGCCATCGAGGCCGGGGAGATCGACCCTGGCGACTGACCCCTCGGCCCGGGAGTCGCCCCCGCGCGCGGGGGCCGCCTGGATCGTCGCCGCGCTGTGCACGGGTACGGCGCTGAGTGCGCTGAACTCGGGCATGATCGCCGTCGCCCTGACGACGCTGCGCCGCGAGTTCTCGGTCGACGTCGCGACCGTCACGTGGGTCATCACGGTCTTCTACCTGACGTCGGCCGTGCTGCAGCCGCTCATGGGGCGCCTCGCCGATCGCTACGGCGCCCACCGCGTCTTCACGTTCGGCATGATCGTCGTCGCGATCGCCGGTGCCGCGGGACCATTCGCCCCCTCGCTCGAATGGGTGTGCGTCGCGCGGGTCGTGCTCGCGGTCGGCACGGCGGCCGCGTTCCCGTCCGCCGCGGCCCTGCTGCGCTCGCTCGCGCCGCGCGGGGGCTTCGACGCGGCGCGGGTGATCGGGCGCATCCAGCTCATCGACACGAGCACGGCTGCCATCGGGCCCGTCGTCGGCGGAGCGCTCATCCTCGTCGCGGGATGGGAGGCGGTGTTCTGGATCAACGTGCCGCTTGCGCTGCTCGCGATCGTCAGCACGCGCATCCTCATCCCGCGCGACGAGCCCCGCGGTCACGTCCCGGTCCGGCAGACGCTGAGCGAGTCCGACATCCCCGGTCTGCTCGCGTTCGCCGCGACCGTCGTCGCGATGCTCATGTTCCTGCTGGCCCTTCCCGACGGGCCGGAGTGGCTGCTGCTCGCGGCCGCGATCGTCGCGGGCGGCCTCTCCGTCTGGCGCGAGCTGCGCGCACGGGTGCCGTTCATCGACCTGCGGCTCCTCGCCGCGAATCTGCCGCTCGTGCGCGTGTACGTCCTCTTCGTGATCGGCAACGTCGTGCTCTACGGCACGCTCTTCGGCATCCCGCAGTATCTCGAGGACTACGCGTCCTACTCGACGGCGATCGTCGGCGTGACGCTCGTGCCGCTCGCCGCGTTCAACGCCGTGCTCGCGCGGCCGATCGAGCGTCTCATCGACCGGTGGGGCGTGCGCCGCACGATGCTCACGGGCGGGGCCGGGCTCGTCGTCGCGACGGCCGCGCTCCCGCTGCTGGCGCTGTCGTCGGAGTGGTGGATCGTGCTGCTGCTCATGGCGGCGGTCGGCATCCCCTACGCGTTCGTGCTCATCTCGCTCACCCAATCGCTCTACCGCACGGCGCCTCCCGCGATCGTCGGCCAGGCCGCGGGGCTCTTCCAGACGGCCCGCTCCATCGGCTGCATCTCCGCCGCCGCGGTGGTCGGCCTGTCGTTCTCGGGCGCGGTGGGCACCGAGGACTGGCTCGTGCTCTCACTCGTCGTCGCGGGTGCCGCCATCGCGCTCACCGTCGCGATGGCGGCGACAGGTCGGCGAACGGGCGCACCCGCGTCCTGAGCATCCGGTTCGGTTTCATGCGATCTGCGCGGTGACGTCCCGCCGGCCGCGAAATAGGTTCTCGCCCACAAGGACCGTCCCGCGCGCGTCGGCGCCGCTCCGTACGCACCCTCGCACACGAGCCGGTCCCCGATGCGACGGAGGACAGCATGACTCACGACGACGCGCTCCAGCCGACGTTCACCCGCGTGGGCGAGGCCACGACCGCGCGCTACCGCACGCTTCCCGAGGACTCGATGCTTCCCGAGACGGCGTACCGCGTCATCCGCGACCAGACCATGCTCGACGGAAACGCGCGGCTGAATCTCGCGACCTTCGTCGGCACGTGGATGGACGAGTACGCCGACCGGCTCTACATCGACTCGGCCGACAAGAACATGATCGACAAGGACGAGTACCCCGCCACCGCGGCGATCGAGGAGAGCTGCTGGCGCATCCTCGGCGACCTGTGGCACGCGCCCGACGACGAGGACGTCATCGGCACGTCGACGATCGGCTCGTCCGAGGCGTGCATGCTCGGCGGCCTCGCGCTCAAGCGTCGCTGGCAGCACGCGCGTCGCGAGGCGGGCAAGCCCGCCGACAAGCCGAACCTCATCATGAGCTCGGCGGTGCAGGTGTGCTGGGAGAAGTTCTGCAACTACTTCGACGTCGAGATGCGACTCGTCCCGGTCACCGCGGAGCATCCGCTCATGGACGGCACGGGCCTCGAGGACGTGGTCGACGAGAACACGATCGGCGTCGTCGCGATCGTCGGCGTGACCTACACCGGAGCGTACGAGCCGGTGAGGGCGATCGCGGCGAAGCTCGACGAGATTCAGGCCACGACCGGACTCGACATTCCGATGCATGTCGATGGCGCCTCGGGCGCGATGGTCGCCCCGTTCCTGCAGCCGGACCTCGAGTGGGACTTCCGCGTCGAGCGCGTGCAGTCGATCAACACGTCGGGGCACAAGTACGGCCTCGTCTACCCCGGCGTTGGCTGGGTGGTGTGGCGCAGCACCGCCGCCCTCCCGGAAGACCTCGTGTTCCGCGTGAGTTACCTCGGCGGCTCGATGCCGACGTTCGCCCTCAACTTCTCGCGGCCCGGAGCCACCGTGCTGCTGCAGTACTACCGATTCCTGCGGCTGGGGCGCGCGGGCTACACGGCGATCCAGCAGGCGTCGCAGGATGTGGCGACGTACCTGTCGTCGGGGGTCGCGGAACTCGACGCCTTCGAGCTGCTCAGCGACGGCACCGACATCCCCGTCTTCGCATGGCGCCTAAGGCCGGACTACACGGACAAGTGGACGCTGTACCACCTGTCGGAGCGCCTGCGGATCAAGGGCTGGCTGGTGCCTGCGTATCCTCTATCGGGCGAGTTGTCGGACCAGACGGTGATGCGGATCGTGTGCCGCAACGGACTCAGTCGCGACCTCGCCGAGGCCCTGCTCGACGACATCCGGGCGGAGACCGCGTTCCTCGACTCGCTCGACGCGCCCATGCCCCACCCGGGCATCGGGCCCACGTTCCACCACTGACATGCGCCGCGAGGCCGATCGCGCCACACGGCGCGTGCGACGCCTGAGACGCGAGTCCTGGGGCTTCGCGGTCGGATCCGCGCTGTTCTTCGTCGGCGTGCTGCTGGCGTACTCCTCGTGGGCGGGGCTCGTCTGGACGAACGCGACCTTCTTCGCCGGCTCGATCTTCTTCACGATGGCGGGACTCATCCAGTTGCTGCTGAGCGGTCGGCGCGCGCCCGACATCCAGATGAACCGCGCGGACCGGACGGACTGGTGGGCGGCGGCGATCCAGTTCGCCGGCACGCTCCTGTTCAACGCCTCGACCGGGGCGGCGCTGGTCGCCGCGATCATCGAGCCCGACAGGGTCGGCGCGGGGTGGCGACCGGATGCGTGGGGCTCGATCGCGTTTCTCGTCTCGTCCTCCCTCGCGGTGGTCGCCACGAAGGACCGCGGCGAGCTGTGGGATCGCGACGCCCGCACATGGCACGGCACGGGGCTGAACATGCTCGGATCGATCGCGTTCGGCGTCTCGGCGGTGGCCGCGTTCGTGCGACCGGCCACGGGCGAGCTCGTGAGCGCGGCGATGGCGAACTTCGGCACCGCGATCGGCGCGGCGTGCTTCTTCGTCGCCGCCCTGCTCGCGCGCCGGACGATCGAAGAGCCCGCACGGGACGGATGACGGCGCGCGAGACGGGTGTTACCTTGTAGTTCTATGTACCTAGAAGTTCTAGGTATACGGAGGTGGCACGGTGCGCATCGGCAAGGATCTCGTCGCGGCGGTCGCGACGCCCCTCGTGCTCGGCATCCTCGCCGAGGGAGAGTCGTACGGGTACGCGATCCTTCAGCGGGTGAGCGAGCTGTCGGACGGCGAGCTCGAGTGGAGCGACGGCATGCTGTATCCGCTGCTCCACCGGCTCGAGCGGCTCGGCTACGTCGAGGCGTCGTGGGGCATGTCGCCCACGGGACGGCGACGGCGCCACTACCGGCTGAGCGCCGGCGGCCACGCCGCGATCGCGGACCAGCGCAGGCAATGGGAGGTCGTCAGCGACGCGCTCAAACGCGTGTGGGACGACCGCGGGAGCGCGCGAGTCGCCCTCGCGTGGGCGGCATGAGCACGTCAGGAGGCGTCGGGATGACCGGAGGCGGGCAGCTGGAGGAGCGCATCGCGCAGTGGCGCGAGTTCGTCTCGCGGCGCGATGCGATCGCACGCGACGTCGACGAGCTGGAGAGCCATCTGCGCGACCAGATCGACGGACTCCAGGCGTCGGGACTCGCCCCTGACGAAGCGTTCCTCATCGCGGTGAAGCGCATGGGGCGGCTCGACGAGCTCTCGAAGGAGTTCGCTCGCGAGCATTCGGAGCGACTGTGGAAGCAGCTGGTGATGCCGGATGCGGCACCCCAGGCATCCGATCCGCGCAGCCTGTGGCTCGCCCTGGGCCTCGCGGTCGGCGCTGCGCTGGCCGTGCGGCTCGCGGCCGTGCTGCTCCCCGGCGGAGCGACAGGCGCGCTCATCAACGCGAGCGTGCTCGTGCTGCCCTTCCTCGCGATCCACTTCCTCGTGCGCCGGCGCGCGAGCGCCGTGACGACGGTCGCCGTGCTCGTCCCGTTCGCGATCACGGCGGTCGTGCTGAACGCGTACCCGTTCGCGCCCGACGGCATGACACAGGCCCTCTCGGCGATGCACGCGGTCGTGGCGATGTGGCTCGTCGTCGGCATCGCGTACGCCGGCGGCGATTGGCGATCGGGCCGCGCGCGCATGGACTTCATCCGGTTCTCCGGCGAATGGCTCGTGTACTACGCGCTCATCGCGCTGGGTGGTGCCGTCATCACGGCGATCACGCTGGGCGTCTTCGGCTCGATCGGCATCGACGCGCAGCCGTTCGTGGGCGAGTGGCTGCTGCCGTGCGGCGCCGCGGGCGCGGTGCTCATCGCCGCGTGGCTCGTCGAAGCCAAGCAGAGCGTGGTCGAGAACATCGCGCCCGTGCTGACGAAGGTGTTCACGCCGCTGTTCACCCTCCTGCTGCTCGCGCTCATCGGCGCGTGGATCGTGCAGGGGGTCACCGCGAGCAGCGAGGGCACGATCGTCGTGTTCGGCGAGCGCGACCTGCTCATCATCTTCGACGTCACCGTGATCTTCGCGCTCGCGCTGCTGCTGTACTCCCTGTCGGCGCGCGATCCGCTGCAGCCTCCGGGGTGGTTCGACCGCCTGCAGATCGTGCTGCTGGCGAGCGTGCTCGTCGTCGACGTGCTCGTGCTCGTCTCGATGGTCGGTCGCATCGCCGAGTACGGTTCCAGCCCGAACAAGCTCGCGTCGCTGGGACTCAACGTGATCCTGCTCGTGAACCTCGTGGGAGCGACCTGGCTGCAGGCGCGCTTCGTCTTCGGACGCGAGCGGTTCGCGGCGCTCGAATCGTGGCAGACGGCGTTCCTCCCCGTCTACCTCGCATGGACCGCGATCGTCGTGGCGATCTTCCCCGTGATCTTCGGGTACGTGTAGGACGCGGATGTACCTTCCAGGCGCCGATCTCCGACATCGAGCGGCTTGCCGCCGTCGACGCGGGTCCGCTCGCAGCAGCCGACGTCCTGCCGCAGGCGACCGTGCGCAGAGAGGCCGACTGGCGGCCCCTCCGCACGCGCGACGACATCGAACTTGACTGATCGCGACCGGGCGTCACTCCCCCGCGAGGCCGCCCAGCAGGTGGCCGAACGAGCGGCCCCCGCCGAGGTAGCTCTCCGGGTCGAACGGGTCGGACGCGGTCGCCGGGTCCTTGCGCGCGATCGCGTCGGCGAACTCGCGCGCGGCCTTCTCGATGCGCTCGGACAGCGGCGCGACCTGGTCGCCCGAGCCTCCCCAGTCGCTCGAAGCGGCGAAGACACCCGTCGAGACGGGCTCGGCGTGAAGGTAGGCGAACAGCGGCCGGATCGCGTAGTCGATCGCGAGGGAGTGCCGCGGCGTCCCGGCGTTCGCGCCGATGAGCACGGGCTTTCCCGTGAGGGCGTCGGGGTCGAGCACGTCGATGAACGACTTGAACAGCCCCGAGTAGCTCGTCGAGAAGATCGGCGTGACCGCGATGAGGGCGTCGGCCGAGACGACCGCGTTGATCATCGACTCGAGGGCGGGAGGCGGGAAACCCGTGAGGAGGTTGTTCGTGATGTCGTGCGCGTAGTCGCGCAGCTCGAACACGTCGACTTCCGCCTCGATGCCCTCTCCATCCGGTCCCTGAGCTCCGCCCGGGCCCTGAGCCCCGCCCGGTCCCTGAGCCCCGCCCGGTCCCTGAGCCCGTCGAAGGGCCGCCACCGTCGCGGCCGTGAGTCGGTCGGCGAGCATGCGCGTCGACGACGGGTTCGAGAGCCCTGCCGAGATGACGGCGATGCGACGGGCGCTCATCGGTTCGTCTCGCTTCGCTCGCTCGCCGACCGGTTGGAGGCGGTCGCGGCTGCGCCGAAGGCGGCGCCTGCGGCGGCGACGGGCTTCGTCGCGTGGGCGTCCTGATACGGCGAGCCGGCCGTCAGGTTGTCGCCGCGGTTGGCACCCGGCACCGCCTGGCGCGGCTCGCCGTCGCCGTAGACCGCCTTGACGCGTGCGGCGTGGGTCGGGGCATCCGGAACCTCGGCCGGGCGGTTCTTCTGCAGCTCCTTGCGCAGCACGGGCACCACCTCTCCGCCGAGGATGTCGAGCTGCTCGAGCACCGTCTTGAGCGGGAGGCCGGCGTGGTCCATGAGAAACAGCTGGCGCTGGTAGTCGCCGAATGTGTCGCGCATCGACGCGTAGCGGTCGATGACCTGCTGCGGTGAGCCGACCGTGAGCGGCGTCATCTCGGTGAAGTCCTCGAGGCTCGGCCCGTGCCCGTAGACCGGCGCGTTGTCGAAGTACGGGCGGAACTCGCGCACGGCGTCCTGCGAGTTGGCGCGCATGAACGCCTGGCCGCCGAGGCCGACGATCGCCTGCTCGGGGGTCCCGTGCCCGTAGTGCGCGTAGCGCTGGCGGTACAGGCCGATGAGCCGCTGGTAGTGCTCCTTCGGCCAGAAGATGTTGTTCGCGAAGAAGCCGTCGCCGTAGTACGCGGCCTGCTCGGCAATCTCGGGTGTGCGGATCGATCCATGCCACACGAACGGCGGCACTCCGTCGAGCGGGCGCGGCGTGGCAGTGAAGCCCTGGAGCGGCGTGCGGAACCGGCCCTCCCAGTCCACGACGTCCTCGCGCCACAGGCGGTGCAGCAGGTTGTAGCTCTCGAGCGTGATGGGCAGTCCCTCGCGGATGTCCTTGCCGAACCACGGATACACGGGGCCGGTGTTGCCGCGCCCCATCATGAGGTCCATGCGGCCCTGCGACACGTGCTGCAGCATCGAGTAGTCCTCGGCGATCTTCACCGGGTCGTTCGTCGTGATGAGCGTCGTCGCGGTCGAGAGGATGAGCCGCTCGGTCTGCCCCGCGATGTAGGCGAGAGTCGTCGGGGGCGACGACGACCAGAACGGCGGGTTGTGGTGCTCGCCCAGAGCGAAGACGTCGAGACCGACCTCCTCTGCGTGCTTGGCGATGGTGAGCGTCGCCTGGATGCGCTCGGCCTCACTCGGGGTGCGACCCGTCGTGGGGTCCTGCGTGATGTCGCTCACGGTGAAGATGCCGAACTGCATCCCCTGCCATGTGCTGCTGGTCTCGTTCACGATCTGTTCCGCTCTCGGATGCGGGAGCATCCGTATCTATGCAAGTGAATGTAACTCGTGCAACGCCTACGCGCCAAGGTTATTCCCGCAGCCCGCGAACGGCTCCGGGACGGGCGCCTCAGGCCTCCGCGAACAGCGCGAGCATGTCGCGCACGACCTGGTGCGGCGTCCCCTCGCACGGTGCGTGACCAGTCGGGTAGATCGCGATGCGCGCGCCGATGCGCGCCGCGTACTCCCTGTGCTGCACTGTGGGCCACAGGTCGTTGTCGCCGACGACGATGAGCTTCGGGATGTCGATCGCGGCGATCTCGTCGAGAACGTCCGGCGTGTCCATCATGAGCCGCACCACATCGTCGATCGCGTCGCGTCGTGTGACGTCCATGCGATCGCGCACGAACGAGATGCGCTGCGAAGGCGATCGGTTGAGGTTGTAGCGGATGCCCCACAGGATCAGCCCCGCGGCCTTGTGCGGGTCCACGTCGGAAAGCGGGCCGATGTGCCGGACACCGCGGAAGACCTGGCCGACCGCGGGCGCCGACGACATGAGCGTGAGGCTCGAGAAGAGGTCGGGCCGCTCGACGAGTGCGAGCTCCGAGATGATCCCGCCGAAGCTGTACCCCAGCACGTGCGCGGGCGTCGGCCCGTCCTCGAGCACCGCGATGAGGTCGTCGACGAACAGGCGGTAGTCGTAGTGCTCGCGCGGCGGCACGAGGTTGTGAGGACCGGCGTCGACCGACTCCCAGTGACCCGCGAGGTCGTACGACTCGACGCGATAGCCCGCCTCCGCCAGCAGCGGGAACATGAGGAGGAAGTCCTCCTTCGAGCCCGCGAAGCCCGACACGAGCACGACGCGCTCCGCGGTCGGGTCGCCGAGCGTCGCACGCGCGAGCGGACCGCTCGGAGCCGACACCGTGTCGCGCACCGTGCCGGGCGGGAAGGTGCGCCAGTCGATGTCGGGAATCACCTGGTCGCGCTGGAGCGCGTCGTCGATCGTGGTCATCGCGCCGATGAGACTACAGCCTCCGGCCCCTCGCCGCGGGCGGCGCGTCGCACGGCACGTCCCGCACGGCTCGCGGTCAAGCCCCTCTCCCGCGCGCAGAACCGGGGATAGTGTGGCTTCGCCGCCATGACCGAATCACACAGCGCGGCCGCAGCCGCGGCATCCGGATCCCCCGCCTCGCCGGCCACGGGGCGCGTCGGCACGCCGCGCGCCAAGCGCCGCGTGCCCTTCTGGGACAACGCGCGCTTCGCGTGCATCACGCTCGTCGTGCTCGGTCACGCGATCCAACGGCTCACGTACGACTCCGACATCGCGCTCGGGCTGTACCTCGTGATCTACGCCTTCCACATGCCCGCGTTCGCCCTGATCTCGGGGTACTTCTCGCGCTCGGACCCGCCCAGTCGGCGGCAGATGGCCCGCGTGATCACCGACATCCTCGTGCCCTACGTCATCTTCGAGGCGCTGTGGACCCTCACGAAGTGGCTCGTCGAGGGGCAGGCGAACCCGAACCTCACCCAGCCCTCGTGGACCCTGTGGTTCCTGCTCGCGCTCGGCATCTTCCGGCTCGTGCTCCCGTACCTCGCACTGCTGCGGTGGCCGCTCGCCTGGACGATCGTGATCTCGATCGGCGCCGGCTACCTGCCGAACATCGACTCGACGCTGTCGCTGTCGCGCACGATGGGCCTGCTGCCGTTCTTCACGCTCGGCTGGTGGCTGCGCGAGCACGACATCGTCGACCGCCTGCGCCTGCTCGACCGCAGGCCGTGGTGGGTGTTCGTCGGCGCGATCGGCACCTTCGCGGCCGCGGGCTTGGCCGCGTGGTACTTCATCGACGAGTGGCGCGAGATGAACCTCGGCGCGTGGCTGTTCTACGACGAGAACTACTCGTCGATCGGCGGCACGCAGTGGTGGGCGGGCGGCGTGCGGCTCGTGCTCATCGCGATCGCGCTCGTGCTCGTGACCGCGTTCCTCGCGCTCGTGCCGCGCGGGACCCACTGGTGGACGCATTTCGGGCAGTACACGATGTACGTGTACCTCCTGCACTCCTTCGTGCTGTACCCCTTCCGTGAGTCCGGCGTGCTGCGTCACCTCGAGCCGACGTGGCTGTGGCTCCCGATCGTGATCGTCGCGTCGGTGCTCATATCGCTGGGCCTCGCGACCCGCCCCGTCAGGTGGGTGTTCCGCCCGTTCATCGAGCCGCGACCGGCGTGGCTGTTCGCCGATCGCGACCTCGCTCGACGCGAGGGCCGCCGCAGCGATCCGACGGGCTCGCGACGGCCGCGGGAAGCGCCTCGCGAGCCGCGAGCGGTGGGCGGGCGGCCCGGCCCCGACCGCTAAGCGCCGGGCTTCGGCGACGGGAACTGCGTGCGCAGCACGCGCTCGAACGCCCGCTCCGACAGCACTCGGCGCAGCCCCAGCATGAGGGTCGCCGACGGGGCGACGCGGTAGCGGGCGCGCGGATGCTTCGCCTCCACCGCCCGTAGCACGCGATCGGCCACGTCGGCCGGCGTGCAGGCGAGGCGCGCCTGCGGTCCGCGGTCCCACGAGAGCGTCAGGGCGGCGACCCGCTCGTTGAAGTCGTCCCATGCCGGGTCGACGCGCTCGGTGTCGCGCCGCTCCGCCGCGGCGTGGCCGAACCGCGTCGTCACCATCCCCGGAGCGATGAGCGACACGTCGATGCCGAAGGGGCGCGCCTCGTAGCGCAGCGCATCCGTGAACGCCTCGAGCGCGTGCTTCGTCGCCGCGTACGCGCCGATGCCCGGCATGATCCACCGCCCGTTCATCGAGCCGATCGTCACGATGCGTCCCCACCGCTGCTTCCGCATGCCCGGCAGCACGAGCTGCGTGAGGCGCAGCGCCCCGAACACGTTCGTCTCGAACATGCGGCGCACCTGGTCGACGGGGAGCGTCTCGGTCGCCCCGAGCTCGTTGACCCCCGCGTTGTTGACGAGCACGCCGACCGCACCCTCGGCCGCGACGACCGCGTCGACCGCCGCGCGTGATGACTCCTCATCGGTCACGTCGAGCGCGAGCGTGCGGCATCCGGCCTTCTCGAGGTCCTCGATCGACTCGAGCCTGCGCGCCGTCGCGTACACGGTCCAGCCGCGCGACGCGAGCAGTGTCGCGATCTCACGGCCGATGCCGGTGGAGCATCCGGTGACGAGGACGGCACGCGAGGTCGCGGTCATGAGACAGACATAGCGGTCCCCGAGCGCGAGCGCAACGGCCGAAAGCGGATGCTACGCGGCGGTCTCGCGCGAAGCGTCGAGCACGAGCGGCAGTCGCTTCGCCTCGCGCACGACCCACAGCACGAGGAGCGCGAGCAGGATGACGTCCGCCGCGACGTACGCGTAGTGCAGGAACGACGGACCGGGATCGCCGCCCTCGATGATGATGTCGCTGCGCGCGCTGAGGAGCGGCCGGATGACAAGGGTCTGCACCGCGAGCACGACCCACATCGCGCCGACCATCGCCCACGCCGCGCGGTCGACTCGGGGGCGCGGCACCGCGAGGGCGGTGATCGTCACGAGCAGCACCCAGCCCGCGATCGCGAGCGCGGTGAACACGAGACGCCCGATGCCGAGCCCGAGCGGGAGGGTGATTCCCGGCGCCTGGAACTTGAGCGGGGTCTCGATGAAGGAAAGCCCCAGCACGAGCCCGAACCACACGGAGGGCACGACCAGGCGGAGCACGACGACAGAGCGCATGGCCCCACGGTAACGCCGGGCAACATTCGAGCGCTCGGGCATCGACCGTGCCTATTCTCGGCGCATGAGCGACCTGAGCCTGCCGATCCTCGATCTCTCCCAGCTCGACCGGGGCGCCGAGGCGGCCGCGCGCTTCCGCGACGAGCTGCGCGCCGCGACGCACGACGTCGGGTTCTTCTACCTCACAGGCACGGGTGTGACGCCCGAGCTCGAGGGACGCCTGCACCGCGCCGCGCGGGACTTCTTCGCGCTTCCCGAGGCCGACAAGCTCGCGATCGAGAACGTCAACAGCCCGCACTTCCGCGGGTACACGCGAATCGGAGGCGAACGCACGCAGGGCAAGGTCGACTGGCGCGAGCAGATCGACATCGGGCCCGAGCGCGAGGCGATAGACGATCCGGATGCCCCGGACTTCGCGCGCCTCATCGGCCCGAACCTGTGGCCCGAGGCCCAGCCCGAGTTGCGCGAGGTCGTCTCGGAGTGGCACGACCGCCTCTCCGGCGTCGCGCGCAAGCTGCTGCGCGCGTGGGCGCTGTCGCTCGGCGCGCCCGAGACCTACTTCGACGAGCACTTCGGCGAGCCCTCTACGCTCATCAAGATCGTGCGTTACCCCGGCAAGGAGGATCCGGCGCCCCAGCAGGGTGTGGGCGCGCACAAGGACTCCGGTGTCCTCACGCTCCTGTGGATCGAGCCGGGCAAGGGCGGGCTGCAGGTCGAGCGAGACGGCGAGTGGGTCGACGCTCCCCCGGTCCCCGGCGCGTTCGTCGTCAACATCGGCGAGATGCTCGAGTATGCGACGCAGGGCTACCTCATCGCGACGAACCATCGCGTGATCTCGCCGCGCCACCCCGACGACCGCATCTCGGTGCCGTTCTTCTTCAACCCGGCGCTCGACAAGCGGCTGCCGCTCATCGACCTGCCGCCCGAGCTCGCGGTCCAGGCGCGCGGCGTCACGCACGACCCGTCCAACCCGATCCACTCGCTGTACGGCGAGAACGCCCTCAAGTCGCGCCTGCGCGCGCATCCGGATGTCGCCGAGCGCTGGCACGCCGATCTGCTCGCGGCGCGGGCCGCGGCATCCGGCTGATCTCCTCCCGCCTGCGCGACCCTCATCGAGCTGTTTGACCGCGCGACGGATTGTCGCCATAATCGGCAACGATCAGGCCACCTGAAACTGCCCGAACGGGCGGCCTGCGCTGACACGTCCATCTCGATGAGGAGAAGACATGACCGACACGATGCTCGCGACCGCCACCGGACGGCTGTTCATAGGCGGCGAATGGCGCGAATCGTCCAGCGGGGAGCGCCATGACGTCGTGACGCCCGCCACGGGCGAGAAGATCGCGGACGTCTCGTGGGCGACCGTCGACGACGTCGACGCCGCGGCGGCCGCCGCACGGGCCTCGTTCGAGAGCGGTGTCTGGTCGGGTCTCTCCGGCCGTGAGCGCGCCCGCGTGCTCATCCGCATCGCCGCGCTCATCCGCGAGCGCGCCGAGGAGCTCGCGCAGGCGGAGAGCGCCGACGTGGGCAAGCCGATCCTGTTCGCACGTGTCGTCGACGTGCCGACCGCCGCCGAGACGTTCGAGTACTACGCGGCGCTCGCCCAGACGGGTGAGGGCGCGCTGCGCGACACGACCCTCCCGGCCTTCCAGTACACGGTGCGCGAGCCGATCGGCGTGGTCGGTGCGCTCACGCCGTTCAACTTCCCGCTCATCCTCGCGGCGTCCAAGATCGCGCCGGCGCTCGCGGCGGGCAACTCGATCGTGCACAAGCCGGCCGAGGACACGCCCCTGTCGGCCGTGATCATGGCGCAGATCTTCGCGGATGCCGGACTCCCGGACGGCGTCTACAACCTCATCACGGGCGTCGGCCCCGCGCTCGGCGAGCGCATCGTCGAGCACCCCGACATCGACATGATCGCATTCACCGGCTCGACGGCGGTCGGCTCGAAGGTCGCCGCCAGGGCGGGCGAGCTGCTCAAGCCGGTCATGGTGGAGCTCGGCGGCAACGGCGCCAACATCGTGTTCGCCGACGCCGACATCGACTCGGCGGTGAACGCGACGATCAACGCGTTCGTCTTCAACTCCGGCCAGTTCTGCATGGCGGGCGTCCGGCTGCTGGTGCAGCGCGAGCTGCACGACACGTTCCTGCAGATCCTGTCGCAGGCCGTGCCGCAGGTCCCGATCGGCCGCATCGACGACATGGGGACGATCATCGGACCGCTCGTGTCGCAGCGGCACCTCGACCGGGTGAGCGGCTACGTCGAGCGCGCGAAAGCGCAGGGCGGCACGGTGGTCGTCGGCGGCGAGCGGGTCGACCTCGACGGCGGCTACTACTTCTCCCCCACGATCATCACGGGGCTGCCGAACGACGCCGAGGCGGTGCAGGAGGAGGTGTTCGGCCCCGTGCTCACGGTGCAGACCTTCGACACCGAGGATGAGGCGATCGCACTCGCGAACTCGACCCGCTACGGCCTCGCGATGGGCATCCAGACGTCCGACATCGTCAAGGCGATGCGCGTCTCGAAGAAGCTCGAGGCGGGTCTCATCTGGGTCAACGAATGGGGCAAGCTCGACCCCACGCTGACCTTCGGCGGTGTCAAGAACTCCGGCTACGGTCGCGAGAACGGCCCCGAGGCCCTCCACCACTACACGCGGACGAAGTCCGTGGTGATCTCGACGCCGGCCCCCGCGCCCGACGCGCCCTGACCTGACGGTAGGAGATGGTCCGCGCGGAGGACCCGGTACCCGACAGCGGTCCTGCGCCGGCACCATCTCCTACCGTCGCACCGGGGCGACGGGAACGGACTCAACGATGAAGGCCGCCCCCACACCTGGGGGCGGCCTTCCAAGAATGTTTTGCGCGATTGAACGCTGGTCGCGGTGCCTTCTTAGCGGCGGAGTCCGAGACGCTCGATCAGCTTGCGGTAACGCTCGATGTCGATGTCCTGGAGGTAGCCGAGCAGACGACGGCGCTGACCGACGAGCAGGAACAGCCCACGACGCGAGTGGTGGTCGTGCTTGTGCTCCTTCAGGTGCTCGGTCAGGTCCTTGATGCGCTGCGTCAGCATCGCGACCTGCACCTCGGGGGATCCGGTGTCACCGGGGTGCGTCGCGTACTCTTCGATGATCGCCTTCTTGACCTCTGCATCCAGTGCCATAAAGTGATCCCCTTCCTCGTCGTTGCGCGGCGCCCGACGCCCT
>Ga0180220_1000860_pt1 | contig 26839 bp, 22 predicted proteins | sample eDN5th37CBELigBY_FD_151335 | JGI IMG/M metagenome (GOLD analysis project Ga0180220, IMG submission 151335) | Enriched backyard soil microbial communities from Emeryville, California, USA - eDNA 5th pass 37_C BE-Lig BY (version 2) (version 2) | ecosystem: Environmental > Terrestrial > Soil >... | reverse complement strand
TCAAAGTGATTTTTCGTTTTTGGTCATATGACCTATTTTAACGGAAATCGGCATCGTATACTCGTGTTCGAATCCATGATATAGGAGGAATGAACATGAGAAAAATCATCATTGACACGGATACCGGGAGCGACGATGCGGTTGCGCTCATGATGGCATTAAAATCCAAGGACGTCAACGTGGAGGCGATCACGACCGTCTGCGGCAATGTGCCGCTCGAATCGGCTACGAAAAACGCGCTGATGACGATCGAGGTGACGGACGGGCAGCGGCCCCCGGTTTATGAGGGAGCTTCGAAGCCGCTTTTCAGAAATCTGGTAACGGCCGTGAACGTCCACGGCAAAGACGGCATGGGGGATGACGATTTGATTCATCCATCCTTGAAACCCGAAAAAGAGCACGCGGTGGATGCCATCATCCGGCTGGCGGCGCAGCATCCGGGTGAAATCGAAATCGTCACGATCGGCCCGGTCACGAATGTCGCCTTGTCCATTTTGAAGGCGCCCGAAATCATGAAAAACGTCAAACATATTTATTCCATGGGAACGGCGGGTTTCGGTCCCGGGAACACGACGCCGGTGTCGGAATTTAACGTGTACGTGGATGCCGAAGCTTACCGCATCATGCTGGAATCCGGAATCCCCGTCACGATCATCGGCTTCGACGTTTGCTTGGGGGATGCGGCGCTCCATCAGGAGGACATCGAACGCTTGCTGTCGAGCGGAAAAAGAGAGGCCGTGTTCGCCGTCAAATGCAACCGCTCTTTGCTGGAATACAACCTGCGGGCAAGCGGCGGCCATTTCGTCGATTTGCCGGATGCCGTCGCGATGGGCGTCGCGTTATGGGACGACATCGTGCTTGAAAAATGCCTGTGCCACGGCTATGTTTGCACGCAGGAAGAGGCGGCTTACGGGCAAGTCATTCTTCATGACGGCCGGAACCTCTCGATATCGGAAGGATTCGTTCATGAACCGAATGCCGTCGCGTGCAAACGGATTTATAATGCGCTGTTTAAAGAGAGATTGCTGGATTTATTAACGCGGTAACGGCAAAATGCCCAAGTCGGGATTGTGGTCCGACCCATAGCTGATCATTCAAACGAAAGAGGCCTTCCTGGGGGAAAGCCTCTTTTTGCGGCTCCGTCTTATCCCTGATTCAGCAGAAACAGGAACCAGACGGCATGATTCTGTTCATCCATGGCGATGCGGCGAAGCGTGTCCTTCAGGACGGAATCATGGGCCCGGTCGGACATTTTCAAATAAAAATCAACGGTTTCCTGTTCGTCGAGAAACGAAGAGATCAAGCCTTCCTTGTATTGCTTCGGGCAGGTTTCCGTCTGAACGGGTTGATGCGTTTGTCCTGTCAGATGACGGTATGCCTGCTCAAAAAAACGCAGATGCCTTGCTTCGTCGTCGCGAATTTCCAAAATGCGCTTTCTGGCATCTTCGGATGGGGCGAGCTTCGCCAACTGCTCGTAACAGGTTACCGCGCTGAATTCGCCATTGATGGCTTTGACCAGATCCCCGGCCAGCGCGGCGTCGGGATTCGTTGAAGGCCGGTAGTAGACTCCGTATAGACTCAAGTGACAATCTCCTCTCCAGCTTGATGGGCTGGTATACCTTATGCAAACGAAGAGGGGAAGGTTCGGTCAATCGAAGGCCTTTTACTGATGTCCGCCGGAGCGAGGCAGAGGCTCGAGTCCGACGCCGTTCCAGAACATGTCAATGATGTCGCGGGCAAGCTCCTGGGGCGAGGGATTGATGTCTTTGGCCACTTCGCGGTTGCCCAGCATCAGCATCGAGGCGAGCGTGTGGGCCATCAGCAGCGGGTGCAGCGGTCGAACCTCCTCTTTCCGGATTGCTTCCGTAAAGCTGACCGTCAGGACATGGTGAATGCTTTCCTCGCTCCGGCGGATGCTCTCAAGCTGCTCTTTGGTGAGGGAATCGGACGCTTTTCGCAAAATCGTCTCGAAATCGCCGTGCGGGAACCGCAGCTTGCGTTCGGCCAGCATGACAAGCCGGTCGTACAGCGGGAGCTCCTGGCGCATGATTTGTTCCGACGCGGACCGCGCCTTTTCCATCATCGCCGATACGGCCGCAGTGAACAATTGGGCTTTATTTTCGAAATGATAATAAATGGCCGCCTTCGTAATGCCGCATGCCTTGGCGATTTGCTGCAGCGATATCGGCTCGTAGCCGTATTCCATAAACAGATCGGATGCCGTCTTCAAAATATACTCGTTGGTGGCCTCTTCCTGCGCCTGACGTTTCGGCCGGCCTGGAGGACGTTTCGCTTGGATTGAATGTTCGGAATGGTTCATGTTTACCTCCATGAAAAATGCTTGTTCAATAATTAACCTTCCGGTATATTTAATTATTGAGAGCGCGTATGAATTTAAAGTATTGCCGGATGAAGACATCACTTCAAGGTTATACATACACACAATATACCATGTACACCCGGTTCAGGGTGAGGAGGAGATTATGGAACAAAAATTCGGGTTTGGGCGGTTCGTTGCCGGCAAACGCAGCAAATGGATCACGCTTGCCGTCTGGATCATCGTCGTGGGGGTGCTTAGCGCCTTATGGCCGATGGTCAACAAAGAGGTGAAAAACAATGCGGCCAATTTGCAGGCGGACACCCCGTCCGTGCAGGCCGAAAAAGTGGCTGCGGAGCAATTCGGCAGCTCGGGCGTTCCCGCCCTGATCGTCTGGCATCGGGAGGGCGGCATCAAAAGCGAAGATTTGAGCCGCGTGCAAAAGCTGTACGCAGAGCTTGGGAGCGCGCCTGTTTCGTATCAGGAATTCGTCCCGCCGCTGGATCAGGTGCCGGCCCAAGCTTTGAAGGCGCAGCTGTCCAAAGACGGAAGCACGTTAGTGACGCCGGTTCTTTTCAGCAGCAGCGCAAGCAGCGATCAGCTGAAGGAAGGGACCGAGCAGCTGAAGAAGCAGGCGGCCCATACGTTCGGAACCGATCCCTTTGCGGCAAGCGCGGATTCCGGCAGCGAGCTCAGCGCCCGCGTGACGGGTCCCGTCGGCATCTCCATCGATGCATCCGGGCTTTTCAAAAACGCCGACTTTAAGCTGATGATGGCGACCGTCGTGCTGGTTCTGGTCATTTTGCTGCTGATTTACCGTTCTCCGATTTTGGCGCTGATCCCGATCGTGGCGGTGGGCTTCGCATATGGAGCGATCAGTCCGCTGCTGGGCTTGATGGCGGCTGAAGGCTGGATTACCGTCGATTCGCAGGCGGTCTCGATCATGACGGTTTTGTTGTTCGGCGCAGGCACGGATTATTGCCTTTTCCTGATTTCCCACTTCCGCCATCTGCTCAAAGAGGAGGCAAGCAAAGGCAAGGCGCTGGTCCGGGCCATTACGGAAACCTCCGGCGCCATCGCCATGAGCGGATTTACCGTGGTGCTGTCGCTGTTTGCGCTTTTGCTGGCCCAATACGGCGCTTATCACCGCTTTGCCGTTCCGTTCGGCGTATCCATTTTTGTGATGGTCATCGCAAGTTTGACGCTGGTGCCCGCGCTGCTCGCGATCTTTGGCCGTGCCTCGTTTTATCCGTTCGTTCCGCGGACGCCGGAGATGGAGGAAGAACGTGCCCTGCGGAAGGGCAAAGCTATTCCTTCTCCAAAACCGAAAAAGGAGAGCTTTGCCGGCCGCTGGGTCGTCACGAGACCGTGGCTGATCGTCGTCGTCACGCTGGTCGTCCTCGGTGGGCTTGCCGCCTTTTCAAGCCAAGTGAAGTTCACCAACGACATCATGTCCTCTTTTCCGAAAAACATGGCTTCGCGTGAAGGCTACGACCTGATCGGCAAGCAGTTTTCCCCGGGAACGCTCGCGCCCGTCAAGCTGATGGTCGATGCCGGAGGCCAGGGGGACGTGCTGGGCGAAAAATTGAAAGGACTGTCCTTTGTCAGCAGCGTGTCCGACCCGAAACAAGGACAAACAAATGCCGATATTCTCGCTTACGATATCGAACTGAACATGAACCCGTATTCGGCAGAGGCGATCGAACGTATCCCTGAACTGCGAAGCATCGCGGAGCAAACGCTGCAAGAAGCGGGAATCGCCTCGCCGGCGGATCATGTGTGGATCAGCGGCCAAACGGCAACCCAATACGACACGCGGGAGACCGGAGACCGGGATACGATGGTGATCATTCCGGTGGTCATCGGTATGATTACGCTGCTTTTGCTCGTCTACTTGCGTTCGGTTACGGCTACCGTTTACCTTGTGCTGACGGTCATTTTGTCTTATTTTTCGGCGCTGGGCCTCGGTTGGATCATCATCCGCTACGGTCTTGGGGCCGATGCCATCCAAAGCGCGATCCCGCTCTATTCGTTCGTGTTCCTGGTGGCGCTCGGCGAAGATTACAACATCTTTATGATCTCGAGCATTTGGAAAAAACGAAAGGAAATGCCTTTCAAACAGGCGATTAAGGAAGGGGTCGGGGAGACCGGTTCGGTCATCACGTCCGCCGGCCTGATTTTGGCGGGAACCTTCGCCGTATTGGCGTCGCTGCCGATTCAGGTTCTCGTTCAATTCGGCATCATTACGGCGGTGGGCGTGCTGCTGGACACGTTTATCGTACGGCCGTTCCTGGTACCGGCGATCACGGCGCTGCTGGGACGCTTCGCGTTTTGGCCGTCCAGACCGGCCGAAGCGAAGGAGCCGTCCGCAAGCACGGAAGCCTAGCCCCAAAAGGCCGAGTTCACGAAGATATCAAGTTTGCCGCGGTCCTGCAGCTTTCTTAAGGGCTATAATAGGTACACACACAAGTAGACGGAGCATGGGGTTGATGACGATGACGGATCATAACGTTCTGCTGCAGGAAGCGGAGGATTTTATAAGGGTTTGTTATGCCGAGCTCGGGAAAACCGAGCAGGAAGTGGACGGCAGGCTTGGGGAAATCAAAAAGGAAATCGGTTTGACCGGTACTTACGAGCATACTTTCGAGGAATTGGAGCATGGTGCCAAAATGGCCTGGCGCAACAGCAACCGGTGCATCGGCAGACTGTTCTGGGATTCGATGGTCGTGCGGGACCGGCGGCATTTGACGCATTCGGACGACATCCATTCGGCGCTGCTTGAGCATATCGGGGTGGCGACCAACGGCGGCAAGATCGTTCCGACGATATCGGTATTCAAGCCTGCGGGGCCGACCGGAAACGGCGTGCGCATCTGGAATCATCAGCTGATCCGGTATGCGGGGTACCGGACGGAAGGCGGAATCGTCGGCGATCCCGCTTCGGTCCCGTTCACGGACGTATGCCTGAAAATGGGGTGGCGAGGCGCGGAAACCCGGTTCGATGTTCTTCCGCTCGTCATTCAGGCGGAGGGACAGGAGCCGGCGCTATATTCCATACCGGACGAGCTGGTGCTGGAGGTTCCGCTGACGCATCCCGATTACCCCGCCTTCGGGGATTTGGGCCTGCGCTGGTATGCGGTGCCGCTCATCTCCGATATGGAGCTGGTCATCGGCGGCATTCATTATACGGCGGCGCCGTTTAACGGCTGGTATATGGCGACGGAGATCGGTGCCCGCAATTTTGCGGATACGAACCGATACGACGTGTTGCCGCAGGTGGCCGAACTGATGGGACTGCCGACCGCAAGCGAAACCTCGCTTTGGCGCGACCGCGCCCTCGTCGAAATGAACGTGGCCGTGCTGCATTCGTACAAGCTAGCAGGCGTCAGCATGGTGGACCACCATACCGCGGCGGCGCAGTTCCGGCTGTTTGAGCAGCGGGAGGCCAAATGCGGGCGCAAGCTAACCGGGTACTGGAATTGGCTCATCCCGCCGGTGTCCCCGGCCACGACGCATATTTTTCATCAGTCCTACGACAATACGATCGTATATCCCAATTTCTTTTACCAGGAGCTGCCGTATTGAATAGGGACCGGGGATGGCGCTACGGACCGGATTAAGGGCCGGGAATCTTTAGTAAGGATCGTCGACGGCCTGAAGCAGGGTTTGAACGATCTGCTGCTCGGCCGAAGTCAGTACGGCGCCGGCTTTCCATGCTGCGATTTCCTCTTTAACTTGCTTGGCATCTTTGTAGCTTAAGCCGTAGGCGATCAAGCCGATGACCGATTGCCGCCGATTCGAATCGTCCATGACGGACAATGCATGAATCGCGGCTTTTTTGTCTGCCCAAAACAGCTCGCTCACAAGAGCGGCGTAACTTTCGCTCCCTGCGCCGTCCAGGTTGCGGGTAGCCGAGAACACCGCCTTATAATGTTCGGGTTTGATCAAGCTGCGGTTTCGGTACAGGTATCCCAGCGTTTCATCGACCAGTGGAACGTCCTTCCGGAGGTCTCCATACGCTTTCCAATCCAAATCGGTGATGAGGCTCATCATGTTTTCGACTTTGTCCTGATCGGATGAGCCTTCCTTATATGCGGCATAGAAGGCTTCTTCAAGCGACTTTTGATTTTCGGGAACGGCACCGGCATTGCCTTTTTGCACGGCAGTTGGCTGCCCCGAATTTTCGGCGGCGGCGGGCGGTTCGCTTGCGCCTTGACCGGTGCAGGCGGTTAACGATGCCGCGGCTGCGATCACGACAAAAGCCGTCCTCAAAAAATATCGGTTGTTGTTCATCTTATTCTCCTTTTCCCGACCTATATCGTTGAGCCAATATTTTTGCACGGATGGGGCATCCGGGTGAGAGGTTCTTTCAATGGCTGCCTGTTTCTTTTGCATACCATGACGATTCATTTCCTGAAAAGGTTGCTTATGGAAATAAGCGTATGTCCTCTGCCATGCCGCGTCAATAAAAAAAGCGCTCCTTTCGCCGCACATGGCGAAATGGAACGCTTTTATCGAATGTCCTGAAACGGCAAGCGGAGCTTGTTCCCGCATGCGGGGAGTCGCGCGCCTGCCGGCGGTCCATCGTTTAAATCCGTTTTTCCAGCTTGTCCAAAGGTTTGGTTGCCGGTCCTTCGATAACCTCGCCTTCGTACGTATATCTCGAGCCGTGGCATGGGCAGTCCCAGCTCCGCTCGCCATCGTTCCATTCCACTTCGCAGCCCATATGGGAGCACGTCGTGTCCACGATATACAGATTGCCTTCGTCGTCCCGGTAGCCGCCGGCCCGTCTGCCGTCATGGGAAATGACGCCGCCTTCGCCGGGTTTAAGGTCGTCCGCTCTCCGCCCGATGAGTCCCACCTTGCCTGCGACAAAATGTTTGGCTACGTCCGCATTTTGCACGATGACGTTTTTAACCGACGGATCGGCTTTGAAGCGCGAAGGGTCATAAAGCAGCGCATAGGGATTCGGTTTTCCCACTATAAGGTCGGAGAGGATCATGCCCGACAACGTGCCTTGGGTCATGCCCCATTTGTAGAAGCCCGTTGCAACATAAATCCCGTCGTCGCCTTGCGTCAGCTGCCCGATGTACGGCACCTTGTCGAGCGTCTCCAAATCCTGCGCCGACCAGCGGAACGGGATTTCCTTGATGCCGAACAGTTCCGAGCCGAACTTTTCCAACTGCTCGTAGCGTTCATGCGTACGGATGCTTTGCCCCGTTTTGTGGTTTTCTCCTCCGGCAATGATCAAATCCTCGCCGTTATAGCTCGCCGTGCGCAGCGAACGTTTGGGCGTCGCGTTTCCTACGCTCAGGTACGTGCCGCCGGGAAACGGTCGTTCCGGCTTGAATGCCACCGCATACGAGCGGACGGCATGCAGACGGGCGAAATAGAGCCCTTTTTTGTCCAGAAACGGAAAATGGGAGGCCGAAACGATCTTGCGGCAGCGGACTTTGGCTTTGCCGTGATAGGCGCTCAGCGTGTACGGAGGCCCGTCGTCTTCAAGTCGGGTGATCGTCGTATGCTCGTATATCTTGGCGCCGTTTTTCACGCTTTCCTCGACCAGCGGTTTCAAGTAATGCAGAGGATGGAATTGGCCCTGGTCAGGCATTTCGATCGCGCCTTTCACTTTGAGCGGAACCGGAAGCTCGTCCCTCCATTGTCCGGGAATGCCGAGTTTGATGTAGGCGTCGAATTCTTTTTTCAAACCTTGGACGTCATCGGTTTTTTCGACGTAGATATAGGCGCTTTCCGGCCTGAGGTCGCATTCGATGCCAAGCTCGTTCACCGTGTTCAGAATAAACGATTTGGCATCCATGTTGGCTTTGTAATACATTTGCGCTTTTTCTTCGCCGAAATGGTTCAGCAGCTCGTCATAAATCTTTCCGTGCTGGGCGGAAATTTTGGCCGTGGTATGTCCCGTCGTGCCGTTTAAAATGACGCCTGCCTCCAGCACGGCTACTTTGACCCCCTGCTTCGACAGCAGGTAGGCCGTCGTAATGCCGACGATCCCCGCGCCGACGATCGCGACGTCGACTTCGATATCTTCGTCCAAACGCGGGAAGGAGGGCAGTTCGGTCGTTGCTCTCCACAGGGATTCAGGGAACTGCGGCAAATGCCGGGAAAAGGAATCTGATTGACGCATGGCGTATCCTCCTCACATAGTTAACACCATATTTATTTCCATATTTTTCAGAAATGAAACGGCGTGCTTTCCATCGAAACCGCCGTTGTTTTACAATATGGGAGGAGGAATATTCCAACGGGGAGGTTTTGCTTGTGACGATGAAGTATCGGAGGCTGGGAAAAAGCGGCCTTAAGGTAAGCGAAATCAGCTTGGGCAGCTGGCTGACGTACGGGGGTTACGTAGAGCGGGACAACGCGGTCAAAGCGATTCAGACGGCGTACGATTTGGGCATCAACTTTTTCGACACCGCCAACGTATATGAACGCGGAGCGGCCGAGGAATTGCTCGGCAAAACGCTGAAAGCGTATACGCGCGAATCCTACGTGCTCGCGACGAAGGTATTCGGCAAAATGGGCGACGGCCCGAACGACATGGGGCTGTCGCGCAAGCATATCATGGAGCAGTGCGATGCAAGCTTGAAGCGCCTCGGCCAAGATTATGTGGACTTGTATTATTGCCACCGTTATCATGAGGAAACGCCGATCGAAGAAACGTTGCGGGCGATGGACGATTTGGTGCGCCAAGGCAAAGTGCTGTATGTCGGCGTCAGCATGTGGACGGCGGCCCAAATGGAGGCGGCGCTCGGCACGGCCGATCGTTACCTGCTGGACCGGATCGTCGTAAACCAGCCGGTGTACAACATGTTCAGCAGGGACATCGAGAAGGAAGTCATTCCGCTCGGAGAAGCCAAAGGCATCGGTCAGGTCGTGTATTCGCCGCTGGCGCAAGGTTTGCTGACGGGAAAATACAAAGCGGCCGGACAAGCGCCGGAAGGCAGCCGCGCCGCCAAGCTTAGCTGGAAGGAAGAGCAGATCAGCGAGGCGAAAATCGCGAAGGTGCAGGAGCTTGGCTCCGTTGCCGACGAGCTCGGCCTCAAGATGAGCCAGCTTGCGCTGGCCTGGGTGCTGCGCCAACCGAACGTGGCCAGCGCGCTGATCGGGGCGAGCCGTCCGGAGCAGGTCACCGAAAACGTAAAGGCATCGGGCGTGGAAATCCCTGCCGAGGCGCTGGAACGGATCGAGCAAATTCTAGCAAAATAGATTCAACGAAGACTGTTCGGGAGAGTTGCCGTTAACTTTCCTGAACGGTCTTTTTTGCAGGCGGCCGTGACGCGCGAAAGGTGTTCGCGGCCGCTTTGACTAATCCCTTTTCAATTCGGGAATTCTCAGGATAGGATGCCTTCCGAAGGGCTTCAGCCGGGCTTTCGCCGCTTTACACCGGCTGCCTTCTGCTAGTAAAGTGGTTCTTACGCCTCGCGGAAGAGGGGGAAGAAGTCGACTCTTGGAGGTCTTAGCATGAAACACCGGTACGAATTCGTCGAACATCATGAACATATGCCCTTTACCTTGTTTATCAACAGCATTGACCATATTCCGTTTCACTGGCATAAGGAAATCGAACTGATCTATGTCTTGAAAGGTTCGGCCGATCTTTTCGTGGACAAGCAGCGTCTCATCCTTCGCGAAGAGGATTTGATCGTCGTCAACGGCATGGACGTCCATAAGCTGGATCGAACGGAGGAGGACAACGTGCTGCTGACGCTGCAGCTTGACCCGGGAATCGTTCAGGGCCTGTCGGGGCCGGAGCGGCGGAGAATCGACTGCCATTCGGGACGAAGCGGGCGGGACGGCGACTTATTCGCGCCCATCCGTACCTATTTGGCCCAAATGATGTGGGAGCTGAACAAGCGAAGCGACGGATACCAGGATAAGGTGCTCGGATTTTTGCATCTGCTGACGGGGCACCTCGTCCGCTATTTCTCGGCTCCGGACGAGCGGGTGGAAGGCACGGGCGCCAGCGACCTCGATTTGGAACGGCTGCGCCGGATCATGCAGTACGTGGACGAAAATTACATGAACAAAATCAATCTCAACCAGATGGCAGAGCAGGAGCATCTCAGCTTTTATTATTTCTCCCATTTTTTCAAAAGCAAGATCGGCATCTCCTTTCAGAAATATTTGACGCTGGTGCGGCTGGAAAAGGCCGAAATCGAGCTGCGGGAGACGCAAAAAAACATGATCGACGTCGCGGCGGACTGCGGTTTCGCCAACGTGAAGCTGTTCAACAAAAACTTCAAGGAAAAGCTGGGCGTCACGCCTTCGGAATACAGACAAAAATACCAAAAGCAAACGCCGTCCGTCCAAGGAAAACATCTGCCCTTTACGAAAGAAACGACGGAATACGGCACGTATATCCAGATAGACACCGTCAAGGTTTTGGACGGGCTGTACAGCCATCTTCCCCGGGCGGAAACCGCCTCTCAGGCGAATCCTGCTCCGCGGGCCGCGCGGAAAACGATCGACATCCGGACCGATCAAGCCGGAGAACCCTTTCCGCATCATTGGAACCAGCTGCTGACGGCGGGAAGGGCGGTCGAGGGGCTTCGCGACGGGTGGCGGAAACAGCTGGCCGGAATCCAGGCTGAGCAGCGTTTCCGCCATATCCGTTTCCACGGCATTTTCAATGACGAAATGATGGTCTACGACGAAAACGGAGAAGGCCTGCCCGTATACAACTGGAATTACGTCGACGAGCTCTACGATTTTCTGCTGTCCGTGAACATTCGACCGTTCGTGGAGCTCGGATTTATGCCCGGCAAGCTCCGCCGGTCGGACGAAACGTTATTTTGGTGGAAAGGCAACATCTCGCCTCCGAAGGACATGGACAAGTGGAAAAACCTCGTGGACGCATTTGTCCGCCACTGCATCAACCGGTACGGTTTGGCTGAGGTCAAGCAGTGGTATTTTGAAGTATGGAACGAACCCGACGCGTACGAAATTTGCTGGACGGGGACGAAAGAGGAGTATTTCGAGTTTTACGCCGCCACCGTGGAGACGATCAAGCGGATTTCGCCGGATTTGCGGGTCGGAGGTCCTGCGCTCAACTATATTACCGTATGGGAGACGGACTGGATGCAGGAATTCCTTCGGTACAATGCCGATCATGGCGTGCATATCGACTTTTTTTCCTTCCACAGTTATTCGGAATATTGGCACGGAGGAGAGCAGGAAAAAACATTGTCCCATACGCAGCCGCCCGGTTTTTTCGTCGATACGATCCATAAAGTGAGGGAGCGCATCGCAGAATCTCCTTTTCCGCATTTGGAGCTGCATCTGACGGAATGGAATTTTTCGCTTTATCCGCACAATTTGCTGCATGACACGATGTTTATGGCACCGTTTATCGTCAAAAACGCGATCGATTCGATCCATCTGCTGGATTCGCTCGGCTTCTGGACCTTCACGGATATTTTCGAGGAGACCGGCGCAGGGAGAAGCGCGTTTCACGGCGGCTTTGGCCTGATCAACATCCATGGCTTGAAAAAGCCCTCCTATTACGCGTTTGCGATGCTGAACAAGCTCGGGCACCGGCTGATCGACCGCGGTCCGAATTACATCGTCACCCGTGAGCAGGAGGACTTTCAAATCCTGTTCTGCAATTACGTTCATGTCGATGCGATGTATTCAAGCGGCGAGTGGTCGGCGATCAGCGAGAAGAACCGGTACGGCGTGTTCGAGAACAAAGAAACGTTGGAGCTGGAGCTCCGGTTGACTGGACTTGAGGGTGATTACAAAGCAACGTACCATGCCTTGAACCGGGAGCAGGGATCCGTATTCGACGCATGGCTCAAGATGGGAGCGCCGGAGTTTTTGGAGGCGGACGAAATCGAATATTTGCAAAAAAGAACCGGTCCCGCGCTCCGGACGGAAATGCTGCGCAATGCTTCGTCCCATACGATCCGGATCGCGGTTCCGCCGCACGGGGTGGAGCTGATCACCTTGAAGAAACAATATTAATCCGCAAGTCGGCGGGTTCTTCCGGGGCGTTAACGGCAAAAAACGGGGTACAACAAAACAAAAGAGAAGAAGATCGGAAAGCCGTTTGGCACTAAAATGGAAACAGGCGGGCGGTCCAACGCAAAAGGGTTCGCCTGCTCCCAACATGGACGGTTTGCGTCATGCTTATTGGTTCTGGAAGCGTCTACACCTTTACTTACATCATAAAAGGAATGAATATATCATGAGCAATGTTGTTAAGGATCTTCTCTCATCGCTTACCCTGGAGGAAAAGGCGTCCCTCGTCGCAGGCGCGGACATGTGGAAAACAAGGGGTATCCCGAGGGCGGGCATTCCTTCGATCGCCATGTTCGACGGCACGAACGGGGTGCGAAAGCCCGGAAGTACGAGCGAAATGGGGCTGTTTACGGAAAATATGCCCGCAACCAGCTTCCCGACGGGCGTCGCCCTGGGAGCGACATGGAACGCGGAACTGCTGCATGAAGTGGGGGCCGCTCTCGGCCGGGAGAGCCTTGCCCTGGATACGCAAATATTGCTGGGACCCGGCGTCAACATGAAACGCTCGCCCCTGGGAGGAAGAAACTTCGAATATTATTCGGAGGACCCGGTCCTGAGCGGCGAACTCGGGGCGGCTATGGTGAAAGGATTGCAGAGCATGGGGGTCGGGGCTTCGGTCAAGCATTTTGCCTGCAACAACCAGGAGACGGAAAAAATGATTTCGAACTCGGTCGTGGATGAGCGCACATTGAGGGAAATCTACCTGACGGCTTTCGAGATCATCGTCAAAAAAGCCGATCCGTGGACGGTTATGTCCTCGTACAACCTGTTGAACGGCACGTACACCAGCGAGCACGAACATCTGTTAAAAGACATTTTGCGCGGCGAGTGGCATTATGACGGGGTCGTCATGTCGGATTGGACGGCGGTGCATGACCGTCTGAAGTCGATCCGCGCGGGGCTCGACCTGGAAATGCCGGGACCGGCGAGCTATAATGCGTCCAGACTGGCGGAGGCCGTCCGCAGCGGCGAGCTGGAGGAAGAAATTTTAAACGATTCCGTACGCCGGATCCTGACTTTGATCGAAAAAACAACGGCCGCCGCCAAAACGGCAGACCGTGCATGGGATGTCGAGGCCCATCACGCGCTGGCGCGCAAAGCCGCAGCCGAAAGCATCGTGATGCTCAAAAACGAAAACGGGACGCTGCCGATTCGGGCCGATGAATTGAAGTCGCTGGCCGTGATCGGGCAAAAAGCGAAAAAGCCCCGTTTTCAAGGAGGAGGCAGCGCACGGGTTACGCCGACGATGCTGGACATTCCTTACGACGAGATCGAAACAATCGTGGACGGCAGAGCCGCAGTGGCTTTTGCGGAAGGCTACAGAAACGACAACATGCCGGATGAGGCATTGATCGAAGAAAGCGTCCGCATCGCTAAAACGTCGGATATGGTGGTCATTTTCGCCGGACAACCGGAGGGAACCGAATCGGAAGGCTACGACAGCAACACGATCGACCTCCCGCCGGCGCAGGTAGAGCTGATCCAGGCCGTTTCCGCCGTTCAGCCCCGCTGCGTCGTCGTGCTGTGCAACGGCACGGCCCTGGCGATGAAGGAGTGGATCGACAGCGTTCCCGCCGTCGTGGAGCTGTGGCTTTCCGGCCAAGGAAGCGGGGCCGCGATCGCGGGCGTCCTGTTCGGCCGCGTCAATCCGTCGGGAAAACTGTCCGAGACGTTTCCGGTGAAACTGTCGGACAACCCTTCCTATCTTACGTTCGGCGACGGCAACCATCAAGCGGTTTACAGCGAAGGCATTTTTACGGGCTACCGTTATTACGACAAAAAAGAACTGGAGCCCCTGTTTCCTTTCGGACACGGTCTGTCCTATACCACGTTCGAATACCGGGATCTGAAGATATCGGTTCAAGGAGAGAAGGCTACCGTCGAGTGCCGGGTGCAAAACACCGGTGGCATGGCAGGTAAGGAAGTTGTGCAGTTGTATGTCCAAGACGAAGTCAGCGCGCTGATTCGCCCGGTGAAGGAACTGAAAGGGTTCGCCAAAGTCGCGCTGCAGCCGGGAGAAACAAAGACGGTAACGTTTGTGCTTGAAGCAAGGGATTTTTCCTATTTTGACCCGAAGCAAAACCGCTGGGTCGCGGAAACGGGGGCGTTTACGATCATGGTCGGCAGCTCCTCGCGGGATATTCGCCTCTCGGGCCGCGTGGAAATGGTCTTTGAACCGGCGCCGGCACCGGAACTGGGCCTGTACAGCCTGATTAACGAATGGATATCCGCGCCGCGCTCGCGGGAAGTGCTGCTGCGGTTCATCGAAGAGATGAACCGGCACATTACCGACAAGATTGCGCTGGATGACCAATCGCTGGCTTTCCTTGGCGATTTCCCGCTGGTGAAGCTCATTCAGCTGTACGGGCAGGAGATGCTGGAGGACCGCTCTCCGGAGAGCGTCGTTCAGGAGCTGATCGCCGAAGTTCGGCGGGCAAACGAAACGAATCTCTAATCTTGCCTTGAAAAAGGCATAACGAAGGTGCGGAGCTCCCTTTTTGCGGGGAGCCGCACCTTCTTTTTTGATCGGGAAAAACGCATGATTCCAGTAACCCGCAAAACACCTGAATCGGCACCGAAGCGAAAGCCCGCTTGGCAGGCGGAGGTTCCGCTCCGAAGAAAACAAAAAAGAGGAAGGTTCTCAACAAAAAACGCAATGAAAGCGATATCACCCTTTTCTATAATGAACCTATGATCGGCAAGACATAATAGGGATGCCGGTTAAGAAAACGATGCCAGAATAGAAAGAGGGCAATACGATGGAGGTTCAACGCAATAATGCCGGAACGTCCGTATACGGCAGGCTCAGCGCCTTTCGGATGATGGGGTACGGCCTCGGCGATGCGGCCAACAACTTCGTCTGGGGCATGACGTCCGTATATTTGATGTTCTTTTATACCGATGTGTACGGAATCAGCGCAGGCGCGGTCGCTTCCTTGTTTTTGGTGGCCAGATTCCTGGATGCGATTTTTGACCCCGTGGTCGGGATGATCGTTGACAAAACCAACTCGCGCTGGGGCCGGTTCAGACCTTATTTGTTGTTCGGCAGCATCCCGCTATCGGTGATGTTCGTCCTATGTTTCTCCACCCCGGACATGGGGGATACGGGCAAGCTGGTTTATGCATACGTGACTTATATTTTGCTTGGTTTCCTGTACTCGCTCGTCAACATTCCGTATTCCGCGATGTCCCCTGTCATTACGCAGGATCAGCGCGACCGGACGAAGCTGATGACGTACCGGATGATTTTCGCGAATACGGCGACGCTGATCGTCTCGTACGCGACAAGTCCGCTGGCCAGCTGGTTCGGCGGCAACGATACGGCCAAAGGTTTTCAATATACGGTCGGGCTTTACGCGATCGTTGCGATCGTGCTGCTGCTAGGCTGCTTCAAGAGCACGCAGGAAAGAATTCCGATTCAGAAAGAGGTCAGCACGAAAGGCGGACTCAAGACGCTTGCCAAAAACAGACCGCTGCTGCTTTCTTCCTTCGCGATGATGCTGAGCGGCGGGGCCAACACGGTATTTTTCGCAATCCCTGCGTATTATTTCAAATACAACGTCGGCAGGGAAGATTTGGCCGCTTATTATATCCCGGTCGTCTTGCTTGCGGGCATGGTCGGCATGGCCTGCGTTCCGTTCGTGGAGAAAAGGATCGGGAAGAAAAATACGCTGCAGCTGAGCTTTCTCATTACGATCGTCGGAAGCCTGTGCCTGTATTTCACCAGCTACAGCAACATCCCGCTGATTTTTATTTTCTCGGCGTTCATTGGCCTGACCCTGACCGTGCCTTGGGTCGTCGGATGGACGATGGCGGCCGACTCGGTGGATTACGGCGAGTGGAAAACGGGCGTGCGGGCCGAGGGCATCAGCTATGCATCCTTCAGTTTCGCGCAAAAAGTAGCGACGGCGCTGGCCGGTTCTTTGTCAGGGATTCTGCTGACCATCACCGGATATGTGGCGAACCAGCAGCAGACTGCTACGGCACTGCACGGGATCGCGTTCGCGCTGACGCTCGCGCCGGCCATCTTGACTTTTGGCGCCATGGTGCTCATTTTCTTCTACAATCTGACGGACAAAAAATATGCGGAAATCATAGGGGAGCTGGAACGGCGCAAGGCTGCGCAGTCCTAAATCCCGTTTTTAAGCGAAAAGGATGGCCTCGGCAGGCCGTTCTTTTTTTATGTTCCCATCGATTCATGGCCCGAAAATTGGCTTTCGCCGCTGCGGAACGATATACTTGAAATATACCTTTGCCTAGGGGGAGAACGGCGTGGAATGGCTTAAAATCGACGATGTCGCCAAGGAAACGGGATTGACCAAACGGTCCATCCGCTATTACGAGGAAATCGGCCTCATCAAATCGCCGGAGCGGTCCGATGGAGGAATTCGATTATATACCGATGAAGATGTTCAGCAGCTCAAAAATATCGTCCTTGCCAAAAAAGTGCTGGGTTTTTCGCTGCAGGAAATACAAGAATTTTTACAAATTCACGACCAGGTGATGAAGCACCGCAGCAACGCCTCCTCGTCTTTGGACGAGGCGCAGCGGCAAGCCGAGCTGGAGCAGATGTCCCAGGCGGTAAGCAAGCAGCTCGAACTTGTCGATTACAAAATCGCGGAGATGACCAAGGTCAGGCAGGAGCTTGCGGATCTCAGCGGACGGATCACGAAGGCGAAACGCAGCTGAAAAAAGGACAGCCCAACGACGAGGGTTGTCCTTTTTTACGTTTAGGGAAAGCCAATGGGGGCACAGGTCATGTTATTTTGCGAAAATTTTTTTGGGCTTCACATTTTGAAACTGGGCCTCTTTGCCTATGAAGCGGAAGATGATAGAATATTCTCAATGAATTGGATAATGGTTGAAAAAAATTTGTGTACTTTTCCGATATATTATGAAGAAGTGCCCAAATAACTATGTCCTTGGTATGTCGTTGTTTACATGCCTTAAGTCCTAATGATGCAGAAAGGAAAATGCCATTGTGAAACGATTTTCAATTTCCATTAAGAGAAAGCTATTCATGACGTATCTTATCGTTTTGCTCGTCCCCAGCTTCATGATCGGCATTCTATCCTACCAATCCGCCAAAAACGCAAATGCGAAGGAATTGATGAACAGCGCGCTCGAAAGCACGAAATCGGCCGACAATATCATCTCCCAGAACATCCAGGCGAAAATGAACGATATCGAATATCTGCTGAAGCAGCCCCATTTGGAACGGGCCATCGGCGATCCGCTCGGAAAGGGAGGGGAACTGAAGCTGCAGCTGCGTGAATACATGGATATGCATTCCGACGTGAAGGACGTCGTTCTGGGCATCGAGGGCGGTTATTTCGTCCGCGCTTCCGAAGATCCTCTGCCGCAGCAATATGACGTCACGAAGCAGAACTGGTATATCCAGTCTTTAAAGCAAGGGGACAAGCCGGTCGTATCGCCGGTATTCCAGGCAGCCAACGGAAAGATGGCCGTGTCGATCTCGCAGGCGGCTCCGTCCGGGAAAGGCGTTCTCTCGATCGAGCTGAATCTCGACAATATCCGGACGCTCACCAATATGAAGCTTGGCAACAAAGGATACATATTCATTACCGACCAGGACCAAAACTACGTCGTCCATCCGAAATATACCGGCAAAAAGGCGGAGGGCGAATTTCTCAAACCGCTTTACGGCAAGTCTGAGGGCAACTTCTCATATACCTTTGAAAATGAGGAACGCCGCCTCGCTTTTACGACGAACAGGCTGACCGGGTGGAAGGTGGCCGGATCGATGTTCGAGGCCGACATTGAAGCGTCCGCGCACGGAATCCGCAATTCGGTGATCATCGTGATGACGGCGTCCATCTTGGCGGCGCTGGCGATCATCTTCTTGAACGTCCGGTCGATCATCCGTCCGATCAGCAAGCTGACGCAGGCGACGGAGCGGATCAGCCAAGGGGATCTGACGGCACGGATCGATACCTCCAGCAGGGACGAGATCGGCCACCTCAGCCGGCATTTCCAAGCGATGGTGGACAACCTTCGGAGCATGATCGTCAATGTCCAGGAAATTACCGGACAGGTAAGCTTGTCCGCCAAAGGATTGTCGACGAGCGCCGACCAGACGACCCAAGCGATCGAAACCGTGACGGAAGCGATACAGGAAGTGGCCGCGGGAAGCGAACAGCAGCTTCGCAGCGTGGAGCAAAGCATGGGCAGCATGGACATCATGTCCACGCAGTCGGAGCGAATCCGCACCCACATGGATGATGCTTCGTCCAAAATGGAGCGGACCACACGGTCGGCCGAGGAAGGCAACGCCGCGGTCGAAGACGTCACGGGCAAAATGGGCGAAATCCATGCCACCGTTCACGAGCTGGACGAAGTCGTCATGCATATGAGCGAACGTACCGGCCGAATCGGGGAAATCGTCACGCTCATGGCGGAAATCGCCAAGCAGACCAATTTGCTTGCGCTGAACGCCTCCATCGAGGCGGCGCGTGCAGGTGAGCACGGGAAAGGCTTTGCGGTCGTGGCCGTCGAGGTCCGCAAGCTGGCGGAACAGTCCGGCCATTCGGCGAAGCGCATCGAAGAATTGGTGGCGGGCATGCGTTCGGAAATGCAGCGGGTGCTTGCGGCGATGGGAGATGCCAAGGGCCGGGTGGCCGAAGGCATGGAAGCCGCAGACATTACGGGCAGATCGTTCACCCGGATCCTCAAAGCGGTTCAAGGCGCGGCGGAAGGCATCCACTCCGCGGCGGAAGCTTCGAGAGAGCTTGCGCGGAACGGTGAAAGCGCCGTGGAGGCGATCCGCCATATCCGGAGCCTGTCGGAGGTGGCTGCCGATAATACGCAGTCGGTATCGGCTTCCGCCCAGGAACAGCTTGCGTCCATCGAAGAAATCGCTTCTTCCGCCGAGCATTTGAGCAGCCTGGCCGAGAAGCTGCAGCATTTGGTGGCCAAATTTAAAATCGAATAAAGGCTCCCGGCAGGGAAAGGTCGTGCCCATGACAGGCACGGCCTTTTTTGCGCAGTTGTCCGAATAATTTCCCGCGACTTCTTCCCGAAAAGCAACTCAACCGGCCGAGCGGTCGAGGTCTGCTTTTGCGGGCATGTTCATTTTTTTGGGGTGCCGGGGCCGACAACACATAATTTATCCAATTTTGGCACAACCTATGGCTCATACGTCCATATTATAGCCGGCATACGAGGGGGTTAGAACATGAGTAAACGCGGAAAGAACCCCGGAAGCAGCGCCCAAGGGCTTGCCTCCGGCACTCCGCTCGGGCTCCCCTCTCCCCCTTGGGAGAAGCTGGAGATCCAGAAAAGCCTCGATCAGAACATCCAGACCTTAAAAACGATTTTTAGAGACTGCTCGGATATGGTATTCCGCTCCATCGAAATCGCTCCGGGCATCAATGCATTCATTGCTTACGTGGAGGGCATCGTGCTCTCGCTGGAGCTTGAAGGGCATATACTTGAGCCGATCGTCGAAGCGTACATGCGGATGAAAAACGAACATCCTCCGGAGCAGATCAAGGCTGCCGATCTCGAACCGCTGGAAAATACCCGCGTTTCCCTGCCGCAGGTGATGAGTGCCACGAAATGGATCGACGCGGTGGAGGGCATCCTCAATTCCAGCGTGGCGGTGTTCGTGGACGGCCTGAGCGAAGCGCATCTGTTCAACATCAAGGGCGGCATCCGGCGCCCGGTCCAAGAGCCGGAGACGGAATCGGTCATCCGGGGCCCGCGCGAAGGATTTACCGAAATGATCCGCATCAATACGGCGCTCGTCCGGTTCAAGGTGAAGACGCCGAATCTCAAGATGTACCGCATGGTGCTGGGGACGGATACCAAGACGGACATCGTCGTTTCTTATATCGAAGGCCTTGCGGATCCAAAGATGGTGAACGACGTCAAAAACAGGCTCAAGGACATTAAAATCGACGGGGTGCTCGAATCGGGCTACATCGAAGAAATGATCGAGGACCACCCGTATTCGCCGTTTCCGCAAATGCTCTATACGGAGCGGCCGGACAGCGTCGCGGCGCAGCTGCTTGAAGGCCGGTGCGCCATTTTCGTGGACGGGACGCCGCTCGTGCTGATCGCGCCCGTGACGTTTTTCCAGTTGATGCAGGCGAACGAGGATTATTACGAACGTTTTTTCATCACGAATTTCATCCGGTGGATCCGGTATATCTTTCTGTTTATCGCATTGTTTCTGCCATCCCTCTACATTGCGGTCACGACGTTCCATCAGGACATGCTGCCGACGACGCTTGTCCTGAGCATCGCCGCGGCGCGGGAGGCCATTCCTTTTCCGGCGCTGGTCGAAGCGTTAATGATGGAAATATCCTTTGAAGCGCTGCGCGAAGCCGGGATTCGATTGCCGAAGACGGTCGGCCAGGCGGTCAGCATCCTCGGTGCGCTGGTCATCGGGCAGGCGGCCGTCCAGGCAGGGATCGTTTCGGCGCCGATGGTTATCATCGTCTCGATGACGGGGATTGCGTCCTTTACGATCCCCCATTTCAATCTGGCGATTACGATTCGCCTGCTGCGTTTTCCGCTGATGCTGCTGGCAGGCGTGCTGGGGCTTTTCGGCATTATCCTCGGCATTACCTGGATTCTCGTTCACGTGACGCAGTTGTCTTCGCTTGGCGTTCCGTACATGTCGGGCGTCAGCCCGTTCCATGGGCAGGACCACAAAGATATTTTCGTTCGCGTCCCATGGTGGAAAATGCGTACGCGGCCGTCCTGGCTGTCGAAGAAAAATTCGGAGCGGGAAAAGCCGGATATCAACGGCAACCCCGTTTCCGACAAGGTATGGTGATGTTGGATGAAAAAAATACGTGCCGCAGGGCTGCTGCTGAGCGTGTCCGTCGCTCTTACCGGCTGCTGGGACCGCACCGAGATTAACGACGTTGCGTTCGTGATCGGCTCCTGCGTGGACAAAGAAGGCGATCAGGTCCGGAGCACGCTGCAAATCGCGCTTCCCGGCAGTTTGGGCGGGAGCGGGAGCGAAGGCGGCGGAGGCGGAACGGCCGGGAACAAAAAGTACTATCTGGAATCGAAGAAGGGAATCACGCTCCGCAACTCCAACCTGGAAATCCAAGCGGGTAACTCGCGGAGACTCTCTTTCGCCCACCGCAGAACGCTGCTGGTCGGAGAGGAATTCGCCAAAGGGGGCATCAGCGAAATGCTCGACCAATTCGCGCGCATTCCGCAAAACCGGCTTTCGTCCCTGGTCGCGATCACGGAAGGGCCCGCCTATAAAATCATGGACGCGGCCGCGCCGATGGAACAGTTCCCGAGCGAAATGATCCGCGAGTTGATGAATGAATTCACGAAAACGCCAGTCACGCTTAAAGTCCTCGCCAACGATCTGCTGACAACCGGCGTTGACGTAGTTTTGCCTTACATTTCGCTGCAGCAGGCCGTTCCCGATAATATCGGGGACCAGAACGAAAAAAAGAACATTCAAATTACCGGTCTCGCCCTGTTCAAAGATGACCGTCTCGTAGGGGTCATGAAGGGACCGGAAATAAAAATGATCAATTTGGCCATGAATCAGTCTACGACATACGACGTGGCGGTGCCGAGCCCCAGCGGGAAAGGATACATCACGATCACGTTCATCGAAAACCTGGTGACGTTAAGACCCGTAATCCACGGCGACAACATTACGATGCACATAGACATTTTGGCCAAGGGAGGGGTCATCGAGAACAACTCCAACTACATTCTAGGCGATGAAAAACATATGAACCGGCTGGAGCAGGAGGCAAGCAAGGAGATCATCGCCCAGATCAAGACCGGGCTTCATAAACTTCAAGACCAGTACCATACCGATATCCTCGGATTCGGCCGGACGATACACCAAAAAAATCCGAAAGCCTGGGACCGCTTTAAGGACCGCTGGGATGAGCTTTACCCGAACGTCAAGGTCGTGGTCAACACCAATCTGCATATCGAAAACATCGGGGCGGTAAACAAACCGTTCGGCAGAAAGGACGTAAAACTGAAACATGATTAAAATTCTGATTATTTACGTGATTGCCTCCGCGATCATTTTGATTACGGACTTCAAGGTGATTCGCGATCTTCCCAAAATCAACCGCTGGTTCACCTATATTTTCCTGCTGGCGGGGATGGGCATTTTCGCTTATACGCTGCAGATCAGCCGCGTCGTGTATGCTTCCGTATGGTTGCAGAAATGGCTTGGCCCGCTAGTGCCTTTTTAGGATCGGGATTTGCGAAAATCCCCGGACATTAAGTCAGGTGAAGGAGGAACGTTTGACGTGCAAAAAATCACCGCCCGCCAAATCGTGCTGCTCGGCATGATCTACGTGATTAATACAACGGCGCTGAACGTGCCGAACCAGTTGGTTTCCAGGGCCCACCAGCATGCTTTTATCAGTTTTCTGGTATCCGGCGCCCTAATTCTGGTGCTGTTGTATATGCTGACCCGCAGCTCCCTGCGGTTTCCCGGCCAAAATCTGTTCGAGTCGCTCATCAGCCGGTTCCCGGCACTCGGCCGGGTGCTGGTGGTGCTGTACATGCTGTTTTTCTTTATGATTCTCGTACGGGACATCCGGATCGTTTCGGATTTTACGAACGTCGTGCTCCTGCCGATTACTCCGCTCCTCATTACGGCGCTCTGCGTTACCGCGACCGTTATTTACATTGCCCGGGGCGGAGCCAGGACGGTCCTGGGGATCACGGAGCTATACGGCCCGATCATCATTATCGTGTTCGCCTTGATGCCGGTCATCGCCTTGCGGGACTTCAACTTTGGGCTGATGCGGCCCCTGCTGCATGTCGATTGGGGGAGAGTGACCGAGGGGAGCTGGATATCCGTCGCGTACATCGGGCAGATGCTGATTCTTCCGTTCATTTTTTCCGGCAAGGATTTCAGATTCAAGTACGGTTTCTATGCCACGCTGCTCGTCGTCGGGATGTTGGCTGCCGCGGTGATCATGGACATTCTTTTGCTTGGGGTGGAGATTACCGAGCGAATGATGTACCCCACGTACGAACTGGTTCGGCAGCTGCGTATTACAGACTTTCTGGACCGTTTCGACCTGATCGTGGTGGCGTTGTGGTACCCGGGGATGCTGCTGAACCTGGCCATCAGCTTGTATATCATTTGCTACGGCCTGAAACTCGTCATTCCGCCGGTATCGGGAAAAATGATGGCGGCGCCGATCGGCCTGCTTGCCTACAGCTGCGCCTTTTGGTTTTATTCCAACTCGATCGAGCTGTTTAACTTCAACGAGGTATGGACGCTGATTGCCCTTTTCTTCATCCTTGTCCTGCCGATCCTGATTTTTCTCGTTCACCATCCTGCAAAAAACGTGAAGAGAAGGGAACACGGCGGCGACGTATCGTTAGAAAAAGGGGCCCGGAAATGATACAATGGGCATAAGGGCAGGCCTTGACGGTACGGCTCTCCATGCGGCTTGACGCCGCCATGGGTTATGAAGGGTGATCGCATGATAAAAAAACAAAAGAAATACAACCTGTTCCATAAATTTTCGCGGAAGCTGCGCTTCAATATGATCAAGCTGTTCCGTTCCCCGGGCGGAGCCAGGAAGGTTTCGCTCGGATTCGCGATCGGGTTCGGGCTCGAAATGATCGTCATTTCGACCGGATCGCTCGTGTATCTTATTTTTTATCCCACCGTCAGACTTGCCGGAGGATCGCTCCCCGCCGCCATTATCGGCAACGTCATCGGCAAGCTGACCTTCCTGCCTATCGTATTGCTTCCTTTTGCCAAAAAAATCGGGGAATGGCTGTTTCCGAAAAAAATGATCGACGTGCCCATGCAGGAGCATGCCTGGCGCAATTTGCTGCAAGGGGATTTTACGATCTTCAAGCATCTGCTGCAGGGAGGCCTGCACGTATTGATCGGCATGTCCGTCTTCGGGCTTGTCCTCGGAGTCGCCTCCTATTTTGTCGTTCGGTATTTGTACAACCAGCGGCTCAAGCACCGCTTGTCCAAGAGGGCGGGCGCGCCGATGTAGGACCGTATTACGACGTGTGCGGCCGAAAGCCATAAAACTCGGAAAACTCCTTTCCCTCGTTCTTCCCGTCAAGTATACTGTTCAAAACAGATTCGCTTCCGGGAGAGGAGAATACGTCAATGGGAAACCGATTGGCTGGTAAAACAATTGCCTTAACGGGTCCGCGCAAAGCGGAGGACATGGTCAAAATCGTTGAAAAAATGGGCGGTGCGGCCCTCGTTCGGCCTGCCCAAGGCACGGTGTTTCTGGATGACGAAAAGGTGCGGGGCGACCTGGCGGATTGGATCGGGTCTCCTCCGGACTGGACGATCCTGACGACCGGCATGGGGCTGGATGCGTTGTTCGCCGTTTCGGCCGAGATGGGCGCGGAAGAGGATTTTCTCGATGCGCTGCGGCGATCGTCGCTGGCCGCGAGAGGGTACAAAACCGTAAACGCCCTGCGCAAAAGAGGGCTCGAAGCTCTCGTCCGCGACGATGACGGCAGCACGTCGGGCCTCATCCGCGGGCTTGCCGAATATCCGCTTCGGGACGCGGAGGTCGTGCTGCAGCTTCACGGCGATCCGGCGCCGAAGCTGGAAGCGTGGCTCGCGGAGCAGGGCGCGAAGGTCCGGAAGGTACTGCCTTACCGGCATACCCCGCCTGAGCCGGAGCAGCTGGAGCGGCTGCTCGAAGATATTTTGACCGGCGCGGTCGACGCCGCCGCCTTCACGAGCGCCCCGCAAATCCGCAATTTGGCGGAATACGCTAGGCGCCAGGGCAAACTTGAGGCGCTGATAGCCGCCTTCGAAGGGCCCGTCGTCGCCGCGGCCGTCGGCAAGCTGACGGCGCAGGCGCTGCGGGAGGAAGGCATCGCGCGGGTCGTGTATCCGTCCGGGGACGAGCGGATGGGCAGCATGCTTGTCGAGCTTGCGCGTTATTTTCAGACGCAGGATGCGTAAAAATCATATTCGGTGTATTGGTTCAGGCATGAAAGCCATAGAGGGATGCGGACGAAAGCGGCATCCCTTTTTAATTAGGTTCCCTGCGAAAGGGCGTCGATCCGCCCGCACGTGATTCATGCATTCAAAATTGTGGAATATGACAATATAAGAATAGCCAAGAATGCGTTTTACCGAAGGAGGAACAGCTTTGTACAATAAAAAAAGCATTTTGCTCGGCGACTATACCCATCCGAAATTCCATCCGCTGCAGGGCGTGGACGCGCAGATCAGCTACATACTGAACGAGGTCATTTCGGTCCAATGCAGCGAAAACAAAAATTTGCTGCTTCTCGAGCATCTGAAGCCGTTTGACCTGTGCATCTGCTATTTCGACCTGTGGGACGATCAGGTTTCAAAGCAGCAAACGTCGGGTCTTCTTTCTTATGTCAGCCAGGGGGGAGGTTTGCTGGTGCTGCATAACGGCCTGTCGCTGGGGAACCGCCGTTATGAGCTGGCTCAGCTGATGGGCGGCCGTTTTGACGGGCATCCGCCGATTCAGCCGATCTCCTTCCGCGTGAGCGGGGAACATCCCGTGACGGAAGGCGTCGAACCGTTCGAACTCGAGGAGGAGCCTTACCAAATCCAGTTCGATCCGCTGACGGAAAAAGAGGTGCTGCTTGAATACAAGCTTGGGGAAGATTGGTACCCGGCTGCCTGGACCCATGAATACGGCCTTGGCAGAGTCGTTTATTTCATGCCGGGCCATCATGAGCCGACGTTCCAGCACCCGCAAATCCGCAAGCTCATCCTGCAGGCGGCCCGTTGGGCGGCCCATCTTCCCGGCTAAGTTTCGGAAGGAAACGGATTTTTTGGCGGCGTCAGAATAAAGGTCTTTTAAATACGTAAGGCGATTTCAGGGTATAATAAGGGAAAATGAACCATGGGAGGGAATATGATGAGTGATCTGTTGAAAAAAGCCATCTCGCTCGGATGGGGCCTGACCATCGTCAGCAAGGAAAAAATCGAAAAAACGGTCGAAGAGTTGGTGAAGCGCGGCGAACTGGCGCCCACGGAATCCAAGGACCTGATCGAACGGCTGGTCGAACGCGGCGAGGAGGAGAAGTCCCAGTTCAAAGATTTTCTGAGGGAGCAAGTCCAGCGGATTTTGACAGAGCTTCATGTACCTTCCGGAAAGCAGGTTGCCGATCTGGAGCGGCGCATCGAAGAGCTGGAGCGAAAGCTCGCCGAACGCGAAGGGACCGCCGGGGAGCCGACGCCGGGAACGGGACATTCGTGATATGGCCGTCCGCATCAGGCATACCGGTCGTTACCGGGAAATCGCCATGGCGCTTATGCGTCATGGCTTTGGCTACATGGTGGAGGAATTGGGACTGTTTCAGATGCTGTCCTTGCCGCGGCGCCGGCTGAAGCATGAGCAGACGGAGACGAAAACGCTCGGCGAGCGGATCCGTCTCGTGCTGGAGGATTTGGGGCCGACGTTCGTGAAGCTTGGGCAGCTTGCGAGCACGCGCTCGGATTTGCTGCCGGATACCGTCATCAGGGAGC
>Ga0180220_1000858_pt1 | contig 26899 bp, 32 predicted proteins | sample eDN5th37CBELigBY_FD_151335 | JGI IMG/M metagenome (GOLD analysis project Ga0180220, IMG submission 151335) | Enriched backyard soil microbial communities from Emeryville, California, USA - eDNA 5th pass 37_C BE-Lig BY (version 2) (version 2) | ecosystem: Environmental > Terrestrial > Soil >... | reverse complement strand
TTGGTGAAAGATTACAAGTAAAACATTGCATGATGGACTCTCCTCTGCTTAAAGTTTTAGACCCATCTTTTCGTAAACATAGTCTTGCATGACTTTTCGCTCGTCCCCATTCTTGATGGACTGCAGCACTTGCTTCACTGTTGGAAACAACCTTAGTTTGATTTCGTTTACTTTTGAGTCATACTGAGTTATTACTTCTTGAATCATCAATTGTGCATAAGTAATCGCGTGATCCTGAATATAATCTTCAGTAAGTTCCTTGTACTCATTGGCGATGTCTGCCATGTCCTTGCCGTCTGGAAGCAGAAGGACCTTAGAATAAACTCCAGCTTCCGCTAACATGTCTACAGACTTCTTAATGGATTTCAGTCCGGCCGGATCTCCGTCCATACAGAACACGGGGATCTTATTCATATTCTTAATTAAAGCAACATGATGCTCTGTGAAGGATGTGCCTAGAGTGGCCACGATATTTTGAACGCCGTACTTCTTAGGTACAATAACATCCATTGCTCCTTCTGTGATTCTAATCTCGTCACAATCATCTGTTACTAAATGAGTTCCATAGAGATAACAGCTTTTATTAAATACATTGCTGTTAGAGGAATTCTTGTACTTCGGCGCGGATTCATCTGTCTCAATAAATTTCCTTTTGGAAAAGCCAAGGACTTTTCGGTAACGATCAAACAGTGGAAACGTAATACGTAATCCATCAAAGCCAATCGACCAGTCATCAAGATCATGTCGATCTAAGCCTCTACTTTGTAGATACTGATATACTTGAGGCGGCATGTTGCGATGATAAGATATCGCCAGTCTTCTTTTGTGATCATAGACTTCCGCATGCTGGTCTTGCTCCGGTTCGATTCCAACTTCTTTTGCAAGCTTTAAGATGGCTTGCTTCCATCCGATGCTTTCCATCCACTGCAGGAATGCGAAACAGTCGCTGCCATAGTTTTTATGTTTCGAATTTTTCTTGCCGCTATGACAGCCCATACAAGCCCATGATTGAGACTTCTCCCAAACTGTAAAGCTAGGAGTTCCATCATTGTGATGTGGATGCGGACACTGACCCTGCCAGATGCCGTCTCCTACTTTCTTGAGTTCTGTGTGGCGCTGTGCTAATTTGACGATGTCAACAGCGGCCTTGACCTCATCGATGAAATTTTGACTCAACATACTCATTGGCTCATAGCTCCTTTACGATTGAGCTGATGGCAACAGTTCCAGGAAGTTATCGTAATCATCGATAAAGTGATCATTCAGAAACACTTTAAAATACGCATATTCAATTTCTCTCACGGCGTAAGTGACGCGAAACATTGTCACACCGTCTCGTTCATAGAAACCGCCTTTCGTTTTTCGATAACGATGAATTTGGTCTGTGCCATACTCCCGGTCACTTAAACCAACATCGCGGGCATATTTGATTTTTATATGTTGGCCTTCCTCTTTAGCGGTCCAATAAAACTCACGTTTGTCGTAAATCTGGTACAGCTCGTGTGGCGGATCTATCTCAAAGAATGAGAAGAAGCTCCGTTCGGTTTGTTTAAGTCTATCTAATTGAAACATAGCAATCCCTCCTGGATTGTTTTACGGCTGGCACTTTCACACCAGCCGCATGCTGTTTCCTTACTTCACATCGAACTTCTCGTCTTGTGCAGTGACGGTTACGCCAGGCACTAGAACGCCATCGATATAAAGCTCCCCGTTTTTAACAGTAGCCTTTTTCTTTAGCTCTGTTTTGTCAACGGATAATTTGGTCTTGATGAATTGTGGCAGGTTATTCTCTGCATAAGTAAGCAAGACATTGTCTTCGTACTCATACTTATCCTGCTGCTTTCTGAACTGCAATGTACCTTCAATAAGCTTCAAGCTCTTCTTGTTTGAACCTTCAAGTTTGGTTCTTGCAAAGTTCTCAAGCAGTCTGAGCAAGTACGCCTCTTGATTGCGAAGCGGGTTCTGTGTTTTCTCTAACCAATTCGATATTTTCTCTTGGTAAGATTCCAAGTACGCTTGAGCTGTCTCTGCGGCCTCTTCCATTTCGGCACGAACTTCTTTGACTTTCTTTGCAATGAAGTTGGCTTGATCCATGTTCTGAATGGAGAAGCCTTCATCCACCGTTGTTAAGTCTAGTTCTTCTACCTCTGCTTCTTCAACAAAGCTAAGCAGGTCATCCAAGAATGAGTTGCCAGTCTTTTGTTCTTGTTCCGGTTGTAATTCCAATTCATTAATAGCCATTAACAAGTCCTCCCTTATTCCGATTCAGCGATTTTGCGCTGTTCATGATAGCAGGCAAATACTTTTGCAGCTGCTTCACCATCTAGCACTTTATCTATGGCATTTTCTAAAAGGCCAAAGTTTCTTCGCTCCGCAACAAGTGCGGGAGAATGTGACTTGATGCTACCCATAAACGCCAAAGCATGACGGAACTGTCTCTTCGCTTCATTCATCATGGTGGCATTTACTTGTTTCATGCGCTTCGAGATCTCGCTATGATCGAGCCTTGGCTCATCAAAGGCATTGTCTGCATGAATCTTGTTCTGTAGTAGCAGAAGCTTTTCAAGATACTTAAAGCCTTCTGTATAGGTCTTTAAGAACTTCTCGATTGCATAGTTATCTCCATCGTGAAAATATGCATCAATCAGTGATTGGCAATCTGATTCGATTCGTTCTTGTACGTCTCGAAACTGCGAGGTGTCTTTGACCCAATCTAAATGATTCACTGGGCATTCTCCTTTGCTATTAATCTACTTTTGCAAAGCGTCTGACGAAATTACCTTCAGGTGACAGTATGTATCCGAAGAAGTCGTCTACTTCCCTGGCCCACATATGATCTGACTGATAATCCTTTTCGGATTGATAGATGACATGTGGCACATCGGAATCAATGAAGTACGCACCGTCGATCATAAACAAGTTTATGTCATGCGTGTTTTCATGATATCGTGCTGTTCCTGTACGGGTTAAATAGCTTTGCGTTTCTGCTGAAAGCTCTCCTGATTTAACAGGAAAAGCAATTCCTAAAAAGCGATAGTGGCCGCCTTTGTAATGTCGATATTCATCGCCGTATTTCATAGATGTCCTCCTATTTTCTGCATACAAAAATATGAATATTGGTATCGTTGAAGACTTCGATCACCATTGCTCTAACTTCGTTCCAATCTAAACGATCTAAGCCAGATGCAATACAAGGCATGGCAATTTTCTTAATGCCCTCTTGGACGGCGACCTCCTTCATTTTTTCTACCGCTTCTCGTACGGAGTCAATCGTAGGCTTATGCCAGTAGCGTTCCTTCGTGATAAGGTTAAAGACGCGTCCTACACGAATACAGTCAGGATTGCTTCGCTTCTGTGCTAACAGCGTTTCTCTCAGGTTGAATTGACGCTCAAACAGAACTGCAATACCTGCGCCCATCTTGCAATCTCTTGAGATGCAATGAGCTAGATGGAACGAATCATGCACCTTAAATAGGTTTTGTTGTTTCTCTTCGTAATACATGTCGGCACTCCTTGCGTATATTGTCGTGATTTGCTCAGCTAGGCAAATAAGTTTCTATGCAACTTTTCAAGACAATAAAAAGAGGGAGCAACTCAGCTCCCTCATTAATCATCACCGCTGGCCCGAATTAGTTCTGCGTCATATCCTTCTTTCTTCTCGATAATCTTCGCAGCTACTTCGTCCCAGCTGTCGTTTGCAATCAGCTGATAAACGAATACAGTGTCGTGAATAGAGTCTGCACGCTCTACTCGCCCATGTCTTTGAGTCTGGATGGCATAGCTTTCCGCTAAATCAAACTCAATCAGATATTTACATTTTGATAGATTCAAGCCCTCAGCACCAGCATCGGTACAGAGCAGTACTTTATAATCATCGTCGTCTCTGAATTTCTCATAGACTTCTTTATATCGTTCCTTGTCATTTAATTGACCATGAACGTAAGCGATTTTGGCTTTAGGGAATTCCTTCGCAAAACGCTTCTCGATGATGTCCTGCATCTTTTTAAAGCGAGAGAAGATACATACTTTCTCTTCTGATCCTAGGATCTCCTCTACAAGGTCGACTAATAGCTCAAGCTTATTCGATGGAGAACCAGTAATAAATTTTTTCGCTAGCTCTGATTGGCTCATTCCCAGAAGCTCTTCTGAGTCCGCTAATTGTTGAGCGAATGTTTGGTGAGCTAGAATCATAGCTTCGACTTTTGCAAGATCTGGATTATTTCTCGCTTCAATTTCGGTCTTGAATTTAGATCGGATGGCATCTTCCTGTTTCTTAAGCTCATCCAATTGTTCCATAATACTTACGTGAACTTCTTGTTGAGCAGGCTCTAAATCGCAATAGCGTTGCATTACCATTAAGCTTGGTAATTGACCGCTGATTTCTTCTTTAGATTTTACAATAATGCTCGGAGCGATTTGGTCTCTAAGCTTATTCAAGTTTCGGAAGCCTACAATCTTTCCATACCCTGCGTATTTAATATACGACTTTGAGAAAGATGACCAGGACGGAAACAGATTCGGCTTTACGAATCGGAAGATTCCGTATAAGTCCTCTGGATTTTTTCCAACAGGTGTAGCAGTTGCTCCTACCTTAAATGGAACGTCTCCAAATTCATATAGAGCTTTGGAGCGTTTAGAGTCCTTATTTTTAATGTAATGAATCTCGTCAGCCATAATGAACTGCAGCTTGATCTTATGAAGCTGAGAGCGTATCTTTGCGTCTCTCAATGTCTCATAGTTCAATACGAAAAGATCAGCACCTTCAAATTGTTTCTCAAATACGATTCGAGCTTCTTTTTTGAGGTTAACAATTTCTTTCCGTAGACCAGCTATTTCTTTTTCACTATCGCCTTTTGCTTCAAGTTTCTTAATGCGATTCTCTCTTCGCTTGATCTTGTCCTGAATAGAAGCAGAGATCTCTTTTGGCGTTTGGATAATCTTCGCATTTAAGTCAGAGAACTTCGAAACTTCTTTGACCCATTGAGTTTTTAAAGACGCTTTGACGACAACCATTCCTGGGCCGTCTACCATGCCGTATTGTTTTGCTTCTAAGTATAAGCCAATACCGATAGGTGTTTTACCGGCTCCACAAGGATAAACAATCAAGATTTCTTTATTGTCTATACCAAATTTGATAGCCTCTTTTTGATAATCGTATGGCTGCAACTTCATGTTCTTGCCTACATCAGCAAAGCCAGAAATGTTTTTCTTTGCGCGAGGGTTTGCTTGAATGACATCAGCCTTTGGTTTCTTCGGCTTCTGTTTCACTTCAAACAATTGTCTCACGATTTCGATGCCTTTCTCGTCAAACTTCCAGCATCTTCGTTCAAAATCATATTGTTTGTCTTCAACAGACATGACTTTGTTAATATAATCATTAAATTGATGCTTAGCCCCATTGAATGAGACTAAGTACCAACCATCAACTTTTTCAATATTGATAATCATCAATCACACCCCTTAACCGCTGCGCACCAAAAAATGACGATATGCCATTAAAGTTTACTTGCTTGTAAAGCGAATACTCGCGAAACCTTGATCGATGCAATGTCGACATTAAACCATTTCGCAATTTTTTCTTCATCGATACTTTCATCTAATAGCATATCATAGAATGCAATGTAGATCTGTTTGTTTTTACGAAACATATCTTCATTCTCTTGCAAAAATTTGAGCGCATTTCTATATATATCATCCATCAAATGTTCTAACTGACGCTCTGTCATGCTCAACAACATTAACGTATGATGTTTGGGAATATTGGCAATGTGGTGGTAGTAAGCAACTTGACTCTTACGGTCTAGGGTAGCAACGAACTCTTTCACAAAATAGATATAGTACGGATTGTATTCTTTCGGCAACTTGTAGCCGAATTCACTCCAGGATTTATGTTTCTTGACAGGACATTCTTCTCTTAAAGCTTTTGTAAATGGTCCTAACCCTCCGCAATTATCACAAAAAAATGCATCTTTATTGCACTGTGCACAATCTGCTTTTGTCTTCATGGGCCTGACTCCTTATTATGCTGTTATTCTTTGGTGAACTGTAGCATATCGTCGACAGCGGAAGTTACGGCACTTAGGATATTCTTCTGTAATTTAGCGTTGGCTACTTGGTCCTTTTGCCATCCAGGGATTTGAGCGTAGTTAGACACGACACCAATGACTTCGGCTAACAGCACTTCTAATCGCTGTTCTGCGTTTATGATGAACTGATCGCGAAACTTTTGCGCTTTTTCAAGCGACTTAACTAAGCGTTCGTTTTCGCTTTCTAGATGCTTGTTTCTTTCTATTAAACGATTGTTTTCATCCATCAATCTTTGCAGTGTCTCAAAGCCTTGATCTAGTTCTTTGTCCTTCTTATCGGACTCTGATACTCGTTCAATTTCTTTATCTATAAAAGCTCTGAAGTCATCTTGCATTGCAGAGATAGCATTTCTAAAACTTCTCATGTTTTCAACCAAAGAGTTTGATTCTTTCAAATCATCTTCCTGTTCATCAACAGACTGAACCTGAGCACTCTGCTTTTCCAATAATTTGTCTAGAAGTTTTCCAGTGTCTAAATTCAAATTGTTTTTTGAGACCGGGGCGGATTGATTTAATTCGGCTTTTACAGATTGCAAATCAGCCGAATTTAATATTAACTTTGCCATACCGTCTCTGTCAATGAGAATTTCCTTCCTGCGTAAAATGTCTAGGACTTCTTCAGTAGCTTTCTTAGATGATACAAGTGTGTCGGTAAGCAGTTTGATGTCTAGTGGAATAAACTTTTCCCTTGCATCCATAGATGCCAACAAGTTGCACATGCCAAGAATTCTGGACATTGAGCGAATGTCTTTATCACCTACACGGGCTCTGATATAATCTACTTCATCTTGATTGAGATAGTAGAAATTCTTTTCCGTGAGGGTGGTGTTTAGCTTTGTCTCTTCGTCAACAAAGCGAAATTTAAGCGGTTTCTTATGCGTTTTTGCCTGCTTATCAATTTCGAAAACAATATTCTTATGATCTTTTAATAACTCGAACAATTTTCGTACATAATAAGAACTGATTCCGGTAATCTTAGGTACGTCTCGGTATTTGATGACAACCCAATCATCTTCACTTTTCATATGGTCCTTGACGTACCTGACTAGACTCTCTATTTCTTTTGAGAATTTGCTTTCATTTTTAATTAGACTCATCCTATTTTCTCTCCTGTGTGCTCTATCGATTTACTTTGTCTTTAGTAAATATCGCTCGTCAATTTCGCCAATGAATTTAGATTCCTTTGCGTGCATAGGGGCACCGTTTACATGAGTAATGCGAGGTCTCATGATGAATAACATCTTTTCAGCTCTTGTCATAGCAACATAGAACAATCTACGTTCTTCCTCTACCCCACTCAAAGTGTCGGCTTTCCAATGCGGAATTATACCTTCATTAGCTCCAACGATAATGACGGCTTTGAATTCTAGCCCTTTCGACGAATGCATTGTTAAAAGCTGAACGCGATCGTTTACTTGTTCTTCATCGTCATCCTCATTAATGTCGGAGTTTAATGCCATGTTGTAAATAAACTCTTCGAGGCTGTCGTATTGACTAGCGATGGTTTGAAGCTCTACAACATTCGCAATCCGTTCCTCGGCGTCCTTTTCCGTGTCGAGTAGATGCTTGTTGTAGTTAGTTAGCTTAACAATGCTTTTAATAATCGTCTCTGGACTCTCACCCTCTTCAATGAGCTCTTGCAAAGTTTTGATCGTACGGTTGAACTCCTCAAGGCCCTTTTTGGCCTTACCAGAAAGTTCTGTATTCTTGCATGCATTAATCAAGTCAATTTTATCACCTTGTAAAGAATTTGCAACGGAATGTATGTTCTCTAGTCCTTTCTTACCAATTCCTCGCTTAGGTACATTGACTATGCGTTCGAATGCTTGCACATCTTGAGGGTTATAGACAAAGCGCACATAGGACATGATGTCCTTGATTTCTTTTCTTGCATAGAATGGCACACCGCCAACAACAGTGTAACTAATGCCGTTTTTCAGGAGAGCTTCTTCGATTGCCCTGGAAAGATAGGACATTCGATATAGGATGGCAATGTCTTTTTTATTAAAATTCTCAAAGCGAATAAGTCCCATGATTACCTTAACTACTTTGACCGCTTCTTCTTGTGGGTTGCCGGTTTCAAAGTAGACAACTTGCTCACCTTCTTCATTGTCTGTGAAGATGGTCTTTTCAATTTGTTCTGTATTATGCTCGATTAAACTTCTTGCTGCGCCAACAATCGTCTTTGTTGATCGATAGTTTTGACGCAATATAAACTCGCGTAGTCCTTCGAAGTATTCAGACATGCGAAGTACAGCTTGAACGCTGGCGCCTCTAAATCCATAGATGCTTTGCTCATCGTCCAGGATCATACAGACGTTTTCTCGATCTCCTCCTAAGAGTCTGATCAACTCAACATCTCGGTCAGAAGAGTCCTGGAACTCATCGGCCATGATGTAATGATAGCGATCGGTGATCTCTTCAAGCACAACATGATGGTTGCTTAGCAACTTGATTGTTTGATAAATCAGGTCATCGAAATCAAAGGCATTACGCTCTTTCAATTTCTGCTGATACTCCTGATAATAACCTGCGGATAGTTCTTCAAATGAATTCTCTGCTATGCTAATTGCTTGAGCAGGAGAAATCATTTTATTTTTCCAATCAGAGATATAGCTAGCTACCACCGCTGGCTTGAGACGATTGTCTGTCACAATCTCTTTTAACAGGTTCTTTTTGTCTTCCTCATCATAGATGGAGAAGTTGTTTTCATATCCAAGGTACGTCGCATACTTTCTAAGCAAGCGGGAACAAATGCTATGATATGTTCCGACGGTTAATCCTTCCGCCTTCTTGCCAATCTTCGATGCGATACGTTCCTTTAATTCGCCGGCCGCTTTTCTTGTAAAGGTAAACAAAAGCATATTCTCGGGACGAACGCCTTCTTCAATCATATAGGCTGCTCTCGACACAATCGTATGCGTCTTTCCCGAACCCGGCCCTGCAACAATGAATGACGGTCCTTCATAATTAATAACCGGCTGTTGCTGATCTTCATTCAGTTCTTCTAAGATTTGAGATTTTGTCAGAGCCAAAAAGTACACCGCCTTAAGGGTATTAATAGCCCTGCTTGCGCAGGGCCTGAAGCATTAGATATTCAAGCTTACTGGATTGTTATCATCTGGGTTGTAGTAGTCGCTTGTTTTGCCCTCGTCTACAACCATACCGCCGATAGCAATCTCTAGTTCACGAGTTTGCTCCACGCAGCTAGCGCCTGAAAATCCTTCTTTTGCTTCGATTCCGTAATTTCCTTTAGGGTCAATAGTGATCTGAATACGTCTTTGGTTTAATGACATGATATGTTTCCTCCAGTTTCTAATATAAATTTGATGAATTACAAATTGGGCATTCTGCAGAGCCATCGAACGATTTAATGTTCTCATACTTTTCTAACAGCGGGGTTACATCGAAAGTTTCGCCACTATTGTCTAGATATACATGGCCTTCGATATGTACCGTGGATCCATCGTAGCATTCTGCAGTTCCTATCCAATAACCAACATTGCCAACATAGTGGCAGTCTTCACATTTCGATAAACCTTCATGAGCTTCCTCATGCGTTTGACAAGCTACACACATATGAGTACCTCATTTCAACAGAATGACTCCGGTCGGCTATTAAACCGACCAGGAGTGTTCAATGATTAAGCCCATTGATAAGCTTCGATTACGATTTCACCTTTGTCATTAACGTTCATTTCGTCAATGTTCCAGCCTTGCATTTCAAGCTTCTCAATCGCGTTATGCTTTTGGTACGCTTGTGCTAGGCGGTCGATGAATGTACGCTCATCAAGACCAGTACCGAAGAAGTCTCCAGACAACTCAAGCTCGACTTTACCGTTACGGTTCTTGAAGTTAAATCCTAGAGCGATTGGGCGGCCGTCTTTTACAAGACCTGCAGAAACAGTTTCATTTCCCCAAGTGTTACGGATGTTTTTGATGCTTTCATTCATTTCAACACCAAGGTCTTTAACAGCCTTTGCAAGTAGATCTTTATTGATATCCTTTAATACATCTGCTTCAAATTTTCTCCAGTGACTCATAACTGAGTTCCTCCTTTAAAGTTCCAATTTATTTTTGAGATTTTATTTAATACGGGTCAGGCCCGGTATTAACGAGATTGTTTTGTTTTCTTCTGATACTTCTCAATGCGTTTGTCTACGATCCTTGCGAATTCATTTAAGATTCTCTCGGAAGCTTCCTTCCATTCCGGATCGTTCTTGCTTGTGGTTTTAGTGGCCACATGAGCAAGCTCATAAGCAAGTGACTCAATCGCACTATCAAAAGGCAACTCTGCATTGATATCGATAAGCGCAGGCTCTCCTTCTCGTTGAAAGGTTGTTACGCCAGGCGCTTTAATAGCAGGGTTGAATTGAATATCCGCATTAATCGTCGGATATAAATTGGTTGCTGCTTTTACCATCGCATCGATGGGATTGTAGACAAATGAAATCATCTGACTCCTCCTAGATGTTTGAGGTCATTTGCCATCAACATAGTGATTGATAAGCGCCTTGTAGAGTTGCGTACGAAAGGTACGATAATCTTCTTCTGGCATTCCCGGGATCTGTTGTCCTTTGATTGTGGGAGCAATAATCGAACGAAGTAATGAGTCGAGGAACAATTCCTCTACAATACTGTCGATCCCCTCAAAGACAATAAGCTCTCGGATCTTGCCAATGTACTCTTCAGTTGCTTTGCGAAATGACTCCATTTCTTTGTTCGCATGCAGTTTAGCAGTTGCAATCTTCCCTTGCATTTCTGCTCGTGCATCCTTTTGGTCTGATGACGATGTCTCCTCGATGCTCGGCTCAGCTGCCACAGCCTTCCGCTTTGAAAAGTCGGATAGCTTTACGACAGCTTGTTGCTTAAACTTATCTTGGTCGATCATTGAGAACACTACCTTTCAAGATTCAGGATGTCTCCTAGTAGCTCATCGTCATGAGCTTCTTCTACACCGCTTGTTTGTAAGTGGTTTGTGTTTCTTGCTCTGCCTTGAGCCCAAGCCTCTAGAGCTAATATCTTTTCCTTCGAAGACTGATACAGTGGAATAATTTCTCCTGCAGCAGCTTCTACGTCAACTGGCAATAGTGCATTAACGCCATCTTCTTTAAAGCGTTTGTACGCCTTTCTCATGGCGATTTTTACAGTCTCTGCAATTTCTGCCCCAGTAAAGTTCTCGGAAGCGTCAGCGGCCGCTTGAATAAGCGAATCATCTACTTCTTTACCTGTCTTACCAAGATGGATACGGAAGATTTCTTCACGTTCCTCTTTAGTAGGTAAAGAGAAGTACCACATCGCATCTAGACGGCCGGCACGAGTGAACTCAGGTGGAAGCTGAGACACATCGTTAGAAGTCATAACAACAAATACATCGTTGTTGTCATTCAAGAATTCTAACGCTTTACCGAATACTCGGGAAGTAGTACCAGCATCACTGGAGTTTGAGCTTTTAATACCGCCAAGCATTTTCTCTACCTCATCCCATAGGAAGACGCAAGGTGCGCAGGCTTTGGCCACTCGGAAAGCTTGTTCGATTTTACGCTCCGATTCACCAACCAACTTGTTCATGATTTTACTCATGTTTAGTTTAAGGAGCGGAACTCCCCAACGGTTGGCGATCGCTTCAGCTGCTGCTGTTTTGGATGTACCAGGAATACCTAATGCTAGATATCCTTTCGGACGGATACACCCAAAGGCTTTTGCTTCTTCGGACATGGCGTCCTCTACTTCCAAGACCCACTCTTTAAATGCATGGTTTCCTCCTACGTCTTCGAAGTTAAACTTCGGAATAACGTAGTCGATAACGCCCGCTTTCTTTACGAGCTGGATCTTTTCCTCCATGACAGCTTGCAGAGATAGTTCCTTATAGCGGACCAACGACTTTGCAAAGACATCAGAGATTTCATTGAACGTTAAACCTATGCAGGCATTAACCAGTTGTCTCTGCTGTTCTGCATCTGGCGCCGTAAAGTCACGCCCTTTTGCAATAGCGGCTTCAATGTTATTAGCCATTGAAGACACAAGACGCTCTATTTCCGTTTTGGAAGGAACGTCGTATGACACAATCGTAAACAATTTCTCGTGCTCAACGGGAATGCTAACGATTGGTGATACCACAATGATTGGATTGTAATTCTTCGAGGAATACTCTTTGAGATCCCGAAGCCCACGCTTGATAGCGTGAGTATCGTTCAGCAAATGGAAGTCTCGCAATACATAAACGCCTTCACGTTTAGCATTTGCATCTTCTTGTGCCTCACGAATCGCATTAAATAAAGCTTGCGGATTCATCATCTTTGGATCAGCAGGCTCTGCCTTTTCCAGGTTAGTCAACGGAAGTTTCTTAAGCCCTTCCGTATGAGACCACTGGAACAGATTAAGGCCAGCAAGGCCATTTACAATTTCCTTTAAGTCCTTAATAGCCTCTGCTTCCTCATAAGTATCGATCCAAATGCATTGGATTTTGGCTTTTAATAAATCGCGGACTTGGTGCATGGATTCTCTCATGTGCATTATCACTCCTTTAGAATATGTCAGCGAATCGATCATTTAAAGCATTGCTGGTGTCTTCAAATAGATTGTCCAGCATTTCATTGCGGTTGATGACAAACTCGTCAACAATTTCATCGTTGCTTAGGTCGCCAAGATTAAATGGCTTGAAGTATTCTTCTGCATCTGTTTCTTCGATCAGGATCTCGTCTGTTGAGATTGTAACTTGCTTCACTTTGCCGTCCTGCTCTTCGATGATATGGAATGAATTAATACGGAACTCCATTCCTAAAGAGTAGAAGACAATATCAGATTCTACTAGATTGCTAAGGGCAATCGGGCCGACACAGTTTCGTAGTTGGATATTAGCGGTTGTGTCGTTATTGACAGAGATTGTTAAGCCATCGATAGTCATAACTTTTCTGTCTTTTGAATGGACATATCCCGCTCCATTTAATTCAAGACGGTCGAGGATCATACCATCACTTAACAGTTTGCCTTTTAAATCTTCCAACGCACTCTGTTTCATTTCATTCATAAAGTCAGCGTTGTCGATTGTTTCGTCTGCATTAACTGCGGCAAATAAGTGGTCAGCGAATTCCAATTCATCTATCTGCTGAGCCTCTGAGCGATACACCTTATTGTTGCATTCATACTCTGCTGTTAACGTAATGACTTTGAGCATGTCGATATTGTCTAATTTAAACTCAACCATCGAACGGTAATTGCCCATCTCTTTGAATCGAACAAGAGATTGTGGAGATAGCTTGATCTGTCTTACAGTGCCTACATCCAGCCAATGCGTTTCTCCTGTTTGAGGATCTTTGTAGTTACCTACTCTTCTTCCCATTATGCTGCTCCTTTCTGACTCACTGTCAGCTTAATTGGCTCCTTTGCTTCAGTCGTAATGTAAACAAGGTCGTCATTCATTTTAAGGTGCAGTCCTGCTAAATCGCGCATCTTGTATCCGGATAACTCGTGTCCACTAAATCGATAGTCACGAACGTCCCAGATGGTTTGGTTTCCAGACCCAACACTGCTTAGGAGTCCGTCACCTTCATGCATTTTATATAGGCGTTCTTTTGGATCAAAGATGCCGTCAACCATCATGTCGATGTTTTGTAGGAGCTGCAAGAATCCTTCACGCTCTCCTGTGTGATTATGGAGAACAGAGTATAGATCCTTCCATGTGTAGACCATAATATGAAAGCCGTCTTCTTTTAATAAACGAGTCAATTCAATCAAGCCTTCGAGTTGATCGGTCGGTTCACCGCCGCCAATTGTTACATATTTGCTTGGTGCATGTTCTTTGATTTGAGAAGCGATCGCTTCTGGTGTGTAAGTATATTGAGCATCGTCTTGCCATAACGGACTGTTAAAGCAACCCAGGCATGCGTTGCCTGTGATTGCTTTGTTACAGCCTTTAAAGAACACTTCGGTTCTCATATTTTCGTTAGGGCTAGGGCCTGCTGTATCTGTTGACCAAGTAACGGTAAACAGTTTTATGTTGTTAGGCATAATAGCACCCTTCCTTTTATCGTTTAATCGTGCCTTTTCCAGCTTTGACTTCGTGGGCAACGGCATTGCATTTCGTGCAAACAAGTTGTGTCTTGTCTAGCGTTGAATGAAGGTCGTTTCCTTTTTTGATATAAGCGTAAACTGGCTTCTCATAGAATGTTCTGTTTTGACATTCCGGACATTTGATCCGGTGCTTCTCGTCTTCCATGAATACGGCCATATTAATCGTGCTCCTTATTCTTCAGCTGCAGCTGCTAGTTGCTCTTCAAGGAAAGCAACAAATGCTTCGATATTGTCAGGGACGATGTATTCAATGCTAGCGAACGCACCATCAGAGAACGTTTCGAAATAATACTCCATGTCATCCATAGAGAGTTCGTTAGACTCCATAAAGTTCTTAATGTAGTCTCGTTGCTCTTGGTACTGTTCAAGCGCTTCATCTGTCCATGGGTCTTCATAGTTTAGTTCGTCGAAGAATAATTGCTCATCTTCGTCACGATACAACTCAAGACCAATACCGAATAGGGATGCTGCTTTTTTCAATGCGTCTGTACCAGCTGCTTTGAATACAGATTCTTGGTCAGCTTGTGATCCAAGCACAGCTTTAGATCCATAACCAGTCTTTACAATGCTAATAACCTGTCCATCTTCTTGTGGAATGTGAACAGTCAATTTTCCTTTAACATGAGCAACCGGTCCTTGAGGTACAGGTTCTTTGTCATATTTCGGATTGTATTTTGGTTCACTCTTTTGAATCCATTGCTCGACTTGTTCCCAGCTCCATAAGTATCCGAATGCTTCGTTTAGCAAGTCGGTGATGGTGCTACCAGATAGGTAAGATAAACTCTTGCCGCCACCACCTGGGCGTTGCTTGATAAGTTGATCTGGAACAGGACGAATAATTACTTGCTTAGCTTTTTTGGGAAATTCAATCTTTGCCATTGGTATCCTTCTTTCTGCTGAGAGTCTATTCAATGAAGCCTACGACAGATGGTTCATCGTCTTTTGTAAACTTCAAGGTATAGCTGCCACCGTCAATCGTGTCATCAATGTATTGGCTAAATGCATCGAGCGCCTCGAATGACATAGGTTCTGTAGGGTCTTGATCGTGGCTCCACTCACCAAGTTTTTCATACTCTTCTTGGCTGTAGTTGTCCACGTACTCTTCCTTCGAATAGCTCCATAAAGCATCGAAGGTTACAGTGTTATCAGCAAGGTCAATGGTGACGCGTGCTTCTTCCCAAAGCTGTGTCTCAGCCATACCTTTCTCGCTAATGGCGATTAAGCCAGCATTTCGAGAATCGGCAGGTTCAAATTGATTGTCTAGTCCAACAGACTTGGCATGCTCAATTTCTACATTGGTTAATCGAGCTCCTGTCAATTCTAGCAATCGAATAGCTCGCAAAGTCTGGTTTTCTTCCTGGACTTTGTCGTGGTCTGCAACAATTCTCTTTGCTAATTCAATAGAAGAGCGTGTATAGCCGCTCCAGTGATAATAAGCATTAGCAAGCACATTGTCGCCAGAGTGAATTTCAATGTTCAGTCTTTGTCCCATTGTGATAGCTCCTTTGTAAATTAAAATGAGCTATAACGTTGCATAGACTAAACAACTCTAAACAACATTATAGCATAGTGTTTTTACAATTTGTAAAGATTCAGGGTAAAAAATTCCCCAAATCTTACAGGTGTTGATTCTCCAATTTCAAAGCACCGTTCAATGTGATTAACACATCTGTTTTGTACTTGATAGAATCAATAACAGATTTCAAGAAGTTGTATCGAGTACGAGTTTCATCAAGCACTTCGAACAGATTGATTTCGCCTGCATCTGTGCTGTACTGCATGCAAGCCATGATGCCGGCTTTCTTGCGCTCCATGTCGTTGTTCCCTTTGCCAAGGTTCACACGCTTTACGCGCTCGATTAAACCTTCAGGCTCTTTAGAGCTTAGGCGCTCATATAGAGTCTTTTGTTCTTGATAGCTGAACCATACTTTCTCACGAAGGATAGATAGTTCACTGATTACAACCTTCAGTGTTCCAGGGTTCATGTCATCAGAGATGACAATTGCGCTTAGCTCGTCCTGCACTTCGTTCTTGAACTCTTCCCATTCTTCATCTACAAATGGAGACGTAATGGACTGAACAGCTTCCATGTAAGAGACAGATGTAGTCGGAATATCAGTTGGCTCGATGTCTGCATCGTCCTCATTATCTTTCTTAGCAGCTGTTTTCTTTTTGCTGTTATTTGCTTTAGAGCTAGAGTTCGACTTCTTCTTGCTGTCAGCTTTCTTTTGAGCAGGCTTTTCTTCTGCTTCCTTCTCAGCTGTTTCTTCAGCAGGAGCTTCTGCTTCTTCAGTAGACTCAGCTTCTGGTTCAGGCTTCGCTTTTTCCTCTGTCTTTTTCTCAGGAGCTTTTGTCTCTTCAGCTTTCTTCTCCTCTTTGGTTTCAGCTGGAGTTTCAGCAGGTGCAGCAGCTTCTTGTTTTTCTTCTGCTTTAGGCTCTTCTTGAGCAGTCTCTTCCTTCTTTTTCAAAGGTAGGATCTTTTTCTTTGGAGCCTCGGCAGCAGGAGCGGCGTCTTCTTTCTTAGGAAGTCCTCCGCCTAACTTCTTTTTCAGTAAAGGATTCACCTTTTTAGGCGCAGCGGCAGTAGCGGTAGCAGCAGCTGCAGGAGCTGCATTGATTTTGTCTAAGAAACTCATGATAGATTTCCTCCCTATTCTTCTTCTAGTTTACTAAGTAGAACATTATTGTCAGGATACTGATCCTGTAAGTATAAAAATGCTTTCCGAATATCCTCACAGAAATCGATTTTTAATTCTTCGATAATGTCAGGATGTTTCTTATCTGCAATCTGGATGAAGTATTCCGGGTGGTAAGTTGGCATAGCCGGGATACCCCGCACATCGATCCATTCGCCTCTTGCTTTGCTAATCGCTTCTTTCTTATACACATTCAAAGCGACAGAGCCAAGCAGAATTATAATTGAAGGCCGGACGATGTCGATCGCATAATCCAGATAGGTTTTGTGCTCTAATACTTCATTCTTATTTGGTGTCCTAGGCAAAATCTCACCATCGATTTCCTTGAACGGAAAGCAGTTGACTGCATTCATATAAAATATTTCATCGGGGTTTACATGAAAATGATTCAACACGGTTTCCAGCAAGACTAACCCTTCAGTGCCTTCCATTGGATAGACCACATCTTTGCCTAATTCGAGCTGATCTTCAGAGACAGCTTCTCCAATAATCATGACATCGGCATGGACATTTCCTTTGGTAATGCTCTTGGGAAGTTGGCTCTCACTGCTTTGCAAGATGTAGGAATCCAGTTTCTCACGGGAATATTCCTTCACAATGTCACGGACATATGCTAATGGATTGGCGGGATTTGCTTGCTTAACTAATTGTAAGATTTTGTTCTCTAGATGTGCATCTCCAGGGCGATAAGACATCTCAATCCCTCCTTTGCAGGTCGTGTATTAAGCTGGCCCTAATGAATCTGTTCTGGATCTGGTTCATACTGTTTCAGCCTTGCTTTTAATACATCAATTTCAGCTAATAGCTTGATGTTTTCTGCTTCTTTTAAACGGCGTTCTTTTTCTGCAATGTCTTGCTTCAAAGCGGCCTCGTTTACTTTCTTACGGTCCTCTACCATGGTCTTAACCATTGACATAATTATGTCTTGCTCGACAATCACGTACACATCATTGTCATGCTCATGGAAAGCGAACTTCAAGTACCAGAACTCTTTATTAACTGCCATAGCTTCTCGGTGTAGCTTATCAAGCCACTCTCGTTTGATTGTAAAGGATTGCTTGCCAGGGGCTTGTTCTTTTACTTTGGTCTTTAGCTCTTCCATGATGTTGATAATGCCGCGGATTTCTTCATCACCTTTGACGCGACCGGCGCCACTGTTTGGTGTCATACGTGAAGATACGTCTGTCAGCAGGTTCTGATTGGATACATGATTCTTATACTCGAATGATGATCCCATACGCTTGTCTTGACGTTGTTGTCTCTTAGCCATGGGTTTGGGCGTTTTTCTTACAATCGGATCGTAGTGAAAGTCTCTGACGACGCATAGCTCACATTTCACGCCTTCGTTCTTACAGTTGTCATGTCCCCATTCACAAGACATTCATCAACACATCCTTTAACAGCATAAAGAGCGGCTCGAAGCCGCTCCTGTGATTACTCTTGTGTTTCTTTTGAAGCTGCTTTGCCTTTACCAGTAGGTAGCTTCTTTTTGGAACCGGAAGACTTCTCCGCCTTTTCAGTTGTCTGTGCAATCTGTCTCTCTTCCTGAATAAGTTCTTGCTGTTCCTCTTCGGAAAGCTGTACAACTTCTCCACGGATTTGAGCTTTAAGATTCTCAAAGAAGTCTTGGTTCTCGATGCAATACTGGCGGAATTTATCTTTTCCTTGCCATTGCATCTTTTCACCGTTAATGACTTTTGGCTCGCCATTTTCATCAGGGACACGAATAAAAGCGCCCTTCTGAACTAAAATGCCTTGAGCGATGGCCATATCCAACATCGTTAGATATTGCTCGATACCTTCACCGAAGATGGCGAAGTAATCTGTCTTCACATATGGATTGCGATCAGGAACACAGTGGTTCTTCTTAATGGTTACGCCGACTTTGATTCCTTCTTCTTTTGAAATCGGATCAGAGTCTTGAATAGCTCGCTTACGCAAGTCCATCGTGATAGAAGCTGCATAGATAATCGCGTGCCCTCCACTGATAACGAGCGGGTCACGACTCATGCTGCCAATGTCAGTCGATAAGTGAGTAACCACAACGAATGCTGTGTTATGCTCTGCAACTAATGAAGTGAACTTACGTGTCATACGAGCATTCATACGTGCTTGCACACCTACTACTGCATCACCTAGCGACTTCTTGAATTCTTCAGAAGGCACTAAACATTTCAAGGAGTTAATGGCGAACAAGTCAATTGCACCTGTTGCTAAGACAGACTCGACAAGGTCCAAAGCCTTTTCTCCTGCTCCAGTGCGTTCATGCTCTACATAAAAGAATCGGTCCGGGTCAATGCCGAAAGTATCGCAAATGTACTCTTTCTGCAGTGAGTTTTCACTCTCTAGCCATCCGGCTACAAAGCTTGGATCTGCTTTCATGTTCATAGCAATTGTCTCTAAGATTAAGCTGGTTTTACCTGAGTCAGGTAGACCCGCAACAATCGTCATACGTCTTCTTGGGAAGCCGCCGCCTGTTGCATCATTTACGTTCATACTTGGAGTTGGGATAAACGTAATTCGTAATCGGTCCATAATCTCTGCATCTGCACCGATGCGTCCAATAATTTTCTTTCCAGCTTTCTTATTGACGTTTTCCGCCACTTTATCGAGGAGTGCGAGCTTTTCCTTAAGGGCCATAGCCGGCTTGTTCTCTAGTGATGCCAAATGAATCTCCTCCTAATTCGTTTTCCTAATAGCTTTTGAGCTTGCATGAGGATAAAGCTTCTCATACATACTCGGTATATTTTGCACGATCGGTTTGATCACGGACAGGATCTTCTTCGTACTGAGTTGATCGAAAGACAGGTAGTGCGACTCAGGCGCTTTAATTACATCGGTATAAACATCAAAGATATCTTTGAACCATTGTTGTAATAAGCGTGCGCTCTCTCCGTGATTTACACCAAGATCGATAAGCAACTCTTTTGATTTGTTCATTGCGCCATTGTCCATAATCAAAATGGCGGGGAACAATGGAGAATGCATATACTTCAAGACTTGTTCATAGGTCTTCTTGTGGTTCTTATAAATCCACTTATAATAAATCCTTAGCTTCCTGGTATCTTGCCAGGTCGCATACAGGACATTATCCTTCCCCCAGGTCTTGAAGTTGGATAGCCAATCAGCTTCCTGAAGCATATGGAGCTTCCAATCGAAATAATCTTCGTTCTCCATATGTTCATATATGGTTAGCCTAACAAGGTTCTTTGGTTGCCCATCTTGAGAGCTGTTAACAGACATCTCTGGGGACAATTTCTCTAGTGTGGCTCCTGCGAGAATACAAGCAATAATACGTTCTCGTTTATCAATTCGAAGTGTCGTATCGGATGTAGCTGTTTTGCTGTACCCCTTGAACCTCACCATGGCTAAATACCTTGGCTTTTCGCATTATGAACACTCATAACGAGCTCATCTTTAAATCGCATAAGCGGAGCTAGGTCTTCTGTTTTCAAGTGGTTCTTGGCGAATACGCCATATACCTTTTCAACAGCACCAACAAATTCGTCTAGCTCTGTGTGAGTCATTTCTGTTGTTACTTTATAAGCACGTTCAGTCGTAACTTCCATGCGTCATCCTCCTCACTTAATGCTTTTTACTAATTGCTCTAAATGAGCGACGATCGATTTATAATTCTCGATCGTGTTCTTTACTTCTGGAGAAGCTGGCAATTTAGAGAGCTCATTGATTCTATGGTTGAGTGCAAACACATTTCCTCGAAGCAACGGCTTTAAGACATAGAAGTCTAGCTCATTGTCATTCTGAGCAAGCTTCAATGCTTCTTCGATTAGGATAGAGGCCGCGTTCTGACGCGCAGCCTTTCCTTCGAATGAAGACGATTTGATAAGAGCACCAATGTAGCTGACCAATCCTTGTCGGATCTGTACCTGATCATTGCTATATGACATTATTCTTCATCTCCGTCTTCTTCATTTTTCGATATAGAGGTAACGGTGTCTCCTTCGTTCAGGTTGATTACCTTCACGCCAGAAGCATTTCTTCCCATTGGTCGAATGCCACTTACGGAGATCCGGCTCACCAATCTACCTTTTGTTGCAATGAATAAGTCATCATTTTCCTTAACGGAAGCAACAGCAGCTAGATGGCCAGTTCGTTCGTTGACCGTAATAGCACGAACTCCCTTGGTTCCCCGGGATAGTGTTGGGAACTGGTCAAACGATGTGCGCTTACCTGTACCGTTCTCTGTAACAAGGAATAGATCCTCGCCTTCGCTAATGACGGTAGTTCCTACAACATAGTCACCATCAACTAAGTTAACAGCGTTGACGCCCACAGCTGAACGACCCATTGGTCTCATTCCTTTTCCGCCTTCAGCGTCAGGGTTGAAACGAACACCTTGTCCTTTGGCTGTTAAGAGTAATACTTCTTGACCTTTCTCGAACAAGGTAACAGACACAAGCTCATCATTGTCACGGAAGCTAATGACTTTTGTCGTGCTTCTTGTATTTGATAAGTTGCTTAATTCAAGTCGTTTACCAACACCGTCTCTAGTTACAAATAGCAAGTCAGATCCTGCACTGTTCACGTTTCTAGCTAACACACTTACAACAACTTCATCCGGTTCTAGGTTCAAGTAGTTGCTAATGTATTTGCCTGCTTGGCCTTTTGTTGAGATCGGAATCTTAAAGGCTTCGATAACATGGCAACGTCCTTGATTTGTAAAGAACAACAAGTCATCCCGGGAGTTCAACATTAAAATGAACTGGATAGAATCATTTTCTTTCACGGATGTAGCCTTCGTGCCTTTCGTGCCACGGCCTTTTCTGGAGAATTCAGACTCGCTAACAGACTTAATGATTCCTTTTGATGTGTAGGTAATGACTAAGTCTTCGTCTTTAACGAGGTCACGGTCACTCTCAACAGATGGATCGAATGTAGAGATGTCTGTCTTACGATCGTCTTTGAAGATTTCGCTTATGCGATCGAACTCCGTCAGCATCGTATTCAACAAGACTGTATTGTCGCTAACAATATCTGTCCACGCATTGATATCGTCTGTCAGCTTGTTTTGCTCTGCAACATATTCTTCGTGGGAAGCCTGGCTTAATGCGCGTAAACGCATATCAGAAATGCTCTTTGCTTGTTCTTCTGATAAGCCAAAGTTGCTTTGCAAGTTCGATACAATCTCCGGATTTGATTTTGATGCCTTGATCGTCGCAATGACTTCGTCGATTTGATCTAAGCACAAAAGAATACCCTCTACAATATGGCGTCTTCTTTCTGCTTTCTCCAGATCAAACTGAGTACGGCGAATAATAACTTCTGCAGCATGCGCTAGGAAGTATTCTAATGCCTCTTTTAATGTGAACTGGTGCGGACGGTTGTTAACCAATGCAACCATGTTCATGCTAAAGCTGTCTTGAAGCTGCGTCTGCTTTAAAAGCTTCTTGATAATCCAATTTGCATTGGCATCCTTACGCAATTCAATAACTACACGAATACCATCTTTGTCGGATTCATCTCGGATCTCCTTGATGTCTTCTAGTGCAGTCTTGCGTAGGTTATCAATCTGCTCAATCAGCTTAGCTTTGTTGACCTTGTAAGGGATCTCGGTCACAACAATCTGTTGTCGATTCTTAACCTCTTCGATTTCATACTTAGAGCGAATCATTACTCGACCCTTACCTGTGCGATAGCCTTTATGGACTTCGCCCAGGTTGATGATTTCACCGCCTGTCGGAAAGTCAGGTGCTTGCACGATTGCAATTAAATCATCGATAGTTGTTTCTTTGCCTTCTAACTCGTTACGAATTAAGGTCTTAATAGCCTCATACAAGCTTCCGGCATGATGCGGCGGAATAGATGTGGCCATCGATACGGCAATACCTGTTGTTCCGTTTGCAAGCAAATTCGGGAACAGAGTTGGTAATACGGTTGGCTCTGTTAGAGATTCATCGAAGTTCGGTTCGAAGTCAACCGTGTTCTTCCCGATATCTCTTAGCATGGTCTCACCAAATAGAGACATTTTAGCTTCTGTATACCTCATTGCGGCTGCAGAATCTCCATCAATAGAACCGAAGTTTCCATGACCCGCTACTAACGGATAACGCATGCTAAAGAGCTGCGCCATTTTAACCATGGCTTCGTATACACTGGAGTCACCATGGGGATGATATTTACCAAGAACGTCTCCAACAGTTCTGGCTGATTTCTTAAACGCCTTGTTATGATGCAGACCAAGTTCGTTCATATCATGCAAGATTCTTCGCTGAACCGGCTTTAAGCCATCTCGAATGTCAGGCAATGCCCGGTCCACGATAACGTACATGGCATAATTCAAAAAGGAATCTGCCAGTTTCTCACCGATATCTTGTCTGATTATCTGTGTCACAACGCCTACCTCCTTTCTGGTCGTAAGGCTTATTCTTCTTCTTTTACGACATTGACTTGAGAGATAGAGATCTCATATGCAAGTCGTTCTACTGGCTGGTCGTCAGCGCCGCGCGTAATATATTTTCTAGATTGGAAACGACCCTTTACAGATACTTTTTCACCTACAGCGAATTTCTTTGCGTATACAGCGTCTACGCCCCAGGCAATGCTTGGCAGGTAGTCTGATTTGTTGTACTGACGATTAGAAGCAATCAATAGCTCTGTAATTTTGCGTCCAGTTTTTGTTTCTCTGAAGACAGGCTTCTTCACAATAAAGCCTTCGAATTCTACTTCGTTTTTGTCTTCAATTGCATCGAGCTGTTCTTTTGAAATCTTTTCGATTTCTGTTGCATAGTTAAATACAAGAAGTCGATTTCTTTCAGAAGTGCGTTGGTTACGTGTTCTCATTTGCCCAACGACACTAACGTAATCTCCAACATTGATTTCATTGTTGTACAGTAATTTTTCGGAAACTATGATCGGTAAAAGGTCATGGTTTTCACTTAGTCTTGGAACTTCTACTGTGAAACGGTAGAAAGTTTCATCTAGATATGTGTGTGATGTTTCGATTTGAGCGACCTTTCCGCTTAAAAGTGAATTATTCTTTTCTGGCATGTTAATGCTCCACCTTTCAAAAAGTAAGATAGGTTTAATATCGTGAGTCTTGAGCTCCGGTGAAGGAGCTTTTATCTGGAGTACCTTACTTACGATTCATCTTGATGTTATGCCAGAGTCAAGTTTAGATTACTTTTGTTCAAGGATTCATCAGTGTTCGTAAAGATGTTTAGATTGCATAGTATTCTGCATTTTCGATAATAAAAGCTTTACGAGAATCGATGTCATTACCCATGCATAAAGAAAAGTATTCTTCAGCAGACTCTATATCATCAATCGTAACTTGTACGAGTTTGCGTGTTTCAGGATCCATTGTGGTCTCCCACAATTGTTCAGGATTCATTTCTCCTAATCCTTTAAAGCGCTGAACAGAAGCTCCCTCTGTATCGGTCGTTTCTAGTTCGGCATCACTATAGCAATAAGTGATGTTCTTGCCTTTTGTAACCTTGTACAATGGCGGCACGGCCATGTATAAATAGCCTGCTTCAATAATCGGTCTTAAGTACCGATAGAAGAATGTCATGTTGAGACACTGAATATGAGCGCCGTCTACGTCGGCATCGCTCATAATAATGATCTTGTGATAGCGAAGCTTGTTGATATCAAACGTATCCGCAATACCACATTTCAATGCCTTCAGTACGTCTTGAATCTTTTCGCTCTTAAGGACTGAATCAAAACGTGACTTTTCAACATTAAGGATCTTACCGAATACCGGTAGGATTGCTTGCGTCTTTCGGTCTCTGGCTTGCTTTGCTGAACCAGCAGCTGAATCACCCTCAACAACGAATAGCTCAGATTCTTCCGGCTTCTTCGTTTGACAGTCAGCAAGTTTACCAGGAAGTCCTGTGTTCTCAAGAAGCTCCTTCTTGTTTCGTGTAGCTTCTCTCGCTTTCTTCGCAGCAAGACGAGCTTTCGCGGCCATCAAGGTCTTATTGATAATGCCTTTGGCTTGCTCCATGTCTTGCTCTAAATGGTCGTACAAGTGCGCTTCCGTAACCGTACGGACAGCTTGACGAACATTGTTCATCTTAATCTTCGATTTACCTTGTCCTTCAAAGTGCGGATCTCGTACCTTGATGGATACGATTCCTACAATGCCCTCTCTCGTATCGTCTGAAGAGATGTCGGACGCTGCTTTAATGAATTTGTTCTCTAATGCATACCGCTCAATGGCTTTCGATACGCCCATCGTAAATCCAGTTAAATGATCTCCGCCATTTTCTGTTGCTACGTTATTTACGAAGGTATAGATCTCTTGATTGTATCCTTCTGTGTAGGCATAAGCGATTTGGACATCTATCGGTAAAGGTTTACCCTCTGCATCGGTTGATTCAATCACTTGATTAGTCAAAGCAATATCAGAGATCAGCTTCTTCGACTTCGTTAGCTGCTCGACATAAGACTTTAGTCCTTCTGGGAACAAGAATTGATCCTCAGACTTCACTTCATTCCCATTCGCATCTACTGTGTCGAAATAAACATAGATTAATAGCCCAGGGTTCAAGTAAGCTAGCTGGCGCATGCGCTTCTTTACCTTTTTCAGGTCTAGCGTTTCTTCTCCCCAAATTTCAGGGTCGAATGTGTATGTAACGGTCGTCCCTGTGCCTTCTACGTTGTCTTCCACTTTCTCTACGTTTTTCGTAATGAGACCTTTTTCGAATTCAATCTCATACTTGCTGCCACCTGTTTTGATGGACAGAGTCATGTGATCAGACAGGGCGTTAACACATGATGCCCCTACGCCGTTCATACCACCCGTGTTTGTGGTATAACCGCCGTCTTTACCAAACTTCCCCAGTGTTGTTATCGTACGGCTTTTTATCCGCACTTCTAGCCCATTACAGACTAGCTCGGCATACCTTTTCTCGTGATTTCTTCCTACTAACGAGGAGCGACCTCTTGGGAGTGTTATATTCTGCTATGCAGGTTCAACTCCTATGCTCTGCCCCTGGCTAGCCTTTTACAGCTAGCCTTCGGTTCGGATTGTCCTATGCAGTGAGGGAGGACTTCCCCGCTTAATTTCGCTCTAATATTCTCTACCCTTCTAGCAGGCTCGGATAGAGACGGCAGAATCTATCAGCTGTTTCTTTTTTGCGTGGTAAATAAAGAACGGTGTCATGATACAAGTATTGAATGATTTTAGCGATATCCTTATTGCTGGTATATCGAATACGATAGATATATCCCTTTTTCGGCTCTTTGTATTTGATGCCTAAAACTTCATGAAGATGTTGAGAAACGAACTCGCACATATCTTCGCTGGAGCCAAATCCAAATTCAGTTTTTGGATTCTTACATCTGTCTTGAGGGCGTCTGTCGTAAATACTGATCCATCCATCACCGTCAAAAAATCCTCTAATGTAATGACGAACCAGGTCATCCCTCAAATCGAGCTTTGGTTGTTCTACTTTTGTCTTGTTAGGAGCTACGCCATGAACAGCTAAATCGCTAATCATTTGCTTAGAAGTAACAGACAACGAAGAAGTGGGATATTTCTTGCCAGTCACATTGTTGTTTGCTTCGTAGTCACAGATGTTCGAATCTGGACTCAATGTGTCTCTTAATCTCTCAAGATGCGGTTTGTCTTCTCTGTTGAGAGCAACGCACACTTGATCTAATTTCTTAAGAGAGCCATCTGCTAAGATGAATCCTAGCCAGTATGCTTTTTCTGGTGTATCTATCACTTTGAAGTATGAATGATCAACAGTAGCAGTCCTTCTGTCTGTTGTTTCATTCATTTTCTGCAAATGCTTCCTCAAGGTTCCTCTGTCGACATTGAACATGCGAGCAGTTGCGCCTATCGTAGCGTCAGGATTCGTTACAAAATACGTCATTGCATCTTGCATTTTCTTCTTTCGGATAAGCATTATTATTCCTCCTTTCGGCCTATAATAATACATTACCCACCGTCTTTACTTATTCACCCACCAGCTAATAGATTTTACCTGCATGAAGGGTTGTAAAAGCTACCTCAGCTTGAGAGAGCCCTTTGAATTTCGGATCCTTATGCGGGGTAACTGGAATTCCTCGTCC
>Ga0180220_1000857_pt1 | contig 26924 bp, 21 predicted proteins | sample eDN5th37CBELigBY_FD_151335 | JGI IMG/M metagenome (GOLD analysis project Ga0180220, IMG submission 151335) | Enriched backyard soil microbial communities from Emeryville, California, USA - eDNA 5th pass 37_C BE-Lig BY (version 2) (version 2) | ecosystem: Environmental > Terrestrial > Soil >... | reverse complement strand
AACCGGCACCTGGAGCCGCTCCGCGATCGCAGGCCGGCGCGGCGGCGACTGAAAATAGAGATCGGTCCGAGCTAAGCGATGAAGATCAACGCTTTCTTGAAAACGCTATCCAAGGCAGCTATGCCGAGATAGAAGGCAGCAAGCTCGCTCTGGAGAAGACCGAGAACCAGGAGGTAAAAGATTTTGCGCAGATGATGATCGAAGACCACGGCAAGATGCTGGAGGAAGCGCAAGAGCTGGCGAGGAACAAGAAGCTTACTCCCCCGACAGAGCCTTCCGTCATGCAGCGAACCGAAGTTACCGGCATGAAGGCGCTAACGGGCGGCGCCTTCGACGCCATGTATGTGAACCGCATTGGCGTCGCATCGCACGAGGCGACCGTCGAGATGTTTGAAAAGGCCAGCCGGGAAGCGCAGGACCCGGACGTCAAGGCCATGGCTTCCAAGACGCTGCCCAAGTTGCAGGAACATCTCAAGGCTGCGCGTGCTCTGAATGAGCGGCAGGACAAGCAGTAAACGGTACGGCACGAACTCTATGCCATGGTTGTACGCCGGGACTTCGGTTTCGCGTACGCCGCGGATCAACGCGCTGCTGTACGCAGTCGCGTTACCGCGGCGCCGGGCCGGCTACTGGTTCTCGGCGACTCCAGGGATCTCCTGAGTAGGGCGGCCGAATTTCCCTTTTAACGCATCGACGCCCGTCTGGGGCTTGGCCAGATCGGTCAGTGCTCCGCGCTTTTTCCGGGTCCCTGACGTGTCGACGTCCATGTCGCGATCGCGCTCGTCTATCATGTCATTGATTGCTTCTCCGTCCCGATTGAAAGACCAGGCAAGCATGGCCGGGCCCAGCGGAAGCGTATCGGCGGGCGCCCCATGGTGGCCGGTCTTCCACACATGCCAGGTCTTGCCATAGCTGTTCAGCTTGGACTTCATCAGCGACTGTTCGGCGGCGTCGGGTATGCCGGGCGCCATCAACTGTCCCGAAAGGATCTCGCCGTTATGCGGGTGCCAATACTGGCGCTCGGCTTCCGGCAGCGAAGCAAAAAGTTTCTCGGAGATGATGTATTCGATACCGGTAAGATTCGCGTCCGCCGTATTGCCGTCGAACAGCACGCACTGTGCGAAGTCCTCGTTCACCTGGTTGCAGAAGTGGTGCGCCGTCATCTGCTCTTCCGGATGATCTTTCATCGGATGAAAGCCGACCAGATAGACGTCGAAGCGCGCTACGGGAGCATTCCCCTGCAGCACTTTCGCGCCCAGCTCGAGCGCGCGTGTCTTGCCGCTTTTTTCGTTTCCACTCGGGTCGGCCCGGGACTCCCGAACTTCCTGAGCATGGGCTTTCGGCGCAGCCGCCACGCCCATGGCGAGCGACAATAGAATCCAGGTTGTACAGCAGTGGGAAAGGGATGGCATTCCAGCCTCCGAAAGGTAGACCGCAGGTTTCGCCCTTTACCGCGGCGACGCGAACCGTCCGCAGCATGGCTCATGCCCGCATGGAGGCACCGGCCGCGCAGCGTCAGTACGCGCTGGCCTGGCGCAGGTCCGATTGCGCCTGCCAAAGTGAACGGAACAGGCTGTCGCGCCCCAGCAGGGCCTCGGGCGAGCCGTCCTCCACGATCGTGCCGTCCACCAGCATGACGATGCGGTCGAAACCGGCGAGCGTGGACAGGCGATGGGCGACGGCGATGACGGTGCGCCCCTGGATCAAGTCCTGCAGCGCATGCTGCACCGCCCGCTCCGACTGCGTGTCCAGGGCCGAGGTGGCTTCGTCCAGCAGCAGTACGGGGGCATCCTTGAGAAAGGCCCGGGCGATGGCCAGGCGCTGGCGCTGGCCGCCGGACAGGGTGATGCCCCGCTCGCCGATGATGGTGTCGTAGCCGTGCCGCAATTGGCGTATGAAATCGTCGCACCGAGCGTGGCGGGCGGCGACATAGACTTCTTCATCACTGGCCTCGGGGCGGCTGTAGCGGATGTTCTCCATGACCGAGCGGTGGAACAGGTTGATGTCCTGGGGCACCGCCGCGATGCCTTCGCGCAGGCTGTCCTGCCTCATCTGCGTCACCGGCGTCCCGTCTATCAACACCTCTCCTTGCTGCACGTCGTCCAGGCGCTGTATCAGCGCCAGCAGGGTCGACTTCCCGCTGCCCGAAGGGCCGGCCAGGCCCAGCTTCTGCCCGGCGGGAATCACCAGGTCCAGGCCCTTGAACAGGGGCTCTCCCTCGGGGTAGCGGAACCATACGCCGCGGAATTCGATGCGGCCTTCCCTGGGACGTATGGATGACGCACCCGGGTTGTCCGAGAAGGCGTGGCGCTCGCCTATCACTTCCAGCATTTCCGCGACGACGCCATATTCCTGCGACGTTTCCACCAGGGCGAGCGCCAGATCGCGCGAACCATGGAGGATGCGGAAGGTAAGGGCGCTGACCAGCACGACGTCTCCGGCGGATATGGCTGCCGCCTGCCACGAGTGGATGGCCCACGTGAGCATGATGCCGGCCATGGCCCAAAGGCAGATGTCGTGAATGACCCGTGCTTTTTCGAGGTACATCCAGCTCCTGCGCTGGGCCTGGGCTTCGACCCCGAAGGCACCCGCCAGCCGCTCGCGTTCACGCTCACGGGACGAGAACGCCTTGATGGTCCAGACGTTGGAGACGGTGTCGACCAGTTCGCCGCCCACCGAGGCGGCTTCCCGGCCATAGGCGCGGTGTAGCGGCCGCCCGCGCACGCCGAAGCCGATGATGATGGCCGCGACCACGGCGACGAAGGCGACGAGCGCCAACGCCATGTGGTAATCGACGAGAGTCAGGACGACTACGGCGCCGATGAAGTCCACGGCGGGCGGCGATATGTTCCAGACCAGGCGGCTCAGTATTGCGCCGGTCGAACCGGCCGTCGCTGTGATCCGGCTGCTGAGCGAGCCCGCCATGTGCCTGGCGAAATAGCGCATGGGATGCCCGATGAGATGTTCGAACAAGTCCACCCGGATGTCGACGCCGGTGGCCACGATGACCCGGCAGCCCAGCCATCCGCTGCAGCGCCACAATACGTTCTCCAACGCGATCAGGCTCAAGAACATGACCAGCGGCGGCCACACGGCCGCCGTCTGCCTGTCGGCCTGGGCCATGGCGTCCACGATCAGCTTCATGCCGTATTGAACCGCCACCGCGCAGGACCCCGCGCCCACGACCAGCAGCGCCAGCCCCGCGAACTGCCAGCGGCGGGCGCGGACGTACTTGAGCAGGAAAGGCCAAGGACGGCCGGGCAGGCGGCTCGAGGTCATGGTCCCCCTTTCTGGCCCGTGCCGTATCTGAGCGCCGCGGGGCCGCCATGCTGCGGCGGTGCCGCGAAAGCCTGCCGGACGCGGGAAAATCGCTTGATCTGGAAAGACAGCTCTTCGGCCAGGGGGCGATATACCGGCCGCAAGCCATGGGCGTCGATGTTCCCGAGCAGGCCGCACTCGCAATGCCGTTCGTCCGCCCAGCCGGGATAGTCGGTGACGGGATACAGGCAGATGCCTTCGACCGGCACGCCCGCTTCCAGTGCCGCACAGACTTCGTCGCAGACGTATTGGAACCAGGGCCGCCGCCTTGTCCCCTCGGCCCCCGTTTCGGCAACGAAGAGCGGACGCCGGTAGCGATGATAGGTTTCGGCCAGCATGTTGCGGAAAGGCCTGTACCGCGGGTCGCCCTGCTCTATGGTGGCGCCGTTCAGCACCCACTGGTTGTCCGAGTAGTAGTTCACGCCCATGATGTCCAGACAGTCCGGCCCCCCGCCCAGCTCGGGATGCAGAGTTCCCGCCAGCATGTCCCAGGCCTCGTACTGCGCCGACCGGGCATGCGCCGCCCGGCCCCGCGCACGGGGCGTCTTGGGTTCGACGTGGATCAGCGGGTCCACCGTGACGATCCGCGCCCGCGGGTCGACGTCGTGGATCGCACGCAATCCGGCTATGGCCGCGCGCACCAATTGGCGCTTCAGCTCCATGCCGCGGCGGGTCGCGGCCGGTGCGAACAGGCGCATGTCGCCCCCGGCCCAGGCCCAGAACGAGATCTCGTTCACCGGGCAGTAAAAGGGCGTCGCGGCCGTGGCGTCACGCACCACGGCGGCCATGGCGGCGGCAAACCCGGCGAAGCGGTCGGGAAATTCAGTGGACCAGATGTCGATGTCGGGAGGCCAGCCGTAATGGCACATGTCCCACACGACCCGCATTCCGGTCCTGTCGGCCGCCTCGAGCATGGGAAGAAAGCTGTCCCATTCATAGCGGCCCGGGCTTCGCTCGATCAGATGCCAGCGCACGCCATCACGGACGGCATGTATGCCGAGGGATTTCAACGCGCGGTAGTCCTGCTCGGAATGTCGATCGTGGCGCGTGGCGCGCAGCAGGTCCAGGCGCACGCCGTCGGGGCGCAGGTGAGTCGAGCACTCGAAGCCGCCCAGGAAGAAGCCGGGGAACAGAAGCGGTATGGTCATGGCCTGGACGCTGCATAGGCCCGTGGACGGTCCATGACGGAAGGAAGATCCCGTCCGCGTTCGCCTTTGGCGATCCGCTCGTAGACACCCAGGGCCTGGGCCACGACCTGATCCATGTTGTAGTAGCGGTATGTCGCGAGGCGGCCCACGAATGTGACGTCGGGCGTGTCGTCCGCCAGCGCCTGGTACTTGCGGAACAGCCGGTCGTTCTCGGGCCTTGGCACCGGATAGTAGGGCTCGCCCTCGGCGCTGGGATACTCGTACGTCACACTGGTTTTCTCGTGCTCCTGCCCGGTCAGGTGCTTGTACTCGGTAATGCGGGTGTAGGGCACTTCTTCCGAGGGGTAGTTGACCACCCCGACGGGCTGGAAGCAGGCTTGGTCCAGCGTGGCATGCTGGAAGCGCAGCGAACGGTAGGGCAGCCTGCCGAAGCAATGGCCGAAGAATTCGTCGATGGGTCCGCAGTAGATGGTGTGGTCGTAGCGGCAGGCATGTTGCACTTCCTCGTACGCCGTGCCGGTCATCACGGTGATGTCGGGATGACTCAGCATCCGTTCGAACATGCGCGTGTAACCGTGCAGCGGCATGCACTGGAACTCATCGGTGAAGTAGCGGTCGTCGGCCGAGGCGCGCGTGGGAACGCGGGCGGCCACGGCCTTGTCCAGCTGGCTGGGGTCCAGGCCCCACTGCTTGCGGGTGTAGCCCCGAAAGAACTTTTCGTACAGTTCCCGCCCGACCGTGCTGAGGACGACGTCTTCCGAGGTCTGGACCGGTTCTATCGCTTCGGCCCGCGCTTTCAGGAACTCGATCGCCTGTTCCGGCGTGAACTCCCTGCCGAAAAGCCTGGACAAGGTCGTCAGGTTGATCGGCATGGGCACGAGCTTGCCGTCGACATGGGCGAGCACGCGGTGCTCATAATGCCTCCATTCGGTAAAACGGGACAGATAGCCCATCACCCGCTGCGAATTGGTATGGAAAATATGGGGGCCGTACTTATGGACCAGTATGCCGGCCTCGTCATGGTGGTCGTATGCGTTGCCGGCGATATGCGGCCGGCGGTCGACGACCAGAACCCGCTTGCCGAGCCCCGCGGCAAGCCGTTCGGCCAGCACGCTGCCCGCGAATCCCGCGCCCACCACCAGGTAGTCGTAGCGGTTGCCGGCCATGGCCGCAAGGTGGCCGGCGGGCGGCATGGCTTTCAGGGCCGTCACGCCGTCGGACGCGTTTCGCCTTGCGGTTCGCGCCAGCGCCTCGGACATGCCGGACCATGTCCGGTCCCAGGACATTCCCGCCAGGACGGCGTCCGCCCGCGCATACAAGGCCGCCCTGTCGGCGCCTCTGGCCAGTTCCGCGGAAACGGCCTCCGCGAACGATGCGGCCGAATCCGCGATTCGTACCATGTCGCAGTCTCCGTAGCTGCGGACCACGTCGGCGATGGCCGTCGAAATGACGGCTCGGCCGCCCGCCAGATACTCGGGTGTCTTGGTGGGGCTGATGAAGCGTGTGGACTCATTGAGGGCGAAGGGCATCAGGGCCACGTCCCAGCCGCCCAGATAGGCCGGCAGCGTCTGGTAGTCCTTGCCGCCCAGATAATGGATGTTCGGGCGTCGGGGCAGGCATGCCGGGTCTATCTTCACAACGGGTCCGAGCAGCACCAGGTGCCAGTCCGGACGCAGATCGGCAAGCTGCGCCAGCAGCCCGGCGTCCAGCCGTTCGTCCAGCACGCCGTAGAAGCCCAGGCGAGGATGCGGAATGCCTTGCTGGTCCCGCGGCTCCGTCGGCTTTTCCCTGGCCTTCGAGAAATGGGACAAATCTACACTGCTCGGAAATTCATATACGTTCCGATGCAGGCGGCGCTTGGATTCATAAAGGCTGTAGCCGCCGGTGAACACCACGTCCGCCCGCTCCAGCAAGCGTTGCTCGCGCGCGAGCATTTCCGGCGGGGCTCCCCGGAATGCGGAAAGCTCATCCATGCAGTCATAAACGATGCATCGAGCGGGCAGATGATCCGATATGGCGATGCTCATGGGCGTGTAGTACCACAGCAGATCAGGCTGTACATCGGCCCGCGCCAGATAGCGGTCGAGCACGCTGCGCTGGGCATGTTCGGCTTCTTCAGCGGTCTGGCCCGGGACCAGATGCGGGACCAGTACGCGCACGCCGCCGGACTCATGCCGCAGCTCCAGCTCGGGCCCGCAAGCGGAATCGAACACGGGTTCTTCGAAGTAGAGCACCTGATAACGCCGTGCGAAGCGCGACATCAGATGTTGCGGCCTTTGATAGACGAAGTTCCAGCGTAGATGGGAAAAGCAAAGCAGAACGGGCAGCCCGCTCGGAGGGGTTTGGCGTGGGGTGGCCGGGTGCATGATGAACCTATGGAGGGAGGCGGTTTGTATGGCTCCCACGCCAAATGTGACGACGGAGAGGTATGAGGCAACGTCCGCTTCGCTGAGCAAACGCTATTCCCGAAGACGCAGGCAAGCCATGGCCATCGCACCGGGCCGGAATACGACAATCACGTGGTCAAGACGCGTGCCAAGCATGCCGCCGGCCGTTACTGTATTATTCTGTTACTAGAGGGCCGCACCTCTACAGCCTTGGCATGACGAAGGTTTTGGCCGGGTCGGGCGGATAAGACGAAGGGGTCACAATATGGCAAGCATCCCGCAGCCCAGTGAAGCACAGTTCATTGCGCAGTTGAAGTACTGCAAGAGCCTGCCGACGCTGCCCGCCGTGGCGCTGCAGCTTATCGAGCTGGCCGAAGACAATTGCGCGACGCTCGACGAATTCGCCGAACTGATTTCGTTCGATCCCGCTCTGATGGGCAAACTGCTGCGCACCGCGAATTCGTCTTTCTACGGCCAGCGGCGCAAGGTGGCGAATCTGTCGGAGGCCATCGGCCTGATGGGCTTGAACGCCACCATTTCGCTATCGCTCAGTTTTTCGCTGCGCGGACTGGCGTCCGGTCAGGGCGACGGCGCGCTCGACGATACGAACTATTGGTCGCGTTCGCTGCTGACGGCTTTGGCGGCCAGAACCATTGCCATGGAACTGCGGGCACCCCAGCCCGAAGACTTTCTACTGGCCGGCCTGCTGCAGGATATCGGGGTGCTGGCCATGGCCTCCATGCTCGGCAGCACCTATATCGCGCTCTACAAAGACTGCATCGACCATGCAGGCCTGCTGGACCAGGAGGCGCAAAGGTATGGGTTCAATCATGCGCAGGCGGGCACGCAGCTGCTCAAGTATTGGCGGTTGCCCGAACGGATACACGAAAGTGTATGGCGCAGCCATGCGGCGACGCGGGCCGAAGGCGGCGGCACCGGCATCGAGCGGCTTTCGGCCTGCGTCGCCGCTGCCGCATATATAGCGGATGCGTGGCTTCAAGGGGCGTCGGACGATGCCTTCGAGGCCGCCTATCGACTGGCGAGCGTCCATCTGGACATCGGCCCGGAGCGATACCAGAACATCATCGTGTCGATGAGCGACGAAATGCCCGACATGGAGTCGCTGTTCGAATCCGAACTGGTCGATCCAGGCATTCTGCAAGGCATACAGGACACCGCGCGCGAACTGCTGGCCCTGCGCAATCTGAGCCTGTCCAAAGCGACCGCCGAGGCGGACGTGCAGATACAGGCCCTGGAGCAGCGCATTGCCATGCTCGAAACGCAGACGCGGCGCGATTCTTTGACCGGGCTTTACAACCGGCTATACCTCCAGCACAGGCTCGAGCTGGAGTTCGGCCGCGCAATCCAGGAGCGTTCGCCCTTATGCGTGGCCTACATCGACGTGGACCGGTTCAAGTCCATCAACGATACGTTCGGACATGCCGTGGGAGACCAGGTGCTGGTTGCCGTCGCCCAGCGGCTGTTGTCCGCATCGAGGCAGACCGATACGGTGGCCCGTTACGGCGGCGAGGAATTCGTCGTGCTGCTGCCCGACACTGATCTGGAAGCAGCGCGCGCCGTATTGGAGCAGATGCTGGCAAGCGTGCGCGACAAGCCCTGCCTGAGCCGCGAGGACGCCGACTCGCATGTGAGCTTCTCGGCGGGAATCGCCGCGCTCGTGCCCGGGGTGTCGACCTTCGACAACCCGGCTGCGCTGCTGGAAGCGGCGGACAGCGCCCTCTATCAGACCAAATCGAGCGGGCGCGGGCAGATCACCGTGCATGATCCCGGCGGGTAGCGAGTCCTGCGGGACGGAGGGGGCCGGCAGGCTTAGACGCATTCGCCGCCCGTCTAGCCGCGATCGCGCAGATCCTTGATGGCCACGGCCAGGGTCAGCAGCACCACAAGGGCTACCACGCCGAACCCCACCATGACAGCGACCGTCCACGACGATGACGCCTCGAGCGATGCGAAAGTGGCCGCCGTGATCACCGCGATGCCTATCGAAGTGCCGATGCGCTGGCCGGTCTGCATGATGGCCCCCGAGCTTCCGGCATAGGCCAGAGGCACGTCCGCCAGCGTCAGCGCCTGGTTGGGGCTGATGACCAGGCCCTGGGCCAGGCCGATGAAAGACAGGGTCAGCAGCAGCCACCAGATATTGGCCAGGCCCTTGTCGTGCAGGTAGGCGATCAATATGCTGGTTCCCAGGCCGAGCAGCGCCAGCAGAATGCCGCCGATGACGATGCGGCGTCCATAGCGCATGATGCGCTTGCCGGCCCAGTCGGCGGTGTAGGCGGAGAACAGCGCCGCCGGCACGCCGAACAGCCCGGCCTCGAACGCACTGCGGCCCGTGCCCAGCTGCACGTAAAGCGCCACCAGCACCCAGACGCTGGTCATGCCCAGGAAGTACAGGGTCATGATCAGAGTGCCGTTGGTAAAGCTCGAGACCGAAAAGATGTCCAGGTCCACCATGGGGCTGCCGCCAGAGCGGGCGTAGCGGCGCTCCCATTTGACCCAGATATAGGCCAGCGCGAGGCCTGCCGGCAGCAGCAGCCAGGCGATGGGCGCGGTGCGCGATTCCATGAAGGGAAACAGCACGGCCAGTACCGACAAGCCGAGCAAGGCCGAGCCGATGGGGTCCAGGGAGCGCAGCAGGCCGCCGTTCCGGCTCGCCGGCGCTGGTCCGTCGCCATAGGAGAAAAGGGGGCGCGGAAACCAGAGCAGGCCAAGCACGATCGTGATGAGGCCGATGGGAACGTTGATGAGGAAGGTGAGTCGCCAGCCCAGGTCGGGTCCGCCCAGCTGGATCAGCAGGCCCCCGAACACGGGGCCCACGGCGACCGAGAAGCCCACCACCGTGCCCAGATAGCCGAATGCGCGGCCCCGCTCGGCGCCGCGGAAATACTGCTGGATCATGCCGATGCCCTGGGGGCTGAGCAAGCCGGAGCCCAGCCCCTGGATGAACCGCGCGACATTGAGCCAAGTGGCGTCGGAGGCCAGCCCGGCGGCCACCGAGGACGCGGTGAAAATGGCCGTTCCAATAAGGAAAAGCCCCCCGCGCCCCATGATGTCGCCGGCGCGGCCCGCGCTGACCAGGACGACGCCGAAGGTGAGCGCGTAGCCTGAAAGCACCCACTGGATGTTCGACTGGCTTGCGTGCAGCCCGTTCTGTATGGCGGGCAAGGCGACGTTTACGATGCTGACGCCCACCAGCGACATGAAGAGCGCAGCCAGCAGGACGATCAGCACCCGCCAACGCGCCGGATCGGGCTCGAAGGGCGGGTTTTTCTTCTTGTCGGCAGTCACGGGAGCTATACCTCGGTTCATCGGTAGGTCGCGGCGGATGGCTCCGGAGGCGTTTCCGGCGCGTCGTATAGCGCCATTATGCGCGAAAGCGGGAAGGGCATTTTACAAAGGGCGCCGGCCACCGCCGCGCCTCGCCATGGCTATTGCCCACCCCGCCGCGGCTCTTCTACACTGATCGGGCGGCAGTTTCCGCAGCGATTCCAGCTGCGGTCCGCTCGACGGTCCCCGCGGGCCCGTCGGGCATGAACGTGTGCCGGGGCGCAAATCCAACCTTCAATCCGTCTTACGAGGTAAGCAATGAGTCAATTCAAAATCGCCGTTGTGGTGGGCAGTCTTCGCAAAGAATCGTTCAATGCCCGGCTGGCAGAGGGGCTGATCCGCCTGGCTCCGTCCAATTTCACCTTCGACAAGCTGCGCATCGACGACCTGCCCCTTTACAACCAGGACGACGACGGCAACCAGTCCGAGGCCGTCAAGCGGCTCAAAAGCGAGGTGGCCGCCGCCGACGCGGTACTGTTCGTGACGCCCGAATACAACCGCTCGATGCCCGGCGTGCTGAAGAACGCCATCGACCATGCTTCGCGGCCCTACGGCCAAAGCGCCTGGGCCGGCAAGCCGGCCGGAGTCATCGGCGCCTCCATCGGAAGCATCGGCACGGCCCTGTCACAGCAGCATCTGCGCAATGTGCTGGCGTATCTCGATATGCCGACCATGGGGCAGCCCGAGGCCTTCGTCCACGTCAAGGACGGTCTGTTCGACGACAACGGCGACATAGGAGCCGGAAGCCGCGAGTTCCTGCAAAAATGGATAAACGCCTTTGCCGCCTTTGTGGAGCAGCACGCGAAAAGCTGAATTCGGCACTCACGCCTTCGCTCGAAAGCGGGGTGGGCTTAATGCCTCGGCTGATCAGTCGCGTCCGGCTTCGATGATGGCCTGGGCCAGGCGGGCCGGATTCGAGAACCAGGTCTCGTGGCTGCCCGGGCACTCTATCAGCCGGAACAGGCCCAGCCGCTCGGACAGGCGCGGATGCCAGGGCAGGCCATGCGGCAGGGCGATGTCCTGCTGGCAGTTCAGGTACGACTTGCCGATATCCAGCTGGGCCAAGGGCTGCTTCAAGCTGATGGGATCGGTGAAGGTCCGGTAAGGATGCGGGTTGAGCTTGGCGTAGCTGGATTTGGCCAGGGCCAGGTCGGCGTCATTGATGAAGGCTTCGCGCCATACCGGAAACGGAAGCATCACCGCATTGTCGTTGGTGGCGGCAATTGAATCGAACAGCTCTACATAGTGCGGAGGAACCAGGTCGTTGAGGCACTGGCCGTCCTGGGGTACGAAGGCGTTCACATACACCAGCCTTTCGAGCCGTTCGGCGATGCGGTCGGCCACGCCCGAGATCACCATGCCGCCGTAGCTGTGGCCGACAAGGCGCACCTGGCGCAGGTCTTCGTTTTCGATATAGCGGACAGCGGACTCGATGGCGTCCTCCAGGCCCATGCGGCTGCGGTCGTCTTCGGGCCGGTTGCCCGCCAGGGTGGGGCAGTGAACGACATGCCCGCTCTCGCGCACATAGTCGGCGACGGCTTCCATTTCGGCGCCTGTGTGCCAGGCCCCATGAATGATGACGTAGGTATCCGACATTTTGTCTCCTTTCGTGGGCTATTCTTTGCCGCCGGGCCGCCCCAAGGCTGAGCGCCCCCGGCAAAAACACCCCCTTTGGGGGCAGCAAGCAGGCGCAGCCTGCGCGGCGTAGGGGCATTTTGTAGTGGTTCTGTATTCTTGCACAGGCGAACGTCGTCCTGTCCCAAAATACTACTCGACTTCGAAAAACTGATCTAATGTCGAGGGCGCAATTTCAATCCTGATTCCATGGCAGACACCACCCTCTCAGCAGACCAGTCCCCCGCTGTGCTTCCCGAAGGCGTTCAGCGCGGCAATATATGGCGGCTTTCCATTGCGCAGGCGCTGGCCGGCGCCAATGCGGTCGTGGTCTTCGCCACGGGCTCCATCGTGGGCAATATGCTGGCTCCGACGCCCATGCTGGCCACCTTGCCCATTTCTATCTTTGTCGTGGGCATGGCGGCGTGCATTCTGCCCATGGGGGCGATTGCCAGGCGGTACGGACGGCGCGCTTCATTTCTGGCGGGTACCGCAGCCGGCGTGCTCGCCGGGCTGCTGGCCATGGCGGCGGTGCTGGATGCAGGATTCTGGCTGTTCTGCCTGGCTACATTCTTCGCCGGCGGCTATGCCGCCGTCGCGCTGTCTTTCCGTTTTGCGGCTGCCGACGGGGTCGAGCCGAAACGGCGTGCGCGGGCCTTGTCGCTGGTGATGGCGGGGGGCGTCGCGGCAGGGGTCGTCGGACCGCAGCTCGTGACCTTGACGATGCACCTCTGGCCTCCATACATGTTTGCCGTCACCTATCTGGTGCAGGCAGCCGCCGCTGCGCTCTCGGCGCTTGTCCTGCTCGGCGTCAGGCTGCCCATGCCGACGGTGGCGGAAATGATCGGCGGGCGGCCGCTGGGCGTCATTGCAAGCCAGCCCCGTTTCGTCGCCGCAGCGATATGCGGGGCCGTATCGTACATGCTGATGAATTTCCTCATGACGGCGGCGCCGCTGGCCATGCACCTGTGCGGGCACTCCCAGGAGTCCGCCAACCTGGGCCTGCAGTGGCACGTCATCGCCATGTACGGGCCCAGCTTCTTCACGGGCAGTCTCATTACGCGCTTCGGAGCGGGACGGGTGGCCAGCGCGGGACTGCTGTTGATGGGCGTTTCCGCCGCGGTCGGACTGGGGGGCATCGACGTGATGCATTTCTGGTGGATGCTGATTCTGCTGGGGGTCGGCTGGAACTTCGGATTCCTGGGCGCCTCCGCCCTGGTCCTGGAATGCCATCGCCCCGAAGAAAAAACGCGAGTCCAGTCGCTCAACGACTTCATCGTCTTCGGCCTGATGGCGGTAGGCTCCTTCTCGTCGGGCGGCCTGCTTTCCGCCTACGGCTGGGACATGGTGCTGTGGGTGTCTTTCGTCCCGCTCGTCCTGGCGGTGACGGCATTGGCGCTGGCGATGCAAAGAAGGGCGCGAGCCGGCGCCGGCCAGGCCGGCGGGAACCCATAGCCACGCGATCCTCCATTTCCCGAACAGGCCCGATCGCCGTTTGCAGCCCGCGACAATTTATTGAGTGCTCTCGACATTATTCCTCTATCATGAGGGCGGAAACACCCCGATACGCCCGGCATAGAAGGAATCATGACGCAGCAGCAACAACTGGCCCACGCAGTCGGCTCCGACGAGCGCATCCCCCGGTCCGCCTACGTGCTGACGGGTTGCGTAGGGGTAATCGGGGCGAACTCCCTGGTGCTTGGGCCGATTGCGCCGGCGGTGTCGCAGTCCTTCGGCGCCGACGTGGCGACGGTCATGATGGCCACCGCGGCCTTCGGACTGGGCGCGGCGCTCGGCTCTTTGTTTCTTGCCCCGCGCATAGACCGTTTCGGTGCGCATCGCATGCTGCGGCTTGCCATGACGCTGATGCCGCTTGCGCTGGCGATCAGCGCGTTGGCTCCGATTGTGGCCGTGCTCGTCCTGGCGCAGTTCGCGGCGGGCGTTGCCTCGGGCGTTGCGCTTCCGGCCATCTATGCCAGCGCGGCGGACATGGCGCCGCCGGGGCGCGAGAGCAAGACCATAGGCGTGGTGCTGAGCGGCTGGATGATGAGCATGGTGGTGGGGGTATCGCTGTCCGCCATCGTCGCCGACCTGACGCATTGGCGCGTGGTGTACGGCCTCGTGGCGTTGCTGGCGGTGCTGGCGCTGGCCCTGCTTGCGCTGGTGAAGGGAAGGAGGGCGCCTGCGGCGGATGCCGCAGTCACTCCTTTTGCCGCGCTGCGAATGGCCGGCATCAGGCCCCTGCTGTTCGCCTGCGGGGCTTTCATGACGGCGTTTTATGGCCTGTATGCCTATCTGGGCGATTACTTCCATAGAGGCCTGGGCCAGCCGGTCAGCGCCAATGGCTTGATCACCCTCGTGTATAGCGTGGGGTTTGGCGGCGCCATCCTGATGGGCGGCGTGGTGAATCGCGTGGGTGTGCGGCGCATGCTGCCGATGGCGCTATTCCTGGTGGCGGGTGTTTATTTCCTGCTTGCAGCGCTCGGCACCGGGCTGGCCGCCGTGCTGTGCCTGCTGGTGGCCCTGGGCTTCGGAAACTATTTCGGCATCAATCTGCTCATTGTCAGGCTCACCGCCATCGATCCGGCCAAGCGGGGCACCATCATGGGCCTGCACAGCACCGTGACCAACCTGGCCGTGTTCGCGGGCACGAGCAGCTTCGGCCAGGTGTACGAGGCGGGCGGCTTTTCGATGACAGCCTACGCCGCCACGGCGTTGACGCTGGCCGCTGCGCTGGTCGTCACGGCAAGCGGCTGAGCGGCATCGTCCGGCACCGGACGGTTTCGATCTTCCGATACTTGAACTGCACCTAGGATATTCCCTAGTTTTGCCCCGGGGGCATTGCCAAGCCGTCAAACCGCGTGCACTATTGTAATAACAATTGTAAAAACAACTATTAGGCTGGCCAGATCGCGGTGGCCGGCGCCCCTCACAGGAGAGGACGATGAAAGGCTGTCATGGTTTGGGCGTGGTCGCTTCTGCAGCCACTGCATTGATTCTGAGCTTGTTTTCCCATCACGTGTCGGCCGCCGAGACCACCGTGCTGACGTTCAACCGTTGGACTCCGGCCACTCACCACTTCCATGCGCGCATCATGAAGCCATGGGCCGACAGGGTCGAAGAGGCGACACAGGGCCGGGTCAAGATCCAGTTCACGGCGGCGTCGCTGGGGTCGCCCGCGCGCCAGTTCGATCTGGCGCGCACAGGGGTGGTGGACATCGCGGCGTCCAATCAGTCGTACACGGCGGAGCGTTTTCCCTTGGCGGGGTTTGCCGAGCTGCCCTTTCTTTCGTCGAACGCCGAAGCGCTTTCGGTGGCGAACTGGCGCGGCACCGTGGTCTTGCAAAAGCAGGTCGACGAATATCGGGGCACCAAGCTGCTGACTGTATTTTCCAACGGGTCGGGCATGATCTTCACGCGCGATAAAGCGGTGCGCTCCATCGGCGATCTTGAAAACATCCGGGTCCGGGCATCGGAAGGGATACCCGCGCGGGTGGCCGCGCTGCTGGGCGCCGTGCCCGTATCGGCGCCGGTCACCGAGGCCTATCAGATGCTTTCCAAGGGCATCATCGAAAGCATTCTCCTGCCGCCCGATTCGATCCACAGTTTCAAGATGGATCAATATCTGAAGCACATGACCAGCACTCCCGAAGGGCTGTTCTCCTCGACGTTCTTCGTCGTCATGAACGAAGCCAAGTGGAATGCGCTGTCGGAGCAGGACCGCCAGGCCATCATGAGCGTTTCCGGCGAACGCTTCGCACGGGAGGCCGGCAAGGTGTGGGACGATCAGGACCGATTGGCGCTTGCCGCATTCAAGCAAGGCGGGATGGACGCCCATGTGGCGGATGAGGCGCTGGCCACCGAGATCAGGCAAAGGCTCGCCCCGCTCGAAAAAGAATGGCTCGCACAGGCCAAGGCAAAGGGCGTCGACGGCGAGCAGCTGCTGAGGCAGGTACGCGCGGACATCGCGAGCTACGGCGATTCGCCGGCCACGGCGGAAGGCAATTGATGGACACGCTGGATCACGATCGGGACGCACACGCACAAGGGCGATGGACGAGCCGGCTGCATCTCGTCCTGGGGGTGCTGGGCGGCGCGGCGCTCATGGCGCTGATGTTGATCACGGTGGTCGACGTGGTGGGCCGTAACGTCGTCGACGCCACGGTCATCGGCGCGTACGAACTGTCCGAACTGGCGGTGGGGATCATCGTCGCTGCGGGCCTGCCCCTGGTTGCCATGCGCGCCGATCACGTCCACATCGACATGCTGCTGCCGCTGCTGAAAGGCTGGCTGCGCCGGCTGCAGCAGCCCGGGGTCCTGTTGGCCACGGCGCTTGCGGAGGGCATCGTGGCCTGGCAGGTATGGGTGCAAGCGGCGCTGGCGGCCCAGACGCACCGGACCACGTCGATGCTGCAGTGGCCTGTCTCCCCGATTTTGTATGTCACGGCCTTCTTGTTCGGGCTGTCGGCGCTGCTGACGGCGGCCCACGCATGCCGGACCGCCATGGGCCGGCGGTCCGGAAGAGAGGAGGGCGCGGCATGACGGCCTCCCTGATCGGTTTTGCCGCCATGGTGCTGATGATGGCGGCGGGCATACCCATCGCGGTATGCATGGGCGCAGTGGGCGTCGTGGGGTTCGGCCTCCTGGTCGGCTGGGCCCCCGCCCTGGCCATGACGGGGCAGATCGTCGTCGACAATATGCTGAACTACAGCTTTTCATTGCTGCCCCTGTTCATCCTGATGGGCAACCTGATTGCTCGATCGCGGCTGTCTCAAGATCTGTATTCCGCCGCCTATGCGTTTCTGGGTCATTACCGGGGCGGGCTCGCGCATGCCACCATATTGGCTTGCGGCGGCTTCAGCGCCGTGTCGGGGTCCAGCATGGCGACCGCCGCCACCATGGGGAAAGTGGCTTTGCCGCAGATGCGCCGCTACGGCTACGCAGACGGGCTTGCGGTGGCTTCGGTGGCTTCAGGGGGCACCTTGGGCATCCTGATACCGCCCAGCGTCATCTTGATCATCTATGGTTTTTTGACCAACACGGACATCGCCCAATTGTTCATGGCGGGCGTCGTTCCCGGCTTGCTGGGCATCGTCCTGTACAGCATGGCGGTCACCTACGCCACCCTGGTCGACCCGAAGGCCGGTCCGCGCGGAGAGCGCACCGCATGGCCCGAGCGCTTGCGCGCGCTGGCCAATGTCTGGGCCATCGTGGTGCTGTTCGTGGTCATCCTGGGCGGCATCTATTCGGGGCTTTTCACGCCCAACGAAGCGGCGGGCGTCGGCGCGGCCGGAGCGCTGCTCTTTGCCCTGGGCCGCCGCACGCTGACCTGGGGACGTTTTCTGGACATCGTGGTCGATACGGTGCGCACCACGGCCATGATGTTCTTCCTGCTGTTCGGCGCGCTGCTGTTCTCGAACTTTCTCAGCATTGCCGGGGGAGCGACGGCGCTCGAGCAGTGGATAGGCGGCCTGGGGGTGTCCCCCTTGATGGTGATGATCATCATCGTATGCATCTACCTCGTCCTGGGGACGATGCTGGAAAGCCTGTCCATGATTCTGTTGACTGTGCCGCTGCTGTTGCCGGTGGTGTCGGGCCTGGGCATAGACCTGGTCTGGTTCGGCATCGTGGTCGTCATTGCGACCGAGGTGGGCCTGATTTCGCCGCCGGTCGGCCTGAATATTTTTGTGCTGAAAGCTGCCTTTCCCGATATATCGACCGGCCAGGCTTTTCGGGGAGTGCTGCCTTTCTTTGTGTTCGACCTGATACGCATAGGCCTGGTTCTGGCTTTCCCGGCCATCGCCTTGTTTCTTCCGGCGCTGATGCAATAGGGGATTTCCGGGCGGGACGCCTTGGCCGTGCGGACCGCTCGGCGGCGCATCAGGAATGATGGAATTGGAGACATCACATGACCAAGCAGTTTAGAGCGGAAATCGCGGGCGGCGGCCTGTGCGCCCTGACCACGGCGGCGGCGCTGGCGCAACGCGGCTGGAAAGTGAGGGTGCATGAACGCAACCCTGAAATCCGCGAGGCGGGGGCGGGCATCTATATATGGGGCAATGGCCTGAGGGTGCTCGAGGCAGTGGGTGCGCGCGAAGAAGCGCTGCGCGGAGCCAATCGCGGCACGGCGTCCGAACTGCGCGATTGCAACAACAATGTGATCCCCCGGGTGCCGGTGCAGGGCGAAGGGGCGGTAGAGGTATTTGCGCTGCCCCGGCAGCAGCTGCTGCAGGCCTTGCTGAATGCGGCGGTCGGCGCGGGAGCCGAGGTGGCGACCGGTTCCGAGGTGATCGGCGCCGCGCCCGAAGGCAGGCTTCTTCTGCGAGACGGAAGCTCCTTGCCGGCGGACGTCGTCGTGGGCGCCGATGGCGTGCACTCCAGGGTCAGGGACTCTTTGGGCTTGGCGAGCCAGTTCGAGCTGCTTTCCGAGGGCGCGATACGCGTCATGGTCCCCCGCATGCCGGGGGACGGAGACGGCCGTTTCGTCGAGCACTGGAACGGAACGCGGCGTGTCCTGGTCACGCCCTGCTCGCCCGACTGGATCTACATGGCCTTGACGTGTCTGCATGACGACGTCCAGGCGGCGCGGGTCCCCGTGGACAAGACCCTTTGGACGACCAGCTTTCCGCACCTGGCGTCTTTGATCGAGCGCATCGGGCCGACTGCGCGGTGGGATAGATTTTCGATGGTGAAGCTGCGCCGCTGGTCCCAGGGCCATGTCGCCGTGACCGGCGATGCGGCCCATGCCATGCCGCCCAACCTGGGCCAGGGCGGCGGCACGGCCATGCAGAACGGCCTTTCGCTGGCTCATGAGCTGGGGGCGGTCGCCTCGCGTGAAGACATCCCCCAGGCGCTCGTGCGCTGGGAGGAGCGGGAGCGCGAACTGACCGAGCACACGCAGCTATGGAGCATGCTGTATGGCGTGCTGACCTCCTGGCCCGACGAACTGCGCACGGCGGCCATGGGTTTCGCCAGCAGTCATCCCTGGCTTTCCGCGCAGCGGCTGCGCACCGCGCGCAGCCATCCGACCGGCGCCAGGCCCGTGGCGGCGGAGGACGCGGCATGACGATGGACGCGCTGCCGCCGCGTCCGGCACTGCTGCATCCGGAAGCGGGCCCCTACGCCGAGCGGGTGCTCGAACTCTCGCGCTCGGTGCAGGCGCATGCCGGGCATGTGCCGGACATACCGTACGGGGACGACTACTGGCAAAAGCTGGACGTCTATCTGCCATCCGAGGTTACCGAAGGGCCGGTGCCCGTGCTGATGTTTCTTCATGGCGGAGCATGGACCTGCGGCTACAAGGAATGGATGGGCTTCATGGCGCCGCTGTTCATCGACCTGCCGGCTATTTTCATATCGGTGTCATACCGCCTGTCGCCCGAGTCGAGGTTTCCCGATGCGCTGTGGGACACCCAGGATGCATTGTCATGGGTCTGGCGGAACATCGGCGTCCACGGAGGCGACCCCGATCGCATCGCCCTGGGTGGCCATTCCGCGGGCGGACATCTTGCGGCATTGACGGCCCTGGACAGCGAGGGGCTGGTCCGGCGCGGCCTGCCTGCCGATGTGGTGAAGGCTTGTCTGCCGGTCTCCGCGCCCTTCGATCTGAGGGCGCCTCCGCAACAACGGGATGCGGGACAGCAACGCGCCTATCGCGATTTCCTCGCCCGGGAAGAGGACGATGCCGAAGCCAGCCCCATCCTGCGCGTGAGGCCGGTCGCTACACGGTTTCTCGTCGCCTGGGGCGGGGATGATTTCCCCCGGATCAGGGCCCAGGGGCCCCTCATGGTCGATGCGCTGTCGCACGCGGGCGTTGAAACGTCCTGGATCGAACTGCAGGGCAGTTCCCATTTCGACACCAGCCTGCAATGCATGCAGCCGGGCCATGCCTGGACGCGGGCCGCGCGCGAGCTGCTGTCGAGCATGCATTCGCCGCTTAAGCCCGGTGAAGAGGTTCGGGGCTCGCCCGGCGCGCCGGCGCACAGAAATACGGAGCAGACATGATTTCCCACTGCAAGCCTGTTGCAAACGATTCAGAAGCGAGCGGCAAGATCGTGGCCGCCGTGTCGATGACCCATACGCCCGGCCTGGGCGACCGCCTGGATGCCCCGCCGGCCGATCAGATGGCGCGGTTGCATCGGGCTTTCGGCCAGGTCCGGCAAGAGCTCGACGCAGCGGCGCCCGACATCGTCGTAGCCTTCGTCAACGACCATTTCGACATGTATTGGCTCAACAATATGCCCACGTTCTCGGTCAGCGTATCCGACGTGCATTACGGGCCCTCGCCCGATGCCCAGGATTGGCTGCAGATGACACGACGCCCGCATCCGGGCGATGCCGGCTACGGCAAGCGCATACTCGAGCAATGCATTGCCGACGGCTTTGATATGATGCGTTCGGGCCCGGCCGAATTCAATCACAATGTGCTGATTCCCAAGAAATTCCTTTGGCCCGATCGCGACATACCGGTGGTGCCGGTATTCATCAATTGTTTTGCTCCGCCTTTGCCCACATGGCGTAGAAGCTACGAGCTCGGACGATGCATACGCAAGGTGATCGCCGAACGGCCCGAGCGGGTGGCTCTGCTTGCTTCGGGCGGCATCTCGCATTGGCCTCCGTTCGTCGACGAGGACCGCATACCGGCCGACGACGAACTGCTGCAACGCCAGCTTCGCACCCAGCGCGAAGGTCCGGTCGCGAGGGCTGCCGATCCTCACTTGCGGCGCGATTTCCACGCCCGCGAGGCCCGGATGTCGGCGGGCGACCAGCAGTTGATCAACGTTGAATGGGATCGCGAGGTCATGGCGGCCCTGGAGCGCGGCGACATAGAGCATCTGCTGCGCCAGGACTACCATGCGGTCGAACGTGCCGGAGGAAACGGCGGGCACGAGATGGCGATGTGGATCGCTTTGGCGGGTGTGCTGGACGGCGCGCCTGGCAGGACGGTGGTCTACGAGCCCGTGAAGGAGTGGATGGGGGGCGTCGGCATTCTGACGTATGGCGGACGCCAACCTTACTGAGGTCTATGGATGAACGAAACAACTTCTAACTCCGGCGGCGCCGCGCGGCGCGGCGATACGCCGGATTCGGCCCGCGCGGGCGAGGCGGCGCCTTCGCAAGACGGGCAGTCGGGCCAGAACCGGGGCACCGGCCTGCCTGAAGACTGGCAGTTGAACGGCAACGTCGCGCATTATTTTTCCCGCATCATCAATCGGCTGAATCTGGACCTGGCCGACAGAATGCGGGCGCTGGACATCACCGCCCAGCACTATCGCGTTTTGCAGATACTTTACTTCGGCGACGGCATCACGATCGGCATGCTCAGCAAGCGCATCGTCCTCACGCTTCCCGTGCTCAGCCGTGTCCTGGACCAGATGCAGCAGCGCGGCTTGCTGGTCAGAAAGCCCAAGCCCGAAGACGCGCGCTATACCCATATATTCCTGACGCGGAAAGGCGTGGAGGCATACGAAAAAGCCTGGCCTCACGCTCGGCCCATCATTGACGAGGCGCTGGACGGTTTGACGCGTACCCAGCGGCGCAGCCTGTTGACCCTGATTCAGAAGATAGACAGCCGCATCAACGAATGAGAACGATGCGGTGGACCGCGACATGGAAAGCCTCGGGATGCGGTATCCTGCAATTTCTGTGTCTTGAGTTTCGGCCTGTCTCGGTCAATGTAAATGAGCGCTTCTCCTCCTTCCAACCCTGCTGACATCGTTTCCGGCAGCGGCGAGTACACCTCCCTGCCCATCGCGGACCTTTCCTCTTCGCAGGCCTACAAGCTGCTTACCGGCGTCGTGGTGCCGCGCCCCATCGCATGGATCAGCACGCGAAGCACCGGCGGCGTGGTGAACGTCGCGCCGTTCAGCTCGTACAACTACGTGGCCGATACGCCGCCCATGCTGGCCGTCAACATCGGCCTGCACGATGACGGCTGCCTGAAGGACACGGCCCGCAACATCCGTGACACCGGCGAGTTCGTGGTGAACGTGACCACCCGGGCGGCGCTCGACGTCATGAACGCCAGCAGCGCAAGATACGGGGCGGACACCAGCGAGGCCGAGCAGCTGGGCATCGAGCTGCTGCCCAGCCAGGTGGTGGGCGCGCCGCGCGTCGCGTCTTCGCCCGTGCACATGGAGTGCCGCCTGTCGCAAATCGTCCCGCTGGGCGCGGGCGTCAATACGCTGTACATCGGCGAGATCGTGATGTTCCATCTTGCCAAGGACGTCTACGACGGACGTCATGTGAACAGCGTCGCCATCGACCCGCTGGCGCGCTTGGGCGGGCCTTTTTACGCCTCGCTGGGCGAAATCTTCAAGCGCAAGCGTCCGCTGGAGCCCGGCGGCGCGCCGGAAGGCGAAGCGGGCAAATAGCCTTCCGGAAAGGCTGCAATGGCGGCCGCGCGGTTCGCGCTAATGGTTCAGCCGCACTTCCTGCAGGTCCAGCAACTGGACCTGCTCCCGCGCCAGCTCGTCCGAAATGCGGTGGGTGCGGGCCAGGTCGAAGATGGCCTGGCGCGAAGCGGAGATGGCGGCAAGCCTCATCCGGCGTTCCGCTTCGCGGCGCCGGCGGTATTCCTGAAGGTCGGCCTGTCCGTCCGGCTCATCGTGGTGGTCGCGCAGGTCGGCCAGCACCCGGTTGGCCGCATCGGTGTAAACCGCCGCGTCCGGCGCGGAGCTTGATTCGAGCAGCTCGTTCAGCGTCTGGCCGACGCTTTTTACGGCCGCGTCGTGCGCCATTCTCTTGACCAGGTCCTCTTGCCTGTGGCGCCGGGTTTCCACAGGCTGCTCGAGTCCGCGCAGCAGCGCGGGCAGGGCGATGCTGGCCACCAGCAGCGAGGTGATGATGACCATGGCGGCCAGGAAGATGGCCAGGTCGCGCGCCGGAAAGGCGCTGCCGTCCGGCAGCGCCAGGGGCAGCGTCATGACGCCCGCCATGGTGATGGCCCCGCGCGCGCCTGCCAGCGCCAGCACCAGGATCATGCGCCGGCTGACGGGCGTGGCGTCGCGGCGTTTACGGGACTCGTATACGTGGCTGATTCTGAGAGACGCATAGACCCAGGCATAGCGGATCACTATCAGGGCCAGGCAGATCACGGACACATAGATGGCCAGCCACCACACTTCGTGGTGCCCGGCTTCCTGCACGACCGTCACCGCGCCGTCCAGAATGGCGGGAAACTGCTCGCCCAGCAGCACGAACATGATGCCGTTCAATGTGAACTGCAGCATGTCCCAGATGACCTTGCGGTTCACGCGCGTCACGGCCAACGCGCCGCCCGACAGTTCGGCGTAGCTCATGGCCACCCCGGCCGCGACCGCGGAAAGAATGCCCGAGGCCTCGACGTGCTCGGCGACCACATAGGCGGCGAAAGGAGTCAGCAGGCTGACCAGCACCTCCGAGCCGGGCTCTTCGCCGAAGCGGCGCGTGAACCAGTTCTTGGCGTAGTTGACCAGCAGCACCACGCCCACGCCGATAGCCAGGCCCGCCAGAGCCGTCCAGAGGAACGAGGCCGCGGCCATGCTCAGCGAGAAGGTTCCCGTCAGGGCGGCCGCCACGGCGAACCGGAAGGCGACCAGGCCGCTGACGTCGTTGAACAGCGACTCGCCTTCCAGGATCGAAGCGATGCGCCGGGGAAGAGGGCTGCGCCGCGTGATGGCCGAGATGGCGACCGGGTCGGTGGGCGACACGATGGCGGCCAAGGCGAACGCCACCGGCAGCGGCATGGCCGGAATCATCCAATGCAGCAGATAGCCCAGTCCCGCCACGGTCAGCAGCACCAGGCCGAAAGCCAGCTGCACGATGCCCAGCTTCTCCCGGAACAGCGATTCTTTGGGAATGCGCCAGCCGTCCAGGAACAGCAGGGGCGGCAGGAAAAGCAGGAAGAAGATGTCCGGCTCCAGCTGGACTCCCTGCTCGAAGACGGCGGAGATCAGGAATCCCAGGGCGATCTGGATCAGGGGGAGCGGCAGGGGAAGCAGGCGCGCCAGCACGCCGCTGAGCAATACAGCGGCCAGCATGGCGAGGGCGATGCCTACCGCATGCATGGCGCCCTCTCGATGTGGGTGCGTGGGGAGTTCGGTGTCATTCTATGTCGTGTGCCGCGCCGGCGTGCGCGCGGGACCGCATTATTGTGACACAGGCGCCGGCCTGGAATGGCGCTCTGTCCGGCGCGTCTCGCTCCGCTGCATAATCGTAGTTACAAAAAGAAATATATGAGCGGGTAAACCCTAGAGCTTCGAGCGTGTACCAAGCAAATGGCGCCTCCCTACACTGTAAGGGCATTGGCCAATGCGCTATTTCATACGGTGTTTCGGAGCGTATTCATGTCACGTCTATTCTGGCTTGCGGCAATTCCTGTTGTGTTGGCGATCGGCGGCGTAGCGATCGCCAACCGTGTGACACCTTTCATTTTCGGCATGCCGTTCTTCATGGCGTGGGTGGTGGGAAGTGTGCTGATCACTTCGCTGGTGATGTGGATGGTTTATCTGCTGGACCCGGCCAACAAGCCGTAGCCGAGCGCCGATCGCTACCCTACTTTGGAAACTTGGCCATGAATAATATTTCTTTGTTGATCATCGCCGCCTCGCTGGCGTTTATCGTATACCTCGGCATGCGGGCTCGTCGCGGCATCGAGATGAACCTCGAGCAATGGAGCGTGGGAGGAAGGGGCTTTTCCGCCTTGCTGGTGTTTGTCCTGATGGCAGGCGAAATCTATACGACCTTCACCTTTCTGGGCGCTAGCGGCTTTGCCTACGGTTTCGGCGGTCCGGCTTTGTATATTGTGGTGTACACGGTGTTGGCGTTCGTGATGTCGTATTGGCTGCTGCCGCCCGTCTGGCGGTTCGCCAACGCCCACAAGCTGCTGACCCAGTCCGATTACTTCGCCAAGGCTTATGGCAGTACCGCGCTTGGCACGCTGGTGGCCGTCGTATCGCTGGTGGCGCTCATTCCTTATCTCATTCTGCAGTTCAAGGGAATCGGCATCATCGTCGAGCTGACATCGTACGGAGGCATCGCGCCCTCGGCCGCCGTATGGATCGGGGCAGGAGCCATGACCTTATACGTCGTGTTCTCCGGCATGCACGGCTCGGTCAACACCGCGCTGCTGAAGGACGCCGTGGTGCTGATCGTGTGCGTTTTTCTGGGGCTGTATCTGCCGTACCATTATTATGGCGGTCTGGGAGACATGTTCCATGCGCTCGAAGAGGCCCGCCCGGGTTTCCTGGCGCTGCCTGAAGAAGGCAAGAACGCTGTGTGGTATCTGTCGACCATATTGATTTCAGGCCTGGGCATGTATTTGTGGCCGCATACTTTCGCCTCGGTTTACACGTCCAAGTCCGAGAAAAGCTTCCGCAAGAATGCGGCCGTCATGCCGCTGTATGCGCTGGTCATGCTGTTTTCCATGTTTGTGGGCATGGCGGCGGTGATGCAGGTGCCGGGCCTTTCGGGCGGACAGATCGACCTGGCGCTGCTCAAGCTCTCCATTCAGACATTCGACCCGTGGCTGGTGGGCATCATCGGCGCGGCCGGGCTGCTGACCGCCATCGTACCGGGATCCATCATGCTGATTGCCTCTTCCACGCTGTTTGCGCGCAATATTTATCTCGTGACGTCGCCCTCTACAAGCGACGCGAGCTTGTCGAGGGTGTCGCGCGTGGCGGCCCTGCTCATCTCGCTGATCGCCGTCATACTTACTTTGCGAGGCGGCCAAAGCATCGTCGCCCTGCTGATCATGGGCTTCAGCTTCGTGACGCAGCTTGCGCCCGCTTTGTTTGCCAGCTTGCTGTGGGGCCGGCTTACCAACAAATACGGCGTGGCGGCCGGCGTGTGCATAGGCGTGGGAACGGTCGCCTATACGGTGCTGGCGGGCGTGACCATGCAGCAGCTCTTTCCGACGGCGCCGTCCTGGGTGCATGATGTCAACATCGGCGTCATTGCCCTGGGGCTCAATATCGTCACCATGCTGCTGGTCAGCGCGGCGACCTGCAAAGTGGCGCAAGGCTCCATCGCCGCGCGGCTGCGGTCGAGTCCCGAGCCCTTATAGAGGCATGTGTTTTCCCAGGCAATTGAAAGACATGACAGTTCAAGAGAAGACCGGCTTTTGTACGCTGTGCCGTTCACGCTGCGGTTCTATCTATACCGTGGAAAACGACCGGCTGGTCAGCGCGCGGCCCGCCGCCGGCCACCCCACCGGCAAGGCCATGTGCACCAAAGGAAAGGCCGCACCCGAGCTGGTGCACAATCCTCACCGGCTGCTGTATCCCATGCGCCGCACCCGGCCCAAGGGCGATCCCGACCCGGGCTGGCAGCGCATTTCATGGGATGAAGCGCTGGACGAGGTGGCGCAGCGCCTGGGCGAGGTGCGCCGGCTTCATGGCGCCGAAGCGGTGGCGTTCGGCGTCACGACGCCCAGCGGAACCCCCTTGTGCGACAGCATCGAATGGATCGAGCGTTTCATCCGGATTTTCGGCAGCCCGAACACCTGTTATGCGACCGAGATCTGCAACTGGCACAAGGATGTCGCCCACGCCTTCACCTTCGGCTGCGGCATGCCGACGGCAGACTACGCCAATAGCGACCTGATCATGTTGTGGGGCCATAACCCCGCCAATGTATGGCTGTCGCAGGCGGCGGCGATCAGCCAGGGGCGGTCGCACGGCGCCAAGATGATCGTCATCGATCCTCGCTGTACGGCGCTGGCGGGGCAGGCGGAGCATTGGCTGCGCGTGCGTCCGGGCACGGACGCCGCCCTGGCGCTGGGCCTGGCCCATCTGCTGTTGCGGCACGGCCGCTTCGACGAAGGCTTCGTGCGGGCATGGACCAACGCGCCGCTGCTGGTGCGCGAGGACAACGGCTTGTTCCTGCGCAAAGCGGACGTGCATGCGGATGCTGAAGAGGACGTCTTCATGGTGTGGGATGAGCGGCTTGGCGCGGCCAAGCCCTATGAGCGCCATCTGGACTACTCGGGCGAACCGGCATCCGGGCTGGCCCTGCGCGGCGAATACGTGGTGGGCGGCATTGCCTGCCGGCCCGCATTCCAGCACTTCACCGACGCTTGCGACGCATATACCCCCGAGCGCGTGGCGGCGATCACCTGGGTGCCCGAGGC
>Ga0180220_1000856_pt1 | contig 26939 bp, 23 predicted proteins | sample eDN5th37CBELigBY_FD_151335 | JGI IMG/M metagenome (GOLD analysis project Ga0180220, IMG submission 151335) | Enriched backyard soil microbial communities from Emeryville, California, USA - eDNA 5th pass 37_C BE-Lig BY (version 2) (version 2) | ecosystem: Environmental > Terrestrial > Soil >... | reverse complement strand
GGCGTCGTTGAGAGCGCCGCGCATGGCCTCGTTGGGGCCTTCGGTGTCCGGGTTGACCATGTCCTTGGCGTCGGACGACATGCCGTAGCCGACGATCTCGGCGAGGATCTTGGCGCCACGCGCCTGGGCGTGCTCCAGCGATTCCAGCACGAGGATGCCGGCGCCCTCACCCAGAACCGTTCCGTTGCGCTTCTTCGCGAACGGGAAGCAGCCCTCGGGCGACAGCACGTGCAGCGCCTGCCAGGCCTTCATGGTACCGTAGTTGATGACGGATTCAGATGCGCCCGCGATGGCGACATCCACCACGTTGTTGCGGATGTAGTCGCGCGCGATGCCGATGGCGTGCGTCGCGGTCGAGCAGGCGCTACAGGTGGCGAAGGTCGGCCCCTTGACGCCGAACTCGATACCGACGTGGGCGCTCGCGGAAGAGCCGATGATGCGCAGAAGTGTGAGGGGGTGCGTGGCGCGCTTTCCCTCGATGAACAGGGCGCGATAGGAGTTCTCGAAGGTGACGAGGCCACCGGCACCCGAGCCGACGATGCACGCCGAGCGATAGGGATCGGTGAAGGGCACATCGAGGCCCGCCTGCTTCACCGCCTCGTCGGCGGCAGCGGCCGCGAACCAGGAATAGCGGTCCGCGTGCATGACGAGCTTGTCGCGCTGGAAGTGGCGCAGGCGCTGCTTGGGATCGAAATCCTTGATCTGGGCAGCGATGAGGATCTTCAGGTCTTCGAGAGGGAAGCCGGTGAGCTCGGTCACCCCGCACTTAGCGGCCTGCATCGAGGCCCAGAAATCGGGTACATTGAGGCCGATCGGCGTAACGACGCCCATTCCGGTCACCACGACGCGGCGTGCGCCGTTCGCGTTTGCCATAGGTTACCTGCCGGTTTGCGGGCGGCGTAGCAACGCCGCGACATGAGAATGACTTGCGAGCCGGCGATCGCCGTTCGGGGGGAGCTCGCGAGCTCGATCCAGGTGCGCGCTTGCGTTGGCGCGCGCGCCGGGATGATTTGTCTTCAGGCCTTGGCGCCAGCGGCCGCGGGGCCCTTCGCCATCAGTTCCTTGACGCGATCGACGACCGATCCGACGGTCTTGAAATCTTCGACGTCTTCGTTCGCGTTATAAGGAATCTCGATACCGAACGTGTCTTCGATATCAAATACGATCATTGCAAGATCGAGGGACTCAATCTTGAGATCCGTCAGCGGCGTCGACAACGAGATGTCGTCGCGCGGTTCCTTCATGTGCTTCTTCAGGATCTCGACGATCTTGGTGCCAACTTCGTCCATTTCAGTCTCCCACCCCCGCTATATTTGAAGCCTGGGGCCCGAATTACTTGGTTCCTAGCTAATGCAAGGCCTGTAGCACAACAAGCTGTGGCGTCACATATCCTTAAACGCCAAGCAAGTCTAGCGGAGGCCTTCAGCCGGCCTGCGGCCGGCTGGCACGACGCTTACGGCTGCTGCCAAACGCGTGCTGTCGTCGAAGGTACAGCAAAATGTCTTCTCAACCGTTGCTGTCCCTGGGAGTGATGGCACTCCCACACTTGGCCGAAGCACCCGAAACGTGTTCAATAACAAAGCGCATTTCAAGGCCCTGTTATCGATTGGTGCCCGGGAGCGCAACGGTCCGGCAATCGCTCTACTTTATAGTATGAGCCTCGCCTGGGGAGATGCTCGAGGATGATGACGACAGTCCGCCCTCCAGCTCCGGCCGCCGCTGCGCAGCCGAACATGCCCTGGCTCGACCATTATCCGAGCGGCATCGACTGGCACATGCCTCTTAAGGTCGCGCCACTTTATACCCTCCTGGACGATGCGGTGGCCGGCTTCGGTGACCTGACATGCACCAATTTCCTGGGCCGGACACTCTCCTATTCCGACATCGGGCGACTCGTGGATCGCGCCACGGTCGGGTTGCAGAGGCTCGGGGTCCGCAAGGGGACCAAGGTCGGCCTTTTCCTGCCCAACTCGCCGACCTTCATCGTCTATTTCTACGCGATCCTGAAGGCGGGCGGAACGGTCGTCAACTTCAACCCCCTTTATACCGTTGCCGAGCTTACCCAGCAGGTGAAGGACAGCGACACCGAGCTGATGGTGACGCTCGACCTCAAGGTGCTGTTCGACAAAGTCGAGACGCTGCTGATGTCGGGTTGCCTCGCCCGCGCTATCGTCGCCCCCTTCCCGGCCCTCCTGCCCGCCACCAAGGGCGCGCTCTTCCGCCTCTTCCGGTCAAAGCAGCTCGCCCGCCCCCTCGCCTCCCCGGCGGCGGCGAAGATTGTGCTCGAAGCGGAGATCATGGCGGGTGACGGCCGGCCGGAGAAGGTCGACATCGACCCCATGAACGATGTGGCGGTGCTGCAATATACCGGCGGCACGACGGGCACGCCCAAGGGCGCCATGCTCACCCACGCCAACGTCTACGTGAACGTGCAGCAGGTGGCGGCGACCTCGCCCAACCTGGAGCGGGGTGTGGAGCGCGTGCTCGGCGTGCTGCCGTTCTTCCACGTCTTCGCGCTGACGGTGGTGATGAACCTCGGCATCGCCTATGCGGCGGAGATCGTCATCATGCCGCGGTTCGCGCTCGACGACGCGTTGAAGCTGATCGACCGCACGAAGCCGACGATCATGCCGGGGGTGCCTACGCTCTTCAACGCGATCATGAACCACCCGAAGATCGCGAGCTACGATCTTTCGTGCCTCAAGTTCTGCCTTTCGGGTGGCGCCGCCCTGCCGATGGAGGTGAAGCAGCGCTTCGAAGCCATCACCGGCTGCAAGGTCGTGGAAGGTTACGGGCTGTCGGAAGCTTCACCGGTCGTCACCAGCAATCCGCTCGAAGGGCCGGTGAAGGCCGGGTCGATCGGCATGCCGCTGGTCGGCACCATGGTCTCGCTGCGCGATCTCGGCGATCCGACCAAGGAGGTGCCGCGCGGCGAGAAGGGCGAGATTTGCGTCAAGGGCCCGCAGGTGATGAAGGGCTACTACAAGCGCCCGGAGGACACCGCCGAGCAGATGGTGGGCGAGTTCCTGCGCACGGGCGATGTTGCACGCATGGACGCCGACGGCTTCTTCTTCATCGAGGACCGGATCAAGGATCTCATCATCTCGTCGGGCTTCAATGTCTACCCGCGCCGGGTCGAGGAAGCGATCTACGAGCACCCCGCCGTTGCCGAGGTGACGGTGATCGGCATCCGGGACAAGAAACGCGGCGAGGCGCCGAAGGCATTCGTGCGGCTGAAGCCGGGCGTGGGGGTCACGACAGCCGAGCTGATTGCTCACCTCGAGGTGCGCATCTCGAAGATCGAGATGCCCTCTCAGATCGAATTCCGCGAGCAGCTGCCGAAGACCATGATCGGCAAGCTGTCGAAGAAGGAATTGAAGGCCGAGGAAGCGGCGAAGGCGTCCGCGAGCGCCTGACGGTGCTCCCGGCAGATGCTCCGCGTAGCGAAGCTCAGAACACCAAGGACCGGTGCAGCGCGGTGCCGGCCGTTACGCCGTCGGCGCTGGCCCACGTCGCGCTGTGGGGTTGGCGGGCGATATCGCCGGCCGCCCACACACCGGGCACCGTGGTCTGCTTTTGACCATCCGTCTTTATCAGCGCGCCGAACACGCCCTGCTCCAGGTCGCAGCCGAGTTGCTCCGCGATGGAGCTGTTGAGGCGGGTTGGCGCGCCGATGTAGAGCGCATCCAGGGGAAGAAGCGTCCCATCGACGAGTTCGACCGCTTCGAGGTGCGTGCCTTCACCGCGCAACGCCCTCACCTTGCGCTCCTCGATGGAAACACCACGCCGTGAGAGTCCGTCCAGCGCCGCACTGTCGATGTCCGTTGCTCCGTCGAGGAAGAATGTCGTCGGGCCCCATTCGGCGATCAGCGTCGCCTGATGGACGGACAGCGGCGAAGCGTAGAGCACGCCGAGGCGGCGGTCGCTGAACTCAAATCCGTGGCAATAGGGGCAATGCAGCACCGTGCGCCCCCAGCGCTCCGGCAGGCCTTCGATCGCGGGCAGCTCGTCCGATACGCCGTACGCGAGCACGAGGCCCTTGCCGCGCAGCTCGGTTTTGTCATCCAGCGTCACTGCAAAGGCGTCGCCATCGCGCCGGGCCGACGTTGCCGTGCCGACGATGAAGCGCGCGGTGGGATAGGCGGCGACCTGCGATCTCGCGATTGCGTTGAGGTTAGCCGGCGCACTGCCGTCGTGCCCGAAGAATCCGTGCGAATGCTCGGCAAAGCGATTGCGCGGAGCACCGGCGTCGATGACGCATACGCGACGGCGCGCACGGGCGATGTACATCGCGGCGGAAAGTCCGGCGAAGCTGCCGCCGATGATGATGGCGTCTTCAATCATGGTGGATCTCCTGACGGTGCTTGCCGCGCCTTGCCGCCTTCATGCCCTTGTGGAAATCGTCGCTGAGCATCGCGAGCGTGACCTCGCCGAAGCGCGACAGCAAAAACGCTTCGGCCTCGTCGAAGGCCTGCCCCAGCGCACGGTTCACGGCCTTCTCGACGAGGCACGCCGGATTGTCGGAACGATTTCCGATGGCGAGCAGCGAGGGGCAATCGAGCGCCTCGTAGACGTCGCGGAGCGTCACCTTCGAAAAGTCGCAGGCGATGCTCCAGCCGCCGCCGTGCCCCTTCTCGGAGCGCACGTATCCGTGCTCGCGCAGGCCGGACATGATGCGGCGGACGACGACGGGGTTGGTCTCCATCGCCTTCGCCAGCGTCTCGGATGTCGATGGTCCATCCTGCTCCGCCATATGGAGCAGGACATGGAGCACCCCGGACAATCGGCTGTCGCGTCTCATGTAACTTTTATTGTTACATTGTGCGTCGCGAGTCAAGCCATCCGTGCGATGCCGGCGTTTCAGGGCGATCAGCGATAGAGATCTGCGCGCGTGGGTGGCACGGCGGGCGGCCGCTTGGCGTTCTTGGAGACGAGCGTCTGGTAGATGCGCAGCGTGCCGCGCGAGAACGCCAGCGAAACGCCCGCGAGATAGGCGACCCAGATGCGATACTTCTCTTCGCTCACATACTTCAGCGCTTCTTCGCGGTTCGCGGTGAGCCGCTCGCACCAGAGCTTGCACGTGCGCGCATAGTGGAGGCGCCAGGCCTCGACATCGAGCACTTCGAAGCCCGCACGCTCCATCGCGACGAGCGAGCGGCCGATGTCGTCCAATTCGCCGCCCGGGAAGATATACTTCGCGATGGCCTTCTGCTCGGGGCGCATGCGGCGCTTGAACCAGCTCTCCTTGGGCGCGCGGCGCGAGATGGCGTGATTGAGGAACAAGCCCTCCTGCGCCAGCAGGCTCTGCATCTTGCGCATGTAGCCAGGGATGTTCTTGAGGCCGATGTGCTCGTACATGCCGATGGAGGCGATCTTGTCGAACTCGCCCGACATCATCGAATAATCTTTGAGCTCGACGGTCACGCGGTCCTCGAGGCCGAGGCGCTTGATCTTCTCCTTGGCAAACGCGAGCTGCTCTTCCGACAGCGTGATGCCGTGCGCGGTGACGCCGTAATTCTTCGCGGCATGGCAGATGAGGCCACCCCAGCCGCAGCCGATGTCGAGGAAGCGATCACCCGGCTTCAGCCGCAGCTTGCGGCAGATCATCTCCAGCTTGTCGCGCTGCGCCTGGGCAACATCGTTGTTCCAGTCGGTGTAGTACGCGCAGGAGTAGACCATCTCCGGATCGAGGAAGAGCGCGTAGAAATCGTTCGACAGGTCGTAGTGGAACTGGATGTAGTCCTTGTTGTCGGCGGTCCTGCGCTTGCGGCCGGTGATCTCGCCGGCAAAGCCCTGGTCGTCAGCGGCCTCTTGCGTGCGCGCCAGCAGGAACGGCGAAAGCCGCCGCGCGATCTTCAGCGCGTCGCGGCCCTTCAGCTTCACCGAGCGGCCGCCGCGGTTCAGCTGCGAGCCGAGATCGACGAGCGTGCCACCGGAAAAGTCGATGCCCCTATCGACGTAATGACGGATGAAGTTGTCGAGGCTCGGCCATCGCAGCAGCGAGCCGATGACGCCCGCGTCCGAAATGGCGATCTCGAAGGGGCCAGTGACATTGCGCCCGAGCGGTGTGAGCGAGCCGTCCCACAGGCGCAGCGAGGCGTTGATGTCGAGCGTGCCGGCCAGCTCGCGCGCCAGGGCCTTCGCCGCCGAAAGCTGCTTTTCCGCTTTTGCGCTTCTGTCCTTCGCCATGCCGGATAGCCCCCGCGTTGCTTCTCCACCCGGGGGTGCTCGCATACCTTCCTGCGCCTGTCGAGGGGCGAGGCGTCGAGGCCGACAGCACAAGGTATAAAGGCGCGGATCGGACTAAGCGGCCTGGTGGATCTCGGCGGCGTCCTTCGATTCGAGGATGGCTGCGACGCCCATGCCGCCCGCGGTGCAGATGGAAATGAGCCCGCGGCCATGCTGCTGGGAAAGAAGCTTGGCGAGGTTGGCGATGATGCGCGCGCCGGTCGCCGCGAACGGATGGCCGACCGCGATGGACGAGCCGCGCACGTTGAGCTTGCCGCGATCTATCGCGCCCATGGGCTCGGGCCGCCCCAGCACGTCCCTGCAGTAGTCGGGATCCTCCCACGCCTTCAGCGTCGCCAGCACCTGCGCGGCGAAGGCTTCGTGGATCTCGTAGAAGTCGAAGTCCTGCAGCTTGAGGCCGGCGCGGTCCAGCATGCGCGAAACCGCGATGGTGGGCGCCATCAGGAGGCCATCGCCGCCGACGAAGTCGTTCGCCGCCGTTTGCGAATAGGTGATGTAAGCCAGGATCGGGAGCCCGTGCTTCTTCGCCCAGTCCTCCGAAGCGAAAAGCACCGCCGCGGCGCCATCGGTGAGCGGGGTGGAGTTCGCGGCGGTGAGCGTGCCGCGGGCGGTCTTGTCGAACGACGTCTTCAGCGTGGCGAGCTTTTCAGCGGTCGCGTCGGGGCGGATGTTGTTGTCGCGGAAGACGCCCGCAAACGGCGTGACGAGATCGTCCATATAGCCGGAGCGGTACGCTTCTGCGGCCTTGCGGTGGCTTTCGAGCGCGAAGGCATCCTGCTCGGCGCGGCCGATGTTCCATTCCTGCGCCATCAGCTCGGCGTGCTCACCCATGGAGAGCCCCGTGCGCGGCTCGGCGTTGGCGGGGGCGAGCGGCACCAGCTCCCCGGGGCCGAAGCCCTTGAACACCTTCAGCTTGTCCATGAAGGTCTTCTGCTGCGTGGCCTGCGTCAGGCGCTTTGCGAGCTTCTTGGAGACGACGATCGGCGCGTCGGACGTCGTGTCGGAGCCGACGGCGATGGCGCATTCGATCTCGCCGGTGGCGATCTTGGCGACGCTGCCGAGGCCGCCCTGCAGGCTCGTCCCGCACGCCTGCATCATGGTGATGCCCGGCGTCGAGGGCGCAAGCTGCGTGCCGAGCACCGCTTCGCGCGTCAGGTTGAAATCCTTCGAGTGCGTGATGACCGCGCCGCCGACCACCTCGTCGATGTGCTGGCCTTTGAGGTTGTAGCGGTCGATGAGCGCGTTGAGGGCGCCGGTCATCAGCTCGAGGTTGGAGAGATCGGCATAAAAAGTGTTGGAGCGGCAGAACGGGATGCGCACCCCGCCGATGACCGCCACGCGCCGTAGGAACCGCTGCATATCCGTTTCCCTCTTTCCGCCTATTCAGCCGCCGCCGCGCGCGGCGCGGGATCGGACGATTGCGTCGCCTTGTAGTGCAGCGGGCCGCCCCGGAACGGCGCAAAGCCGGTGCCGAAGATGACGCCGGCATCGACGAGGTCCGCCGTCTCGACGATGCCCTCGTCGAGCGATTTCTGCGCCTCTGCAATCAGCGGCTCGATGAGATCACGGCCGAGCTTTTCCATCTCGGCGCGGTCGAAGACGCGGCCGGTCCGCTCCGGCTTGCCGTCCTTCCACACGTAGAAGCCCTCGCCCGTTTTCTTGCCGAGCTTGCCGGCCGCGACGAGGCGATCGAGCTTGGAACCTTCGGAGGAAAACTTGAGGATGTGCGCGACGTGCGCGCAGACATCGAGCCCCACCGTATCGGCGAGCTCGATCGGGCCCATCGGCATGCCGAATGTACGGGCCGCTTCGTCGATGCGCTCCTTGTCCTCGCCGTGCTCAAGACGCAGCATGGCGCCGAACATGTAGGGCGTCAGCACGCGGTTGACGAGGAAGCCCGGCACGCTCTTGGTGATGAGCGGGAACTTGCCGATGGCGGCAACGAACGCCGCGCCGCGGTTCACATCCTCCTCCCGCGACTGCGGCCCGCGCACGACCTCGACCAGCGGCATCAGCGCGACGGGATTGAAGAAGTGAAGGCCGATGAGGCGGCCGGGATCGGGCAGCCCCGCGGCGATGTCCTCGATGAGCAGCGAGGACGTGTTCGTCGCCAGCACCGCGCCGGGCTTCATCTTCCCTTCGACCTCGGCCAGAACTTTCTGCTTGATGTCGAGCTTCTCGACGATGGCCTCGATGACGATATCGGCGCGGGCGATGCCGTCACCGGCTGCATCCGCGATGAGGCGCGTCTTGGCGGCGTCGCGCTGCGCTTTCGTTTTGAACTTGCGCGCGAACAGTTTGCCCTGCGCGGCGATGCCCTTGGCGATCTGGTCGGACGAGACGTCCTGCAGCGTCACTTCCATTCCATTGGCAACGCACCAGCCGGCGATGTCGGCGCCCATCGTTCCCGCACCGATGACGTGCGCGCGCAGGGGTTTCCAGCCGAGCTTCTTCGGCGCCTGCCCCTTGAGCAGCTCCGACAGCCAGAAGACGCGGCGCAAATTGCGCGATTGATCGGAAACCATGAGCGGCGCGAAGGCGCGGGTTTCCGCCGCCTTCATCGCTTCTTCGTTGCCGCCGTACTGCTCGAAAAGGTCGATCAGCCGGTAAGGCGCGGGATAATGGTCCTCGCGCGCCTTCTTGGCCACCTCGGCGCGCATGCGCTTCACCAGCAGCTCGCGTGCCGGCCACTTGCTCAACAGCTGCGTGGCAAAGCCGGCGGGCTTCGATTTGCGTCCGCGCAACACCGCCTTGCGCGCGGCCCAGGGCAGCGCGCCGCGGCTATCGACGAGCTGGTCGACGAGGCCGATGCGACGGGCTGCGGACGCCGACAGCATCCTGCCGGTCAACATCGCCTGCATACCGGCCATCGCGCCGGCCTGGCGGATCGTTCGCGCCGTGCCGTTGAAGCCGGGGAAGATGCCGAGCTTCACCTCGGGGAAGCCGAGCTTGGTGCCGGGATCGCGCGTCGCGATGCGGTAGTGGCAGGCGAGCGCCAGCTCCAGGCCGCCGCCGAGGCAGAAGCCGTCGATGGCGCATACCACGGGCACGGACAGGCGCTCGATGCGATCGAACAGCCCCGTCACCTGCCGCAGCCGGTCGATGACTTCGGTCTCCGTCGTGAGGTCGGCGAACTCGCGGATGTCCGCGCCAACGATGAACCCGCGCTGCTTCGCGGAGATGATGACGAGCCCGACGATCGATTTATCCCGCGCGCCCTTCTCCACCTCGCCGACGATTTCGTTCAGCTCTTCGAGGGGCCGGCGGCCGAGCGCGTTCTGGCTTTCGCCTTCGCGGTCGAACTCGGCCCAGGCGATGCCCCACTCGTCGACGGAGAAGCGCCAGTCCTTGAGGCCCGGCAGCGGATGGGATTTGGCTTTGAACATCGCTACTCCTAACACCCGATCTGTCGGCGGTTTCCGCGCATCGTCCCTTGAAGGGCTACTCGGCGGCTGCATTTCCGAAGTTGCGTCCGTTCCCGAACACCGGGGCGGCACTCGAACGGTAGTTGGGCTTCAATGCCGCGGCGTCGAAGTTATCGACGGCGATCACACGCGCGGTGAGCGCTTCCAATTCCCGCAACTGCTGACCTTCGCTCTCGGTGACGATGCCCTTGTCGATCGCCTCTCCGATCCAGTCGACGCCGTGGAACCGGCGCAGCGCACCGGAACGTATGGCCCGCTCCAGCTTCTTCTCGGCTTCCTCGGCGGCGACCGTCTTCTTCAGGGTGACCTCGAGAAGGCCGGTCGGATCATCGGAATCCCTGGAGACATAGATATAGCGCGTCAGGCGGTCGCGGATTTCGGGCACGTCCATGACGAGCTTCACGGCGCGGTGGCCCAGCGCATCGGAAGCGGGACGGTAAGGACTGCCGAGCGGGAACGCGACGAGGCGCATGACCCAGCGCACGGACGGCACGGGGAAATTGTCGACGACACCGCGCAGCGCCTCCTGGAAACGGTAGAGCCCGTTCGCGGCGGCGAGATCGACGAACGTGCGGTCGCTCGAAAGCCGGCCGTCGTCCTCGTAGCGCTTCAATACGCATGCGAGCACGTAAAGCTCGGACAGGGCGTCGGCGAGGCGTCCGGAGATTTTCTGCTTCGTCTTGAGGCTGCCGCCGAGCGTTGCCACCGACAAATCGGCCACGAAGGCGAAGCTGCGCGAGGCACGGGCGAGCTGCCGGTACCAGTTGGCGGTGTCGAAGGACTTCTCGGGCGCGGGCGCGAAGATGGCGCCGGTGATGTTGTGGAAGAACGCGCCGCAGCCGTTGGCGAAAGAGAAGGCGACATGCTCGCCCAGCGCGCGGTCGAACGCATCGAGCCCACGCTCGGTGTCGGCATCCTGCGCCGCCTTGATCTCGCGGTAGAGATAGGGATGGGAGCGCAGCGCGCCCTGGGCAAAGGTGATCAGCGTGCGCGTGAGGATGTTTGCGCCTTCCACCGTGATGCCGATGGGAACCATCTGATAGGCCGACTGGAGGTAGTTCGTCGGGCCGTCGCAGATGGCGCGTCCGCCGTGGACATCGAAGGCGTCGTTGACGGCGCGGCGCATGCGCTCGGTGGTCTGATACTTCATCAGCGCGGAGATGACGGACGGGCGCTCGCCGCGGGAGACCATGGCGGCGGTGACGGCGCGCGCCGCCTCGCTCGCATAGGCGGTCTCGACCATGCGCGCCAACGGCTCCTCGACGCCCTCCATGCGGCCGATGGGGAGGCCGAACTGGCGCCGGATGCGCGCATATGCGGACGTGAAGCGGAGCATCGCCTTCGAGCCCGCGGTCGAGACGGACGGTAGCGAGATGGCGCGACCGGCCGACAGGCATTCCATCAGCATGCGCCAGCCCTGGCCGGCCATGGCTTCACCGCCGATGATCCAGTCGATGGGGATCACGACGTCCCGGCCCCATGTCGGACCGTTGGGGAACGCCGCGCCCGCGGGAAGATGCCGGCGGCCGATTTGCACGCCGCGGTGGTTGGTCGGGATCATGGCCACGGTGATGCCGGGCTCGGTGCCCTTGCCCAGCAGGTTCTCGGGATCGAACAGCTTGAACGCGAGGCCGAGCAGCGTCGCCTTCGGCGCCAGGGTGATGTAGCGCTTGTCCCAGGAGACACGGATCGCCGGCTTGCCGTCGGGGCCGCGGAAGACCGTGCCGATGTCGCGCATCGTCGCCGCGTCGGAGCCCGACGTCGGACCGGTGAGCGCAAAGCACGGGATTTCATCGCCGCGGGCGAGCCGCGGGAGGAAATAGCGCTTCTGCTCGTCGGTGCCGTACTTTTCGATGAGCTCGCCCGGGCCGAGGGAGTTCGGGACCATCACGGCGATCACCGCATCGGGTGAGCGCGAGGCGATCTTGCCGATGATGAGCGACTGGGCCTGGGCCGAGAATCCCAGTCCGCCGTGCTCCTTGGAAATGAGCATGCCGAGGAAGCCGCGTGAGCGCACGAAGTCCCAGATCTCCTCCGGGATCTCACGCTGCTCGTGCCGCGATTTCCAGCCATCGATCAGGCGGCACAGCTCCTCCGCCGGGCCGTCGAGGAAGGCCTGCTCCTCCGGCGTCAGCACGACGGGCGCGACGGACCGCAGCTTGTCCCAGTCGGGGGTGCCGGAGAACAGCTCCGCATCGAAACCGACGGTGCCGGCCTCGAGGGCCTCGGTCTCGGTATCGGAGACCTTGGGCAACGTGCCCTTCACGAACTTGAAGAGCGGGGCCGCGACGCGGGTGCGGCGGATCGAAGGTACGCCCAGCGCGGCAAAGGCCGCGGCCAACACCCAGAGGAGCGCACCGACGAGGCCGGTGTGGCCGTGTACGGCGTCCGACTGCCAGACGAGGGCGGCGATCGCGAGGGCGCCTGCCCAGACCCAAATGGACGGCTTGTACATGCCTAGCGCCACGACCGCGGCGAGGAGCAGTACGCAAAACAACAGCTCGACCATACTCTTTAAGCCTCCGCGCATCGCATAGGTTGGGCGCCCCTTGCTGCCGGCAAGCTAGCGTGTGGGCCGTTGCGTTGGCGTTAAGCTCAACGCGGACTTGCCGCGCGTCCCCAATCGGGGCGTAGGGCGCAACAGGTATGTGGCAATTATAGCTCGATATGGCCGAGGACAAGAGCGGGCGCGGCGTCGCTGGGCGGTGCCTCCCCGCGCCCATGGTGTTCTCCCCTGAAGGCGGCCATATGTCGGAGAGGTAACACCTGTCCCCGCCTGGGGATTTTGGCTTTTCACGCCGACGGATCGGGTGGCATTGCCGGGAACGGTGCTGCCGGAGCGCGGGCGGTGGCCAACCTCGTCCTTTTCCAGCTCCGCCGTCCGCGATGCGCGTTCGATGCCCTTCCAGGGATCTGGGCGAGCGCAGCCAAGCGCCTCGTTTTCCATCGCAATACGATATTTCTGCCAACCGGCGTGGCTGAAACCTGCCTGGCAGCTTTTCCAACTTTGCCGCGGCTGGCCAAAGGTCCCCGACTTTGCAAGCTGCGTATGCGGCCGGGATGCATACGGTCGTTTCGATTGGGAATTTCGGTTTCGGCGGAAACTGCTACGGGGGCGGTTTTGCGAATACGGCTTCCGCATGAAACTGCGGTGGCGGCATTATGCGCATGGGGTTCCCGCAAGCCGCGGCGCCGCGCCGGATTGCCGTCGCCCGCGCTTGCGGATACTCTGAATATACCGCTGAAATCGGCGAATTTGAGCGGTCGTAAAAGCGCTCAAATCGCGTTTGCGGCGTTTTGCGAACCTTTCGTGCTGCGGTGCGAAGGGCTCGATCCTTACACTGGGTCGCACCGAATGGGGGGTTTCTAGCCTTGCCGCGGGGTGCCTCTCTGCCCTAACTTCGCCGCGTCGTACTCACTTACAGACCGGGCCTGACGCGCGCATCGCTTCGCGCCCTCGGAGGAATATAATGACCGTATACCCCACACTGGAAATCCCTGAGACCCTCGCCGCCGGCCCCGGCCCCGGCAACACCGATCCGCGCGTGCTCGAGCGCTTCGCCAAGACCGGCGTTGCCGACCACATGCAGAAGGACGTTGTTCGCGGCATGCTCGAAGCCAAGGACATGCTGCGCGATCTCTGGGGCACCAAGAACGTCTATACGTACGGCGTCGCCGGCACGGGCTTCTCCGGCCTCGACTGCGTGCTCTCGCTCATTCTGCCGGGTGACAAGGTCGTCGCTTTCCCGAACGGCACGTTCTCGGGCATCGACAGCCTCACCATCCGCATGAAGGCCGCGACCGCCGAAGAGCTGGCCGCCGATCCGCTGAACCCCAAGGCTTCGAGCGTCACCATCGTCGAGACCCCGCACGGTCAGGCCGTGACCGGCGAGCTCGTCGACAAGGTGCTCGGTGAAAAGAAGCCGATGTGGGCCTTCATGGCGCACTGGGAGACGGGCTCCGGCCGCATCAACGACATCAAGGGCTTCTCCGACGCCTGCCTGAAGCACGGCGTGATGGGCATCGTCGATGCCGTTTCGAGCCTCGGCGTCGCCGACTTCAACATCGACGATTACCCGGGCGTCGTCGCCTGGGCCTCGTGTCCGCAGAAGGGCGTGCTCTCGCTGCCGCTCACCTATGCGCCTGTCAGCTTCACCGACAAGGCCATCGAGATGGTGAAGAAGCGCGGCTGCCCGACCTACGTCCATCACCCGATCCTCAATGCCCGCCACTGGGGCATCGTCGACGGCAAGGACGTTCCGAACGCCGCCTACCACCAGACGCACTCGTGCTACGCCGTTGCCGCGTTCCACGAGGCCCTGCGCATCATCCTCGGCTACGGCCGCCGCCGGAAGGCGCTGGACTATGCGTACCACGAGAAGGCGCTGCGTCAGGCCGTTCAGGCCCTCGGCTGCGAGGTCACCTCGGACATGACGAGCCTCGTCGTCCTCAACCTGCCGGCCAACCTGCGCGGTAAGGAAAAGGACCTCGTCGCCAATGCCCGCGCCAAGGGCTTCGGCATCTGGCCGACGCTGTCAGAGCCGGTGCAGATCCGCATCGGCATCCTGAACCAGCTTTCGCAGGAGCAGATCGCCGAGATCGTGAGCCGCTTCGCCGACGCCATGGCCGAGATCGGCGCCGACGTCGACAAGGCGAAGGTTCTCAACGGTCTGAAGTCCTACTACGCCCAGGCCGCCTAAGCGGCTTTTCAAGCACGACTATCGCGGGGCCGGACGCAAAACGTCCGGCCCTTTTTCTTTGCTCACGTGCTTGCTTTCCCGGCATTCGCTGGTTGCCCCGACGTACGTGCCAACGTTCTGCGACCCAACCGGACAGGATGCTTGTCCGCCTCGGGAACCGCAGCGAGACGCGGCTTCATCAGTACGTCGATGATTGGAAGCAGCAGCTCGAAGGGCAGAGCGCGGATCGTCCACGCGATGAAGCTGTTGACGATGCCGGGTACGACCACGCGGCGTCCCATGCGGTAGGACCGCCAGGCGAGCCGCGCCATCCGGTCGGCGGAATCGCTCGGCAGCAGCGCGCGATAGATGGCACTGGATGCATTCATCTTGCCGTGGATGCGGGTTTCCAGCGGCCCGCACGCAATGGCACATACCCTCACCCCTTCGCCGGCACACTCGCCTCCGATCGCGGCGGTGAGTGAGAGGACATAGGCCTTGCTGGCGAAATAGGGTGCCTGCCACGGTCCGGGCGCGAAAGCCGCCAGGGATGCGAGGTTCATGATACCGCCGCGCGCCCGCGCACGCATCGCCGGCAGATAGTGGCGCGTCAGCCGCGTGACCGCGCCGATGTTCGTCGCCACCAGCTCATCGAGCTTTTCGGGATCGAGTTCGGTGAAGTTTCCGCCAACGGCGATGCCGGCGTTGTTCACCAGCACGTCGAGGTAGAGACCATGCTGTGCGAGCAGCTCATCGAGCCGGTCCGGCGCATCGATCGCGCCGACGTCCAGGGACGCGGCGATGACGGTTGCCGCAGGATAGCGGGCGGAAAGCCCGGCCGACGCTTCCGCCAGCGCGTCGGGCGTGCGCGCCAGCAGCACGATGGCGCGGCCCTCGTGCGCAATCCGCAGCGCCAGCGCCAAGCCCAGGCCCTCGGACGCCCCCGTGATGACCGTGGCAGGGGCCAACCGGGAGACCGCCGCCAAGGCAGCCGGGTCGGGTGATGCGCGGCGGCGCACCCACAAGTCGCCGACCTTGAGCAGGATATCCATCGGGGCTCCGCAGGGTTTTTCGCTGCAAAGGCAACGTTCGGCGCCGTCCAAACGTTCGCCTGCCGAATATTGGAGCGCGGCATGCTGGAGCAGGAATCGCTGCTGACCTGGACGATCATCGGCGCCGTGGCCGGCTGGCTCGCGGGGCTGATCGTCGAAGGCTACGGCTTTGGCCTTCTGGGAAACGTCGTGCTCGGCATATTGGGGGCAGTCATCGCCGCCTTCGCCGCGGGGGTGCTAGGAATGCATGTCGAGACGATGCTCGGCATCACCGCCGCCGCGACGCTCGGAGCCGTCGTCCTGCTGCTGCTTGCCCAACTCCTGCGGCGCTACTCTTAGAGCACGATCGCTTTTCTTCGAATCGCGACGCGGCTCTCGTCTTTTAACTAGACCGATGATTCACGCTTCGGACTGATAGGGGTCCGAAGCGATCATGGTCCAGCGGCCGCAACGGCCACCTTCAGCCCCTGTGCAGCAGCGCGGTGTTGTCGTTGAACGCGTCGGCGATGATCGCGTGATACCAGGCGAGGCTTTCCTCGTAGTTCCGGCGGCGGACTTCGGCACTCTCGCCCGGTAGCGAAATGAAAGAATGGCTCGGCGCCAGAAACGGCTTTCCGTCCCGTTCGCCGGGGGTGTAGTCGGCACCGATCTTGATCGTGTCGTCGGCCGCCAGCAGCGACCAGCAGGTGTTGCGATAGCGCGCGGCGGCCTTCTCGCCACCCGCCAGCGCCGCGAGGATATCCGCTGCGACCACCTTGCCGTGGCTGTTGGCCGTGAACGCCGACTTCGGCATGTCGTTGGCGATGGCCGCATCGCCGATGACGTAGACGTCCTTCACCTTGGCGGACGTGAAGTTCTGCGGATCGATCGGACACCAGCCGCCCTCGGCACAGCCCGCCGCAATGGCGATATCGCCGGCCGTCTGCGGGGGGATGACGTTCACCACCGCACCCTTCGCCTTGATGCCCGCGGCGGTCTCGATCTCCATCGTTTTCGGATCGACGCGCACGGTGCGGAAATCGTCGATCTCGTTGCTGAGATTGAGGTCTATGATGCCGTCGTAGTAGCGCGCGAAAGCCTCCTCGAACGCCGGCTGCTTGGAGAAATGCGGCTTGGCATCGAAGATGACGAGCTTGGAGCGCGGCTTATGCGTCTTGAGATAATGCGCAATCATGCACGCGCGCTCGTACGGTCCCGGCGGACAGCGATAGGGGTTGTTCGGCACCGTCATGACGACGACCCCGCCGTTGTCCATCGCCTCCAGCTGCCGCATCAAGAGCAGGGTCTGCGGTCCCGCGATCCAGGCGTGGGGCATGATCTCGGCGGCCAATGCCGAATAGCCCTCGATGGCGTCGTAGGTGATGGAGATGCCGGGCGCGAGCACCAGGCGGTCGTAGGGAAGCTTCGTTCCGTCGGCCAGCGTGACACTCTTCGCACCGGGATCGACGCCCGTGGCGCGCTCGTTCACGAGATCGATGCCAAGCTTGCGCAAGCCGTCGTAGCTGTGCTGCAGCGAGGCGAAGGTGCGGAAGCCGCCGAAGTAATGGTTCGAGTTGAAGCAGGTTGTATAGATCTGACGCTTCTCGACCAGCTTCACGTCGAGCTGCGGCGCCTCGGTTTTCAGGATGCGCGCAACGGTGCCACCGCCCGCCCCGCCGCCGATGATGACCACCCTGCCCCGCCCCTGGGCCAGCGCCGGCCTCGCGATGGAAAGTGTACCCGTTCCAGCGCCCGCCAGCGCGGCGCCCGCGACGAGCCGGCCGAATTGCCTACGATCGATCATCCCCGGGTGCCTTGTTGCCGGCCCTGCGATACCGATATCGTAAGCCTTACCGGGAAGTGTCGGCAACACGCCGGTGACGCCCACGCGGCTCCGTCCGTAACATCATGGCTAAGATGCTCGATCGACGCACATTTCTGCTCACAGGCACCGCGGCGGCGGCGATCGCCTCCTTCATCGGCGAGGCGGCCGGCGAAGACGCCGCCGGCGAGAGCGCCGAGTTCAAGCACGTCCTCGAGGCCATCCTCAATGGCGCCGCGCCCACGGAAACGGGGCTGGTACTCGACTTGCCCGAGCATGTCGAAAACGGCGACTACGTCCCGGTGGCACTCGCCGTCGACAGCCCGATGACGGCTGAGAACCACGTCAAGGCGATCCACCTCCTCTCGACCGCAAATCCACGCGCGAAGGTGGCGACGTTCCACTTCACGCTGCTGTCGGGCAAGGCGCGCGTGACGAGCCGCATGCGGCTCGCGCACACGCAGGACGTGGTTGCCGTTGCCGAGCTGAGCGGTGGGCGTCTGCTGGTCACGCGGCGCAAGGTCGATGTGCGCATCGGCGGATGCGATATTTAGGGAAACGGACACGCCATGATGAAGAAGCCGCCACGCATCAAGCTTCCCGAGACGATCAACCCCGGCGCGATCATCGAGATCAAGACGCTGGCGACGCACGTCATGGAAACGGGCAATCGCAAGGATGGCTCCGGCAGGGTCATTCCGCGCGACATCATCCACACGTTCACCGCGCGCTTCGAGGGCGAGGATGTGTTTTCCGCCGAGCTCAATTCCGGCGTCGCCGCCAATCCCTACATCGCCTTCTACATGCGGGTGACGGGCCCTGGTACGCTGACGCTCACGTGGCAGGACGACGGCGGCACGACGACGGTCGAGAAGGTGCCGATCGTCACGAGCTAGACCATGATCGCTTCGGACCCCAGCCGCATCGCGATGCGAAGAAAAGCGACCGCGCTCTAGCGGCGGACGTCGGATTGCGGATCGTGCTGCGCAGCGGACTCCGGCGCGTTCCGCGATGCATCCGGCGGCGGCAGTAGCCGCGGCGGCCCGTTGCGATGTCTTTCGCCGCGCCACAGCGTTGCCATGCGCGCGTATGCGGTGCGCGCAAACGTGCGCACCTTTCCGGCCGCGCGATCGATCGCAGGTTTCATGTCCTGCCAGAGGCGCAGCAGCAGAGGACGCCACCGTTGCCACGCATCGCGTAGTGCATGCTTCGCGCGCCACTTGATGACGCGGCCGACGCGCCAAACCCACGAGGCGCGGATATAGGCGAACAGCCGATCCTTCCACGGCATGAAAGCTTCGTAGGCCCGGGCGAACCAGCCAATCTGCATCAACGCAGGCTTGGTCAGCAGGAAGATGCGCGCGATCAGCGCCGTCGAGGCCACCTTGGCGAGAAAGATCACCACCATCGCCACGAAGAAGTGACCGGTCGCGAACAGGTAGACGCCGATGAGCTTTGCGGGAACGAGCACTGCGCTCGGCACGGCGAGCACGAGCAGCGCGCCATAGGGCGGCAGGCCGGCGATCATGCGCTCGGTCATGGCCCAGAGCGGGAAGCGTGCGAGGCGCGCGAGAAGATTGGAGAGCGGCTGCCAGCCCCATTCCTCGAACAGCAGCAGCAGCGCGGCCAAGACATTCAGCGCGAAGAGTAGCCCCGGGCGAACGAGCATCCATAGCGCCGCGAGCGCGCGCATGGTTAAGCGGGCGCCGGACTTCAGCCCCCGTGTGGCGGCCTCGATCCATGCTGCGATACGCGCTTTCAGCTGGTCCCCCATCGGTTCGCCTCCCGGCGTCCGCGTCGGCGGCGCCCCTAGAAGACTAGCGCGGGCATAACTGCCGCCAGGCTAACGCTGCCACTTTTGCATAGCTGAATTGCACGACGGCCTAAGGGTCGCAGTTGACGGGCCCCGCGTGTTTCTATACTTTCGCCGTAAAGAATAACGAAGCACGCCACGGGGAAACACCGAATGAGGATTGCAACGCTCGCTTCCTTCGCCGCCGCTCTGATGATCGGCCTTGGAGGCGCCGCGCTCGCCGCTGAGCACGAGATCAAGATCAAGAACACCAATGGCAAGGGCAAATTCATGGTGTTCGAGCCCGACTTCCTGAAGGTCGAGCCGGGCGACACCGTTCGCTTCGTCATCGTCGACAAGAATCACAACGCCGAGGCCATCAAAGAGGTCTGGCCCGAGGGCGTCGAGCCTCTCAAGGGCGAAATGAACGAGGATGCTGAGTTCGTGGTCGAAAAGCCCGGCTACTACGGCATCAGGTGCCTGCCGCACTACACCATGGGCATGGTGGCGCTGATCGTGGCGGGCGAACCGACCAATCAATCTCAGCTCGACGCCTTCAAGGCTCCGGGTGGCGCCAAGAAGCGTTGGGACGAACTTTTGGAGCAGGTGAAAAAGTAATCGGGCACTACCGCCGCTCCCCGCAAAGGGGCAGGCGACGATCCCTGGATGGCACCCGTGTCGTCGCTGCGCCCATGCCGGCCGCTCCCCAGGCGGCCGGCACTTTTTTTATCCAGAGTTCGATCGCCTTTCTTCGAATTCGGACAGTGCCCGGAGCGATCATGGTTGCCTTTGACGAGACCGATGATCGACGCTTCGGACTGATAGGGTCCGAAGCGATCATGGTCATTTGACAGACCGATGATTCACGCTTCGGACTGATAGGGTCCGAAGCGATCATGGTCATTTGATTAGACCGATGATTCACGCTTCGGACGCATAGGGTCCGAAGCGATCATGGTCTTTTGCTTAGACCGGTGATCGACGCTTCGGACTGATAGGGTCCGAAGCGATCATGGTCATTTGATCAGACCGATGATTCACGCTTCGGACTGATAGGGTCCGAAGCGATCATGGTCTAAGTCACTTCACCGTCATGAGGCGGATGTCCTCGGCGCGCAATGCGCCGGACCGCTCGGCATCTTCCAGCGCGTGGGCGAATTCCTCGCGCGCCTTCTCCGCCTGCCGCTGACGGGTCCACAGGCCGGCATAAAGCCCGCCTTTCGCAATCAGCTCCGCGTGCGTGCCCTGCTCGACGAGACGCCCCTTTTCGAGGACGAGGATGTTGTCGGCGTGCACGATGGTGGATAGCCGGTGCGCGATGACGAGCGAGGTGCGCTCGCGGGCGACCTCATCGAGCGCATGCTGGATCTCCCGCTCGGTGTGGCTGTCGAGGGCGCTCGTCGCCTCGTCGAGAATGAGAATCGGCGGCCCTTTGAGGATCGTGCGCGCGATGGCGACGCGCTGCTTCTCTCCGCCCGACAGTTTCAGGCCCCGCTCACCGACCATCGTCTTGTAGCCCAGCGGCAGCGAGCGGATGAAGTCGTCGATCTGTGCAAGCCGCGCGGCGGCATAGACCTCCTCGTCCGTCGCATCGGGGCGGCCGTACTTGATGTTGTAGAAGATGGTGTCGTTGAACAGGACGCTATCCTGCGGGACGACGCCGATCGCCGCGCGCAGGCTCTTCTGCGTCACGTCGCGGATATCCTGGCCGTCGATCGTCACGCGGCCCGATGCGATGTCGTAAAAGCGGAACAGGATGCGCGCGAGCGTCGACTTGCCGGCACCGGTCGGCCCGACGATGGCGACCATCTTCCCCGCGGGCACGGTGAACGAGACATCGTGCAGGATCTCCCGGCCGTCCCGATCGTAACGGAAGTTCACGTTCTCGAAGCGGATTTCGCCCTTCTCGACCCGGAGCGGCTTGGCGCCGGGGCGATCCTCGATCTCCGGCGCCTCGCCCAGCAGCGCAAACATCGATTCCAGATCGACCAGCCCCTGCTTGATCTCGCGGTACACCATGCCCATGAAATTGAGCGGCATATAGAGCTGGATCATCAGCGCATTGATCATCACGAACTCGCCGACCGAGTGCGTGCCGGCCATGATGCCCCGCGCAGCGAGAAGCATGCAGGCTGTCATGCCGACGGTGAAGATGATCGTCTGGCCGGTGTTGAGCACGCCGAGGGAGCGGAACGTCTTGATCGCGGCCTGTTCGTAGCGCGCCATCGAAACGTCGAAGCGGCGCGCCTCCAGCTCCTCGTTGCCGAAGTATTTTACCGTCTCGAAATTGAGCAGGCTGTCGATGGCCTTGGTGTTCGCCTCGGTGTCGCTCTCGTTCATCTCGCGGCGAATGGCGATGCGCCGTTCGCTCGCCGCGAAGGTGAACCACATGTAGACGGCCACCGTCGCATACATGATCGCCACGTAGCGCCAGTCGAAATAGTAGAGCAGCATGCCCGACATGAGCAGGAGCTCGATGGCGGTGGGCACCACGTTGAGAATGCCCATGCGGATGATGAGCTCGACGCCGCGCGTGGCGCGCTCGATCACGCGCGAGAGCCCGCCCGTGCGCCGCTCGAGATGGAAACGCAGCGAGAGCCGGTGCAGGTGACGGAACGTGCGGTTATTCAGCTCGCGGACCGCATTCTGCCCCACCTCGGTGAAGATGATGTCGCGGATCTGGGTCAGACCCATCATCAAGACGCGGCCCGTTCCGTAGGCGAGGATCAGCATGACGACCGCCACGCCAAGCCCCTGCGCCGTCGCCCCGGTGTCGCCCGTTGCGGCGGCGGCGAGCCTGTCGGTCGCGTCCTTGTAGAAAACGGGCACCGCTACGGTGACGAGCTTGGCGACCAGCAGAACCGCGAACGCCAGCACGACGCGCATGCGCAGATCGCGGCGGTTCGCCGGCCACACCAGCGGCAACAGCCCGCGGAATGCATCCCAGTGGCTCGACCGCGGACCGAGGTAATGTTCCTCGCGCGCATCGGCGGGGGCAGCCGGGATCGCTGGTGGAAAGGACATGGAACCTTCTGGGTTTGACTGGCGGATCGCCGCTTTGCACGGCACGAAACGCAAGGCAGCGCCGGTCCGATACCCGGCGCCGCGCCTGCAATGCAGGGTCAGGAGACCTTAGCGGATATAGTGGCGCTTATGCCAATGGCTAGTCCGCGGCCGCTGTGGCCCAAACGTCTTGGCCCGGTGATGCTTCTTCGTCTTCACCCTTCGCGGCGCGCCGCTGTGCCACACGATGCGGCTGCGCTTGCGCGGCCGGGCATGGATTCTACCGCACGGGCAGTCGCACCGGCGTACCATCATATGCCTTATGCCAGCGGGACCCGCGTGGTGGCGGCGCAGCCTCGGCGGGTGCCGATGGAGCTTTGCCGGGAGTTGAGCATAGCGGGTGCGCTTGCGGTAGGCATGGGCCTTCTTCTTGCGCGGACTGACCTTCGCAACGGGGCCTTTACGCTGCTTCTTCTTGACCGCGGGCGGGGCGACCTCGGCCGCAGCCGTTCCCTCGCGCGCCTTGGGCGAAGCGTCTTTTTCTTTATCCGATGATGGCGAACGGGGCGCGCGGTCGCCCTCGGCTTTACGTGTTGGCAGCGCCACGCCGGAATTCTCGGCCGTCCCCGGAACCGGACGCGCAACGCGCGGTGCTTCGGCTTTCGGTGCCTGTGCAGACGCGGGCGGCAGCGGCGAAAGGTCGACGGCCGGCGGCGTCGGCGCCGTGTAGCTCCGCTCGCCGCCTGTTTGCGGCTGGGGTGGCGATGATGGCGTGGGCGCGAGCGGTGGAGCTTGATCGGCACGTGCGAGGCGGTCGCTCTCGATGCCCTTTGCGCGCGCGGCCGCTTCCTGGCGGCGGGTTGCCTCGGCCTCGATCTCGGCTTTGCGCTTGGCTTCCGCCTCGGCCTCGGCGACCGCGCGGCGCTCGGCGGCGTCGGCCTCCTCGGCTTGACGCTTTGCTTCCTCCGCCTGGCGCTTGGCTTCCGCCTCGTCCGCCTTGCGCTTTTCCTCGGCGGCCCGCTTTTCTTCGGCAGCGCGGCGCTTTTCCTCGGCGAGACGCTCTTCCTTCACGCGCTGCCGCTCTTCGGCTTCGCGCTTTTCCTGCGCCAGACGCCTCTCTTCCGCGCTGCGCTTTTCTTCCGCCTCGGCAGCGGAACGCGCCGCCGCTTCGGCGTAGGCCTGGCCGCGCGCTTCGGCGGCATCCGCTATCTCTTTGGCACGGGCCTCGGCTTCCGCGCGTCGCCGGGCTTCGAGCGCTTCGGTGATCTTCCGGCGGTCCTCGTCGGCCTGTTCCAGCGCGCGCTTGTGCTGCTCCGCCAGGCGCTTGCGCGAAGCTGCTTCCTCATCGGCGCGCTGTTTTTCCGCTACTTCGGCCTGCCGCTTGGCCTCCGCCGCAGCTCGAGCTGCGCGCTCGGCTTCGGCAGCCTCTGCTTCACGCTTGGCCTTTTCTGCGCGCTCAGTCTCTGCGCGCCGAGCCGCATCCGCCTCGGCATCCTTTTCCGCCGAGGAGCTTGCGGGCACCGACGCGCCGGAGCTTGCCTGCGACGGCACAGCAGCGCGCTGAGCGGGCACGTTCCTAGCCACTTCCGGCTCCGCTGGCGTTGCGCTATCCGGCGCGACGCGCAGCAGCTTGACGATCTCGTTCCGGTAGCTGCGGTTGGCGCGCGCGAGCCAGTCGCGAACGCTCTCGACGAACCCGCCCCAGCCGTGCGGCCCGGGTGCCTGCTCGCCGCTTGCCTGGCCGCCGGCAACCGCGGTCAACGTCGAAGCCGCGACGCCGGGGCGCGAGGCCAGCACGTTCAGTCCTTCGCCGGTTTTCAACTGCGCGATGACGACGCCATCGTAGGCCTTGGCGGCGCGCGCGAGCCAATCCCACACCGGGGCCATGGGCTCGCTTTCCGCCTCGGCAGCTCGCCTCTCTACCGCTGGCGCATCCGCAGCGCTCGACTGGCCGGTCGGGGCCTCGTGGCGCTCTTCGAGCAGGTGATTGAAACGCTCCGAAGCTGCGCGGGCGAGTGCTTCCGCCTGTTCCCTTACCGTAAGCGGTTTGTGCGGCTCGCTGTCAGCCGCAGCAAGGCCCGGCGTGCACAGCAGCGCCAGCACGAAGAGAAGACGCATACCCGTCATCAGCGTTTGTCCGCACCCGTTGGTCCCCGCTCGAACCGGCGGGTTATCCCTCGTCTGTGGCGGTTCTTGGAAGGCCGCCTAGCTTAGGCAACCCATTAAGCACAACTCCGGCGGGCCTCCAAACCGACAACATAAAATCGGATAACGGGAAGCCCTCGGATTACGGGGCCGGTGTCATGCGGCTGCGGCGTCCCCATATTAGATATTCCTGCCCGAGGGGGATTTCTCATCAGCCACGGACTGTGAATGGATACGAAGAATTTCAACGGAAACAAGAACATCGCCTCTGCGACGCGCAATGTGTGCGTCTATTGCGGCTCCGGCCTCGGCCTCAACCCCTCCTACGCGGAGGCCGCCCGAACCCTAGGCGCCAACCTCGCCGTCAGCGGCATCGGCCTCGTTTATGGGGGCGGCAGCCTGGGTCTCATGGGTGAGGTTGCCCGCGCGACGCTCGCCCATGGCGGCCGCGTGACCGGCATCATCCCCACCTTTCTCATCGAGAAGGAAGCGATGCTGAGCGCGGTGGACGAGGTGATCGTCACCGACAACATGCATCAGCGCAAGCAGCTCATGTTCGACCGCTCGGATGCGTTCGTCGCCCTCCCCGGCGGCGTCGGCACCCTGGAAGAGCTGGTCGAGCAGCTCACCTGGGTGCAGCTCGGCCGCCACACCAAGCCGGTCGTCGTCGCCAACATCGACGGATTCTGGACGCCCTTCCTCAACCTGCTCACGCACATGAAGAAGGACACCTTCATTCGCGCCGGCCTCGACGTCCGCTTCACGGTCGTCGACGACGCGACGCAGATCGTTCCGGCGATCACCGGCGCATGGGAGCCGCGCCCTGCGCCGCGCGACGAGGAGCTGCTGGCAAAGTTCTAGGCGCGACGAACGCCCGGTACCCTTCCCCTCAGCGGTTCATCTGAACAGCTCGTAGTGGACAGGGTTGCCCGGGCAAGCGGAAAAACCGCATTCGGCGAACGCGCTGAAGGCGTTGAGAAGTGTCAGCGCGATGACGAGCCATACCGCGCCCGTCTCGAACCGGCTGGGCCCAGGCGCGGCCTCGTCCGCCATATCATGGCCGGTGAACTGGCCGTTGAACATGAGCATCACGCCCGCTGCGAGGATCGCCGCGGCAAATGCGATGAAGGCCCATGTGTAGAAGTGATATCCCCAAAACGCGGAGCCGAAGCCGGCGTCGCCCGGCATGACGTGCAACAGAACCTGCCGCCCGGCGACCGACGCGCCCAGCAGCGCTGCGACAATAACGAGACCGTAGTGCAGCGGCTTGGGCCCATAGCGGATGGTGAGAACCGGGCCGACGGCGAGCGCCGTGAAGGCGACGCGCTGCAACAGGCACAGCGGGCACGGCAGCTCGTCATATGCGAGCTGCCAATAGAACGCGACGAGCAGCAATGCCGAAATGGCATAAAGTGCGACGGCGTTGAGCCGGACAGCCAAGCTCGGGCCCATGTCCATGGCCGTCACCTCCTAGAACGATAGCGGCAGGGGATTGACGGCGTGCCGCAGGAAGATCGCGGCCGCGTATATCATCCCCGCAAAGAAGACGTAGAGGGCCAGCGGCGAGCGGCGGCGCCACGCGAGCCACATGGCGAGCGCGAAGTTGAAGAAGGCGATGAAAAATTCCATGCAACCGCGCGTATGTTAGTCTGTGGTGACAGAGATGGCTTTTGCGAACGAACATAATCCGAGTCGGCGGATGGAACGCAGTACCGTTATCGCCAATGGACTGCAGGCCGCGATCCTGCTCGGCGCATTCGGCGCGCTGACCACCGCCATTCTCTGGCCGCAGCTCGGCAGCGGCGGCGCGCTCGTGGCCCTCGCGGGCGCTTTGGCCATCCTGCTCCTCGTGGTGTACGTGCCGCCGGCGACACTGATGCGCATCTATGGCGCACGCCCCTATGAAGCCGGAGACCTGGCCCAGTTCGACCGCATCACCGGCGAGCTCGCACTCCGGGCGGGCCTCGCCGCCTCCCCGCGCCTCTATGTCGTGCCTAGCATGCAGCTCAGCGCATTCTCCTTCGGCACGAGCCAGCGATTTGCGATCGCGGTGACAGAGGGTCTTCTGCGCCGTCTGACGATGCGTGAGGTGGCGGGCATTCTCGCGCGCGAGGTTGCGCATGCGCAGCGTGGCGACCTTCCTCTGTTCGGGATTGCCGACGTCATCTCGCGCTGCGCGCAGGGCTTCTATTACGCGGGACTGTTCTTCGCGGCGCTCAACGCACTGCGTGTCATTGGCCAGGCCGAGCCCGTCCCATGGGTAAGCGTCGTGCTTCTCGTCGCAGCGCCGCTGCTGATGTCGCTGCTGCAGCTTTCGCTCTCCCGTTCGCGGGAGGAGGCGGTCGACCGCGCGGCAGCTCTGCTGACGGGCGATCCGCTGGGGCTCGCTTCGGCCATCGCCCGCCTCGGGGCATCGCCCGGCAGCCCCCTCGACGACCTCCTGCCGCCCGTGCCGGCGCGCAAGGTGCCCCTGCCTTCGATGCTGCGGTTTCCCCCGCCGGCGGAGCGCCGCATCGCGTTTCTCAATGCTTTTCAGGCGCCGCCTATTCCTCCGCTCGATACCGAGGAAGCCCCGCGCATATCGCTCATCGGCGTGGGGCCGATCCAGATGCGGCCCCGCTACCGGCTGTCGGGGGTCTGGTTCTGATGCCGGCGCACGGGATGCAGCAGCGGGAAACGAGGCGCTTGGCCGCGCTTGCACTTGGCGCCCATTTACGCGTATCAGCCGGGCATGGCTGAGATGACGACCACCCGGGCGCGCCAGCGCATCGAAACGGATGCCGAAGCCGCGGA
>Ga0180220_1000855_pt1 | contig 26960 bp, 22 predicted proteins | sample eDN5th37CBELigBY_FD_151335 | JGI IMG/M metagenome (GOLD analysis project Ga0180220, IMG submission 151335) | Enriched backyard soil microbial communities from Emeryville, California, USA - eDNA 5th pass 37_C BE-Lig BY (version 2) (version 2) | ecosystem: Environmental > Terrestrial > Soil >... | reverse complement strand
CCGGGCCGAGTGGGCAGATAGCGGTTCAGGAAATCGCGAAAGGGGCGTTCGCCGATGAAGCAGATCCCGGTGGAGTCTTTCTTGGCGGCGTTGGGCAACTGCAGCGACCGGGCTATGCGGCGGACTTCCGTCTTGGGCAGCTCGCCCAGGGGAAACAGCGTCTTGGCCAATTGGGCCTGATTCAGGCGATGCAGGAAATAGCTCTGATCCTTGGTGGCGTCCAGCGCCTTGAGCAACTGGTGCTGTTCGCCCTGAGGCGTGCGCACGCTGCGCACCCGCGCATAATGGCCGGTCGCGATGTGTTCGGCGCCCAGGGCCATGGCATGGTCGAGGAAGGCCTTGAATTTGATTTCCGCATTGCAGAGCACATCCGGATTGGGCGTGCGCCCGGCGGAATATTCACGCAGGAAATCGGCGAACACGCGGTCCTTGTATTCTTCGGCGAAGTTGACGGCCTCGATGTCTATGCCGATGAGATCGGCCACGCTTGCCGCATCCAGCCAATCCTGGCGGGTGGAGCAATATTCGGAATCATCGTCGTCTTCCCAGTTCTTCATGAACAGGCCGAGCACATCGTAGCCCTGCTGCTTCAGCAGCCAGGCGGTGACGGAGGAATCCACCCCGCCCGACATGCCCACCACGACCCGCCCTTTTGATGCAGATTTATTAGCCATCCAGGTATTTTAGACGGTCTCGGCCGGCGCGGCCCGCCAGCGCCTGATCGACCACTTCTATCCAGTGGCGCACCGGCGTGCCGGTGCCCGACTGCAGATGCGTGATGCAGCCCATATTGGAGGAAATGATGCAATCCGGCTGCGCCGCCTGTATGGCTTGCAGCTTGCGGTCGCGCAAAGACTTGGCCAGCGCGGGCTGCGTGACGGAATAAGTGCCCGCCGACCCGCAGCACAGATGCGATTCGGAAAAAGGCTGCAAGTCGAACCCCAGGTCGGCCAGCAAGCGTTCGCTCGCGCCGCGCAGGCCCTGCCAGTGCTGCAGGGTGCAGGGCGGGTGGAATGCCGCCCGCTGCGGGAGATCCGCAAGCATGGCCTTGAGCTGGGCGGCGTGGGGCGCGAGAATCTCGGCCACGTCGCAGGTTTTGTCCGCCACGCGCAGCGCCTTGACCACATAATCGGGATCATGCCGCAAATGGTGGGCGTATTCCTTGACCATAGCGCCGCAGCCGGACGCATTCATGACGATGTGCTCGGCCTCGCCGCTGTCCAGCAGCGGTAGCCAGGCGTCGATATTGGCGCGCATTTGATCCAGCGCCGCATCCTGCGCATCCAGATGGAAATTGATGGCGCCGCAGCACCCCGCGCCGGCGACCATGCGGGCGCCGATGCCCACGGCGTCGAGCACCCGCACGGTCGCCGCGTCTATAGACGGCATCATGGCGGGCTGCACGCAGCCCAACGGCATCAGCACCTGGCGCGCATGGCTCTTGCCGGAAGGAAGGGCGCCCGCCGGCCGGGCCTGCGGAACTTTGTTGCGCAGGACTTCGGGCAGCATGGGCCGCAGTACGCGGCCCAGCTTCAGGGCCGGGCCGAACAAGGGCGAGTTGAGCAAGCCGCGCAAGGCGGCGCGGCTCAATCTCTGGGTCAGCGGCCGCTCGACCTTTTCGTCGACGATCTTGCGGCCGATATCCACCAGGGCGCCATACTGCACCCCCGAAGGACAGGTGGTTTCGCAATTGCGGCAGGTCAGGCAACGATCCAGATGGGTCTGGGTGGCCGTCGTCGGCTCGATGCCTTCCAGCACCTGCTTCATCAAATATATGCGCCCGCGCGGGCTGTCGCGCTCATCTCCCAGCAGCTGATAAGTGGGACAGGTGGCCAGGCAAAAACCGCAATGCACGCAGCGGCGCAGAATTTCGTCGGCGTCCTGGCCCAGATCGGTTTCGCGGGCCCACGAAGCGAGATTTGTTTGCAAGATTAGGCCTTAAAAGTCGGGGAACAAGCGTTTGGGGTTGAAAATGCCAACGGGATCGAGCTCTTGCTTCAGGCGCCGGTTGATGTTTTTCAGGCCGTCATCCAATGGATGGAATACCGGGACATCGGCCGGCTTGCTGTCATAGCGGAACAAGGTGGCGTGCCCGCCGCGCGCCGCCACGGCCGCCCGCAGATCGGCGGGAGAATCGACCCCGGACAGCCAGCGCTGGCCGCCGTTCCATTCGACCAAGGTCGGCCCCTGCCGCAGCGGGGCCGTTTGCGGCGGCACCGCGACCCGCCACAAAGGGCGCGCCTGGAAGAACGGATGGGTCTGGTCGCGCAGGCTGTTCCAGAATGCGGCCGCCTGCCCGTCGGGCAGCTGTTCGCCGCCCACCTTGCGAACGCCGCTCTGCACGGCGGGCTCGCTGCCGGACAGGCGGATATACAGGCGCCCCGCGCCTTCGTCTTTGCCTTGCGACCAGGCGGTGGCCGAGATGGCGATGGGCAGGCCGCGCCACTGGTTGAAGAGCTCCAGTGCGCGGCTTTCGTCCGCGTCCAGCACCTGGGTTCGTTCCAGGGGCGGCTTGGGCGCGACCTTGATGGACACTTCCAGCAAAGCTCCCAGTATGCCCATGGAACCGGCCAGCAGGCGCGAGACATCGTAGCCGGCCACATTCTTCATGACTTCGCCGCCGAAGCCCAGCACCATGCCGGTGGAATCCAGCAGCTTGGCGCCCAGGACGAAATCGCGCACGCTGCCGGCCGCCATGCGGCGCGGACCCGCCAGGCCGCTGGCGACGCAGCCGCCTATGGTCGATGCGGAGCCAAAGCGCGGCGGTTCGAAGGCCAGCATCTGGTTTTGCTCGTCCAGAGCGCTTTCCAGTTCGCTAAGCAAAGTGCCCGCCCTCGCGGTGATCACCAATTCGGAAGGATGGTAATTGATGATGCCGTGGTAGGCGGACATGTCCAGCACCGCAATATCGGGAAAGCTGCCGCCCTGGAAGGGCTCGCCGTAGAAATCCTTGCTGCGCCCGCCGCATATGTAGACGGGACGCTCCGCGCCGCGGGCGGCCATGATCTGCTGACAAATTTCGGACAGTACGAATTCCATGCCTGGCCTTTAGAACCGGGGTAGATCGGGAAAACGGAGTTCGCCGCCGTGCACATGCATCTTGCCGTATTCGGCGCAACGGACCAGGGTCGGAATGACTTTTTCCGGATTGAGCAGGCCATAAGGGTCGAACCCCCGTTTGACGGCGCTGAAAAAGTCGAGCTCCTCGCGCGAGAACTGCACGCACATCTGGTTGATCTTTTCTACGCCGACGCCGTGCTCCCCCGTAATGGTGCCGCCCACCTGTACGCAGAGTTCCAGGATGGCGGCGCCGAATTTCTCGGCGCGTTCGATCTCGCCCGGCTGGTTGGCATCGAACAGGATCAGCGGATGCAGATTGCCGTCGCCCGCATGGAAGACGTTGGCGCAGCGCAAGCCGTATTCATCTTCCATCTGTTCTATGGCGTTCAGCACCCGGCTCAAGTGGCGGCGCGGAATGGTGCCGTCCATGCAATAGTAGTCCGGCGATATGCGGCCCGCCGCGGGAAAGGCGTTCTTGCGGCCCGCCCAGAACACCAGCCGTTCTTCCTCGGACCTGGACACCTGCAGGCGCGTGGCGCCGGCCTGCTGGAACACGGCTTCCATGCGGCTTATTTCGTGCTCCACCTCTTCTTGCGTGCCGTCCGATTCGCAAAGCAGGATGGCGGCCGCATCCAGGTCGTAGCCGGCTTTGACGAAAGGCTCGACCATGTGCACGGCGCGCTTGTCCATCATTTCCAGCCCCGCCGGAATGATGCCGGCCGCAATCACATTGGTGACGGCCTGGCCGGCCGCTTCGACGCTGCCGAAACTGGCCATGACGACGCGGGCGCAAGCGGGTTTGGGAATGAGCCTGACCGTGGCCTCGGTAACGACGCCCAGCATGCCTTCGGAGCCGATGAAGGCCGCCAGCAAATCAAGGCCGGGCGCGTCGGGCGCCTCTGAGCCGAGTTCGATCACGTCGCCATCGATGGTGACTACGCGCGCCCGGACGACGTTGTGCACGGTGAGCCCGTATTTGAGGCAATGCACGCCGCCGGAATTCTCGGCGATATTGCCGCCTATGGAACAGGCGATCTGGCTGGATGGGTCGGGCGCGTAATACAGGCCGTAAGGCGCCGCGGCCTCGGAGATGGCCAGGTTGCGCACCCCCGGCTGGACCACGGCGGTACAGGCTTGCGGATCGATTTTCTTGATCCGGTTGAGCTTGGCCAGGCCGATCAGCACCCCCTGGGGATGGGGCAGCGCGCTGCCCGACAGGCCGGTGCCGGCGCCGCGCGCGACTATGGGAATGTTCAGCGCCTTGCAGCCCTGCATGATCGCGACGAGCTGCGCTTCGTTTTCCGGCAGCATGACCACCGGCGGCAGGCTGCGGTACAGGGTCAGGCCGTCGCATTCATAAGGGCGCGTGTCCTCGACCCTGGACAATATGCAATGGGCTGGCAGCACGCCGGCGAGCCTGCTGATCAGGCCGGCAAAATCCGGCGCCGTTTCGGCCGCCCGACTGATCGATGTGTCGTTCATTTTTTCTCGTCACGCGCGCGGGATGATCTTGCCCGGATTGAGGATATCGTGGGGATCGAAAGCGTGTTTCAGGGCTGCCATGAGATCCAGCGCATCCCGGCCGTGTTCGGCCTGCATGAATTCCATTTTGTGCAGGCCCACGCCGTGTTCCCCCGTGCATGTGCCCTGCATGGCGATGGCGCGCTGCACCAGCTTCCGGTTCAGGCGCTCGGATTCCTGCCATTCCCGGGGGTTGTCCGGATCCAGCAGCATCAGGACATGGAAATTGCCATCGCCGACATGGCCGACGATGGTGTAGGGAAAGCTGGCCTGGTCGAGTTCCGCGGCGGTTTCGGTCACGCATTCGGCGAGCCGCGAGATCGGCACGCAGACATCCGTGGTGCTGGACCGGCATCCGGGCCGCAACTGCAAGCCGGCGAAATAAGCATGGTGCCGCGCCGTCCAGAGCCGGCTGCGGTCTTCGGGCTGGTCCGCCCATTCGAAATCGGTGCCGCCATTGTCGCGCGCGATGGCCTGCACGGCCTCGGCCTGTTCCTTCACGCCCGAAGGGCTGCCATGGAATTCGAACAGCAGCAGCGGCGATTCTGTCAGGCTGAGCTTGCTGTATGCGTTGGTCGCCTTGACGGCGTTCTGGTCCATGAATTCCACCCGCGCAACGGGCACGCCCATTTGTATGACTTCGATGACGCTCTGCACCGCCGATTGCAGGGTGGGAAAATTGCATATCGCCGCGGAAATCGCCTCGGGCTGCGGGTAAAGCCTGACGGTGACTTCGGTGATGATGCCCAGCGTGCCTTCGCTGCCCACGAAGATGCGCGTCAGGTCGTATCCGGCCGAGGACTTGCGTGCGCGGTTCGCGGTTTCGATCACGCGCCCGTCCGCCGTCACGACCTTGAGCGACATGACATTCTCGCGCATGGTGCCGTAGCGCACGGCATTGGTTCCGGAAGCGCGTGTGGCCGCCATGCCTCCCAGGCTGGCGTCGGCGCCCGGATCGATGGGGAAGAACAAGCCGGTGTCGCGTATTTCATCGTTCAATTGCTTGCGCGTGACGCCGGCCTCGACCGTGGCGGTGAAGTCTTCGGGATGGATGGCCACCAGCCGGTTCATGCCCGACAAGTCCAGGGAGATACCGCCCTGCACCGCCAGCAGGTGCCCTTCCAGCGACGAGCCCACGCCATAGGGAATCAAAGGCACATGGTGCTGATGGCAATGCCGTGCGACCCAGGCGACCTCGTCGGTGCTGGCGGCGAATACGACGCCGTCGGGCAGCATCGGCGGGTACGGGGATTCGTCGCGCCCGTGATGCTCGCATACCGCCTGCGCCGTGGAAAAGCGCGAGCCGAAGCGCTGCGCGAGCGCTTCGAGAAAGCCCGCGGGTATCTTGCGGCGCAAAGTGTTCGTCATAGCGGGGGCGTTCATTGCCTGGCTCCTAAAACCCGACCTGGGGCTACCCTGATACTAACGGCTTTCAGGCGTGGCTGCCGATCAGGGCATTTGCCGATTGCGTGCGCACTTCCCGCCGGTTATTCACCGCCTGGGCGAGGCGCTCCAGGATGCGCACGGAGGCGTCCCAATCCACGCAGCCGTCCGTGATGCTTTGCCCGTAAGTCAGGGGCCGGCCCGCCACCAGGTCCTGCCGCCCGCCGATCAGGTTGCTTTCCACCATGACGCCGATGATGCGGTCGTCGCCCGCTTCCATCTGGCCGGCGATGTCTTCGATCACCAAGGGCTGATTCCGGTAGTCTTTATTACTGTTCGAGTGGCTGGCGTCGATCATCACGCAGGGGCGCACACCCGACTTGATCAGCGACTGGCAGGCTTGTTCTACATTTTGCGCATCGTAATTTGGTGTTTTACCACCGCGCAGAATCACATGGCAATCATTGTTTCCCACAGTGGAAACAATGGCGGAGTGTCCGCCTTTGGTCACGGACAGGAAGTGATGAGGCTGGGAGGCCGCCTTGATGGCGTCGATGGCGATCTTGGTGTTGCCGTCGGTGCCGTTCTTGAAGCCCACGGGGCAGGACAGGCCGGATGCCAATTCCCGATGCACCTGGCTTTCCGTGGTGCGCGCGCCGATGGCGCCCCAGGAAACCAGGTCGGCGATATATTGGGGCGTGATCATGTCCAGGAATTCGCAACCGGCGGGCAGGCCCAGGGAATTGACATCGATCAGCAATTCGCGCGCGGTGCGCAAACCCTGATTGATGTTGAAACTGCCGTCCAGCCCGGGATCGTTGATGAGCCCCTTCCAGCCCACCGTGGTGCGCGGTTTCTCGAAGTACACGCGCATGATGATTTCGAGTTCGCCTTTGAAGCGTTCGCGCTGTTCCATGAGGCGCTTGGCGTATTCGATGGCCGCCACGGGGTTGTGTATGGAACACGGGCCTATGACGACGGCGAGACGGTCGTCGGCGCCATGCAGGATGTCGTGCAAGGCGCGCCGTGCCTGATACACCGTAGTGGATATTTCGCGGGTGCAGGGGAACTCGCGCATGACATGGGCGGGCGGGCTGAGCTCCTTGATTTCCCGGATACGTAAGTCATCAGTATTGTGCGACACAGCTTAACTCCAGAGTAATGTGATGCGGCCGTCGCGAACGGCAGCGCGTCATCGCCATGAGGACGCCTTGGGCGCCGGATATGAGCCTTACCCCGCCAAGCCCGCCATGTAGGCCGCGTTGCCCCGCGGCCCGTTTTGCCAGCCAGCGGCAAAAAAAAACCGCCTAGCTGGAGCTGGCGGTTTTTTGGGAATTCAGTTCATTTACTTTAAGTACAACGCTTCCCTTCCTCCACCAGCGGTTTTGGAAAACCAAAAAAATAAAAAAAGAAGAAAGAGGGAGCGGGATACATAGTCGCCAATCCTAGCACAGCGCCCGACGTCTGCCAATAAAAATTTTTGAATTGTTGCAGCGATGCGAACGCTTTTGCCTTTGGGGCTTGATCACATTATTGGGGCTCGATCGCATCTTTTAGACGTGAGGGCGTTGATGTCCGTAATACATGCAGCGACATACAGCGGCGACGCCGAGCTATCGTCGGGAGATCGACTGCCGGGAGATCGAATGCGGAGAAATCGATTGCTGGAAAACTAGGTGCTGAAAATTGATTGCCGGGAAGTTGATTTGAAGTCAAATGATTTTATAGTGTATGATTTTTATAGCTATCATTCGCTGATTAACGAAATATGTCGGCCAACAGAAACGACGGCCGGCGCTCCGGCGGTCGACGATCCGGCGGCCGGCGATCCGGCGGCCGGCAGACTCTCCAGGATATCGCCGCGCGAAGTCCTCGCGCGCAGCTACAGAAAAAAGGACATGCCATGATCAAGATCCGTACGCTTGCTTTGACCCTGGCCGCCGCTCTTGCGGCAGGCGGGCCGGCCATCCAGGCCCATGCGGCCAGCCTGCAGGACATCAAGAATCGCGGCCATGTGCGCATTGCCGTTGCCAATGAAATCCCCTATGGCTATATGGATCTGGATGGCGAAGCCAAGGGCGTGGGGCCGGATGTGGCGAAACACATCATGGAGCAATTGGGCATCAAGAAGATCGAATGGGTGACGACGAACTTCGGGTCCCTGATTCCGGGCCTGCGGGCCAATCGCTTCGACATGGTGGCGGCCGAAATGGCCATCCTGCCGCAACGCTGCAAGGAGGTGCTGTTCTCCGAGCCCGACAGCTCTTACGGCGAAGGCCTGCTGGTCGCGCAGGGCAACCCGGACGACGTCCACACTTATGAAGACTTCGCCAAAAGCGACAAGAAGGTGGCCATCATGGCCGGGGCGGACCAACTGGAGATCCTGCAGGCGCTGGGCGTCCCCGCCGACCGCATGGTTACGATATCCAACAACGCGGACGCCATATCCACGGTGTCCACCGGCCGGGCCAGCGCCTATGCGGCCACCAGCCTGACTGTCGGCGAACTGGCCGGCAAAAGCAAAAGAGTGGAAGCCGCCAAGAACTTCAAGGATCCCGTGGTCAACGGCGTGCCCGCCCGTAGCTGGGGCGGCTTCACCTTCAGCCAGGACTCCAGGGACTTTCGCGATGCCGTGAACGCGGAGCTGGCAAAATTCAAGCAAACCGAAGCGTGGCGCAAGGTCATGAGCCAATACGGCTTCAGCGACACGGACGCCGAAGAGTCTTTCAAGCGGACCACCGAGCAGCTCTGCGCCGAATAAGGCGCGCAGCGCCGCGCATGCCCATGGAATGGACCAGCTACATCGGCCCCTTGCTCGAGGGTGCGTGGGTCACCGTGCAGCTCACGGCTTACTCCACCGTCCTGGGGGCGTTTTTTGCGTTCGCCTTCGGCATAGGCAAGCTGTCCCGCAACTGGGCGGTCAAGGGCATCGCGATCGCCTTCATCGAGGTTTTCCGAGGAACCTCGCTGCTGGTGCAGTTGTTCTGGCTATATTTCGCGCTGCCTCTATTGGGACAGGCCCTGGGCGTGGACTTGCGCCTGCCGCCTGTCGTCGCCGGTACGCTGGCGCTCAGCCTGAATATAGGCGCTTACGGCGCCGAAGTGGTGCGCGGCGCCATACAGGCCGTGCCCAGGTCCCAATTGGAAGCCGCCAAGGCGCTGGATTTTTCCGCGCGGCAGACCTTGTGGCGCATCTCGCTGCCGCAGGCCATCCCGGAGATGATGCCCAGCCTGGGCAATCTGGCCATTCAGAACTTGAAGGACACGGCCCTGGTTTCGCTGATCAGCCTGGGCGACCTGGCTTTTCGCGCCGAGCAGATACGCAACTTCACGCAGGACAGCGTCACCGTTTATACCTTGCTGCTTTTCATGTACTTCGGCATGGCGCTGGTGCTGACGGCCATCATGAAGCTGCTGGAGCGGTCCGTCGGCCGCTGGCGCGCCGGGAGGTCCTGAGCCATGCTGTTCGGCATCGAATGGGATACGTCCGGCAATTGGGCCTTCGCGGTGTCCATCTTTCCCATACTGCTCAAAGGCTTGTGGGTCACCCTGCAGGCCACCGCCGTCGGCTTTCTGGTAGCCGCCGCGCTGGGGCTGCTGCTGGCCGTATTGAAGGCCTCGCCCTTGCGCATCATCGCCTGGCCGGCGCGCCTGATCACGGAATTCCTGCGCGATACGCCTTTGCTGGTGCAGTTATTTTTTCTTTACTATGTCTTGCCGGAGTACGGCATCGTGCTGCCGGCCTTCCTGACCGGCGCGCTGGCCCTGGGCGTGCAGTACAGCGCCTATATATCGGAAGTGTACCGGGCCGGCATCGAGTCCGTCGCGCATGGGCAGACCGAAGCGGCGCGGGCGCTGGACTTGCCCGCCCCGCGGATTTTCCGGGCCGTCGTCCTGCCGCAGGCCATACCCCGCATCATTCCCGCGATGGGCAATTACCTGGTGTCCATCATGAAGGATGTGCCCGTGCTTTCCGTCGTGTCCATACTGGAAATGCTGAACGTGGCCAAGATCATAGGCGATCGGACGTTCAATTATCTGATCCCTCTTTCCATGGTGGGCGGGCTGTACCTGATCCTGACGCTGTGCGCGGCCGCCGCCATACGCCAGCTCGACCTGCGCCTGCCCAAACGAGGAATTCCCCTGAGATGAACGACACGCCCGCCATCCCCGCCGACCCCATCATCCGCTTCGACAAAGTCGTCAAGCGCTTTGGCGACGTGACGGTGCTGGATGCCTTGGACTTTGAAGTGCGCCGGGGCGAGAAGGTCACCATCATCGGGCCGTCCGGCTCCGGCAAGTCCACCGTGCTGCGCATCCTGATGACGCTGGAAACCATAGATGACGGCTTCATCTACGTGGCCGGCAAGCCGCTGTGGCATGAATACAAGAACGGCGAGCCGGTGCCGGCCTCGGAGCCTCATTTGTGCGAAATGCGCAAGGAAATGGGCATGGTCTTCCAGCAGTTCAATCTGTTCCCTCACATGACGGTGCGGCGCAATATCACCGAAGCGCCGGTGCATGCGCTGGGGCTGTCCAAGCAGGAGGCCCAGGAGCGGGCGGAGCAGTATCTGGAATTGGTGGGCCTGTCGGACCAGGCCGACAAGTTCCCCAGCCAGTTGTCGGGGGGCCAACAACAGCGCGTAGCCATCGCCCGCGCGCTGGCCATGAAGCCCAACATCATGCTGTTCGACGAACCCACCTCGGCGCTGGATCCCGAGCTGGTGAGCGAGGTATTGTCGGTGATCCAGCGGCTGGCGGAAAAAGAAGACCTGACCATGCTGCTGGTGACCCACGAAATGCAATTCGCCAAACAGATTTCAGACCGCGTGTGCTTCTTCGATAAAGGCCGCATCGTCGAGGAAGGTCCGCCGGAGAAGGTGTTCACCGAACCGCGCGAAGCTCGCACCAGGGAGTTCTTAAAGGCCTTCATCAGCGCGGCTTGAACGGATCAGCGTGGTGTAAACGGATCAGCCCGGCGTGAAAGGGTCGGGTTTATAACGGCCATGTTCTGTGCGCTATTGATCCGGTGTGCTATTGATCCGGTGTGCTATTGATCCGATGCGCTATTGACCCGATGCGCTATTGACCCGATGCGCTATTGATCCGATGCGCTATTGATCCGATGCGCTATTGACCCGATGCGCTATTGCCTCGGTGTGTTATTGACCCGATGCGCTATTGACCCGGCCTGCCCGGGCGGGCCCGGTTCCGGCTAGCGCCGCGCGGTGCGCGCCTGTCGGCGCACACTTCCCGGGCCGGAACCAGGAATCAGGGCGGTCGCGGAACTCGCGGCGGCGGACCGGTGGTCCGCCAAGCGCGCCGCTCAAACAGCCGCGCCCTTGCATCCCTGATTCCAGGCCCCGGCCCGGCGCTTGCGAAACCGCCGTAACCGGGCCCGCCCGAGCATGCCTGGACGATTGCGGCTGACGTGAACATCATGGAAAGGTATTGTGAAGCGGGAGCGGCTGATCCTTTTTGCTACTGGTGGCTTGATCGGGAAGCTGCACGAGCTTGCCGGGCATGTTCAACGCTTTGACCATTAGCTCAATGCCTGGCCATGCCGGGCATGCTCAACGCTTTGACCATCAGCTCAATGCCTGGCCACCCCGAATGTCCCGGCCCGCGCGGCAGGCGCGCGAGGCCGGGACGGCGCAAGACCTCTTCCAGCGGCACCCACTGCCACAGAAAAAGGCCAAGCACCCAACCCGCCCCGGCGGCCCCGCGAACACAAGCCGACGCAGCGGGACGGGTGGCGGGGCCGGGCCGCGGCGACTTTCGGGGCCGGGCGAGGCGGTCGCGAAGGTAGGCCGAATGGCCGGACGAGCTAGCCGACGCCGCAGTCCGGCGCGCAGGGCGCCGGACCGGCCACGAGGAGCAAGGCCCGGCCCCGCCACCCGGCACGCGTCATAAGAACCAAGCAGCGTCATGAACACACACCCAACCCACGCCAGAAGAACCAAGCAGCGTCATAAACACACACCCAACCCACGCCAGAAGGGCCAGGCAGCGCCGCAAAAAACTCAGCACGCGTCAGATAATCAAACGGCGCCACAAACACCCGGCACACACCACCCCGCCGCAGCGACACCCAGCGCCGGCTCGGCAACCCCCGGAGCATCGCCCCGTCCGACGGGCAATCAAACTATGCGACCACCAAAGCCTCAGCCGCCAGCGGCGTCAAAGTCTCGACGCTGCTGCGCGCGGCGATGTGCTCGGGACGCGGCGTCAGTCCATACTTCGGCGGCGCCAGCTTGTTCTCGACACTGTTGTAGACCATGAATATATTGGCGCGCGGCCAAGGCGAAATATTGCCGTTGGAGCCATGCATGGTATTGCAGTCGAAGAACACCACCGTGCCGGCCTTACCGGTCATCGGCTGTATGCCGCCCTGCTCCACCAGCAGGCGCAGGCTGACCGGGTCGGGCACGCCGTATTCCTGCCGCTTCAGCGACTTCTTGTAATGCTCATCGGGCGTGCGCCCCTGGCACGACACGAACTGCCGATGCGAACCCGGCACCAGCATCAAAGGCCCGTTGCAGGCATTGTTGTCGGTCAACAGCACAGAGCAGCTCAACGCCCGCATGTTCGGCATGCCGTCCTCGACATGCCAAGTTTCAAAATCGGAATGCCAATAGAACTCCTTGCCTTTGAAACCCGGCTTCATATTGGCGCGGGATTGGTGGATGTAGACTTCCGAACCCAGTATCTGCCGGGCCACGTGGATCAGGCGCGGGTCGCGCGCCAGATTCGCCATGGCTTCCCCGAGCTGATGCACCCGGAAGACGGAGCGGACGGCGTCGCTGCCCGGCTCGGTGATCGCCTCCGGCAGCCGCACGATGGCCGGATCGGCCGCCATGCGCTGGGACTCTTCCAGCAAAGCCTGGACTTCGCCCTCCGAAAAGACATCGTCCATTTTAAGAAAGCCGTCGCGCTCATAGGATGCGAGCTGCTCGGCGCTTAGCGCGTCGGCGTAGCCTCCGCCCGCGTAAATCACCGGATCCTGCCTGGCGATGATCGCCGACCCGCGCTCCGTACGCGAATAATAAAGATCTTGCATGGTTTCAATCCTCCGAAACTCAGGCGACATTCGACTCGAGCGGGTAGACCCCCTTGTCGTCGTGGACTTCGAAACCCGTCAGCGGCGGGTTGAATACGCAGATGACCCGCAGCGGCTCCTTGCCGCCGCGCAGCCAGTGCTCGTCGTTTTCATTGAGGGCGTAGACCACGCCCGGACCCAGGGCATATTTCTTGCCGTCCGCCACGGTTTCGATTTCGCCGTCGCCTTCGATGCACCAGACCGCCTCTAGGTGGTTCTGGTAATGGATGTGGGTTTCCGTGCCGGGGAAAATGACGGTTTCATGGAAAGAGAACCCCATGCCGTCCTTCTGCAGCAGGACGCGCCTGCTGAGCCAATTTTCCGTCTTGACCTCGTGGTCCGTACCGATAACGTCCTTGACATTCCTGACTATCATCCCGCGCGTCCTCCGAACTTCAATACATGGGCATGGGCGCCGCCCTTGCCTCTCAACACCTCCGCCACGCTGCGCTCCAGGGCTTCCAGGCCGCGCACCAGCAGCTCGTCTTCTATGGTCAGGGCCGGCAGGATCTTCAGCACCTCATCCTGCGCGCCCGAAGTTTCTATCACCACGCCGTGCTCGAACGCCTTCCTGGCGATGGCATTGGCCAGATTGTCTTCGGCCGGCGTGACCAGGCCCTGGATCAGGCCGCGGCCGCGCACGCTCAAGCCGGCCGCGGGATAGCTGTGCACCAGGCTTTCCATCCAGTCGCGCACCAGGCGTTCCTTGCGGCGCACCTCATTGGCGAAGCCGTCGTCGCGCCAATAGCTTTCCAGCGCCTGGGCGGCAGTGACGAAGGCCAGGTTGTTGCCGCGGAAGGTGCCGCTGTGGGCCCCGGGCTTCCAGACATCCAGTTCGGGCTTCATCAGCACCAGCGACATGGGCAGACCGAAGCCCGACAAAGACTTGGACAGGGTGATGATATCGGGCCGGATGCCGGCCGCTTCAAAACTGAAGAAGCTGCCCGTGCGGCCGCAGCCCACCTGGATATCGTCGACGATCAGCAGCATGTCGTGCTGGCGGCACAGCCGCTCCAGCTCTTTGAGCCAGCGCTTGGATGCGACATTCACGCCGCCCTCGCCCTGCACGGTTTCGACGATGGCCGCGGCGGGCTTGTCCACGCCGCTGCTGGGATCGTCCAGCATGCGCTCCAGGTAAGCCATGGTGTTGACATCGGGGCCGAAATAGCCGTCGAACGGCGCGAAGGTGGTGTTGCCCAGCGCCACGCCGGCGGCGTCGCGGAATTTGGCATTCGCGGTCACTGCCAGCGAACCGCCGCTGACGCCATGGAAGCCGTGGGTAAAGGAAATGATGTTGTGGCGGCCTTTGACCTGGCGGGCCAGCTTGAGCGCCGCTTCGACCGCATTGGTGCCGGTGGGGCCGGTGAACTGCAGGGTGTACTTCCAGCCTCTGGGTTTGAGCAGCACCGCGTCCACGGCTTCCATGAATTGCCGCTTGGCGCAGGTCGCCATATCCAGGCCATGGACCAGGCCGTCGGCATCCAGGTATTCGATCAGCTTTTCTTTCAGCAGAGCGTTGTTGTGGCCATAATTCAAAGTGCCGGCGCCGCTGAAGAAATCGATGTATTCGTTGCCTTCTTCGTCATGCAGCACCGAGCCGCGCGCCTGCTTGAAGACGACTGGGAAAGACCGGACGTAGCCCCTGACCTCCGACTCCATCCGGTCAAATATTTTTAAATCTGTCATCTGTTCTTCCTCTCTTGATTGCGAAACGCCTGGTCTGACAACGACTGCGCAAGCGCTGAAGGCGTCTCTGGTTATACCTGGGGCCCGGCAGGGCCCTGAAGGACTAGGGCCTGTTAGCAGGCCTTAAGGATCCTGAACGGACCGATGCGCAAAAGGGGTTCGTCTTCGTGGTGTTGCGCGCCGAACAGGCAAGGCGGGAACAAGATCTGTTCGCGCAGCGGCGCGCCAAGGTCTTGCGCCAGCCCGGCGAATACCCCGCGGGAAGCCAGGTTGGCCGGTCCCACGGTGGTTTCCACGTAACGGATGCCGGACAAGGCCGGCCGCCGCAGCAGCGCATGCAGCATGCGCCGGGCGAGCCGCTTGCCGCGCGCCCGGTGATCCACGGCGACCTGCCATATGAACAGAACATCGGGCCGGCCGGGCGGCACATAGCCCGATATGAAGCCTTCGATGGCATCGCCGCTGCCGGCCAGCACGCAGGTGCCGGAAAAATGCTCGCTCAGCAGCAGATAGGTGTATACGGAATTGAGATCCAGCGGGGGGCAATCGGCGATCAAGCGATGGATGGCGGCGGCGTCGGTCTTGCGCGGCGGCCGCATCCAGCCTGAGGCATCCGGGGGAAGGCTGCCGTCCTGGCTGCGGAAGACGGCTGTTTCGGTTTCAGCAAGGGAGGTCTCTACGCACTCGCTCACACTGCCAGTCCCGATTCCGGAAGCGGGCCCGAAGAAGGCACATCCAGTATGGGCGAGGCCAGCTCCCCGGGCGCTTCTTTGGGTGCGATATCGCCGGACTCCATGAGGTCCACGATGCGCTCCAGCGACATGGTGATGGCCGCCTGCTCCAGCTCGGGCAAGGCCTTGAGCGCATCGGACAATTTCTTCTGCAGCGGGGAAGGCGTTTCGCTGGCGAGTTTGACCCCTTCCTCGGTCGCCGTCACGAAGACGATGCGGCGGTCTTCGCGGCCGCGTTCGCGGCGCACCAGGCCCTTGTCTTCCAGGCGATCCAGAATGCCGACGACGGTGCTGGCGCTGACATGTATTTCGCGGCTGATGGCCGTGGCCGTCAGCGGCCCCCGCTCGATGACCGCGCGCAAGCAGACCAATTGAGGCGCCGTGATGTTGCTGCACGCCGCGAGCTGGCGGGAATGCAGCGCCACCGAGCGCGTGATGCGCCGCAGCGCCCGAAGAATGCGCAAATCGTATTGCTGCGCCGGCGACGTGATATTCGTTTGCATGGCTAATAAGTTCAATGAGATTGATTTCTACTGAAACTATATGTCGGCTAAACAATCATGTCAAATGGAAATGCGCGAGCAAAGCGGATATCGCTGCGCGGGAAATGCGCAGGAGGCGGGACGGCGCGCCCCACGGCGCCGAAACGCCGTATCCGCGCAGCAGAGCGTTGTCGTATATGGGGATAGGGAGTGAAAGCCGGTCGAGGATCGGAGATCGATACCCCGGCGCGGCCGGATGCGCCGCAGCGCCGCAGCCGCTCCGGGGGCCGGTTTAGGAAATCGACTCGGGGAGGTCGATTTAGTGCCGGATCAGAAGCCGGCACGGGCCGGTTCAAGATCGGCCCGGAACCGTTCAAAAGGCTGGTTTAGAAGCCGTCCGGGTCGCTTCAGCGGGGTGCTGGCTAAAGAGCCGGCCAATGGATCGGCTTAGCGCCGGGCCGGGAGCCGGGACCGCGCGGCAGCGGCGAACATCGCCATGCCTGTCCGCCGATCCCCGCCGCCTTCAAGCCGTGCCGCCGACCGTCAGGCCGTCCATGCGGACGGTGGGCATGCCCACGCCTACCGGCACGCTTTGCCCTTCCTTGCCGCAAGTGCCCACGCCCGAATCCAATTGCATGTCGTTGCCGATCATGCGCACGCGATTCATGGCGTCCGGCCCGTTGCCGATGAGCGTGGCGCCTTTCACGGGGTAGCTGACCTTGCCGTCTTCTATCATATAGGCCTCGGAGGCGGAGAAGACGAACTTGCCGCTGGTGATATCGACCTGGCCGCCGCCGAAGTTGACGGCGTACAAGCCCTTTTTGACCGACGCGATGATTTCTTCCGGCGGCGCCTCGCCCGCCAGCATATACGTGTTGGTCATGCGTGGCATGGGCAGATGGGCATAGGATTCGCGGCGGCCGTTGCCCGTCACCGGCATTTTCATCAGCCGCGCATTCATCGAATCCTGCATATAGCCCCTCAGGATGCCGTCCTCGATCAAGACGTTGCGCTGCGTGGGATTGCCTTCGTCGTCGATGTTCAAAGAACCGCGCCGGTCGGCCAGCGTGCCGTCGTCGATGACGGTGACGCCCTTGGAGGCCACGCGCTGGCCTATGCGCCCGGCGAACACGCTGGACCCTTTGCGGTTGAAATCGCCCTCTAGGCCGTGGCCGACGGCCTCGTGCAGCAGGATGCCGGGCCAGCCCGAGCCCAGCACCACCGTCATTTCCCCCGCGGGCGCCGGCCGGGCCTGCAGGTTGGTGAGCGCTTCGTGGGTGGCGCGCCGCACATAGGAGCGCAGGACATCGTCGGTGAAGTAAGCCAGCCCGGTGCGCCCGCCGCCCCCGCCGTGGCCCATTTCGCGCCGCCCGTCGCGCTCGGCGATGACGGTCAGGGACAGGCGCACCAAGGGGCGCACATCCGCCGCCAGGCGCCCGTCGCTGCCGGCGATGAGCACTACGTCGTATTCGGCGCCCAGCCCCGCCATGACCTGGATGATGTGCGGATCGGCCGCGCGCGCCATGGCTTCGACGCGCTCGAGCAAGGCCACCTTGTCGGGCGCGGACAAGGTATTGACCGGATCGATGGGCGCATACAGGCTGCGCCCGGCGGGCGGATGGCCTGCCACCACCTTCTGGCGCCCGGCGCCCTGGCGCGCGATGCTGCGCACCACGCGGGCCGACGACAGCAGCGCGTCGGCCGACAAGGTGTCGGAATAGGCGAAAGCGGTTTTCTCGCCGCTGATGGCGCGCACGCCCACGCCCTGCTCGATGGAAAAGCTGCCGGTCTTGACGATGCCTTCTTCAAGGCTCCAGCTTTCGTTGCGGGTATATTGAAAATAAAGGTCGGCATAATCGACCTTGTGGGTGAATATTTCGCCCAGCGCGCGCGCCATATCGGATTCGCTCAAGCCCCACGGATCCAATAAAACGGATTTGGCGGTGGCCAGGGCATTAATGGCGGGATCAGCAATTTTCATAAATAATCTGTGTCAGCGTTTAATAAGCTTGGATAAATCAATAATTCACATCGTCCGGTGCCGCAGCGCCGGAAGCGCGCTGCGGACATCCGCTATCCGGCCCGCATCGATATCGCCTATGGCGTATCCGGGCCCCTCGGCCACGCAATCGATGACTTCGCCCCATGGGTCCACCAAAGCGGAATGGCCCCAGGTGCGGCGGCCGTTTTCGTGTTTCCCGCCTTGCGCCGGCGCCAGGACGTAGCATTGATTTTCGATGGCCCGCGCACGCAAGAGAATATCCCAGTGCGCGGACCCTGTGGTATATGTGAAGGCGGAAGGCAGAACTACAAGATTCACTTCGCCCAGGGCGCGAAAAAATTCCGGGAAACGCAAATCGTAGCAAATCGATAGCCCCACGGGCCCGCAAGGCGCTTGGAAGGCCTGCGGTTTATTTTCGCCCGGCCGGATGGAAATGGATTCGTCGTAGGATTCGACGCCCTTTTTAAAACCGAACAAATGTATTTTGTCGTAGCGCGCCACTTGATTGCCGGCCGGGTCGTAAACCAGGCTGGTATTATAAATACGCCGCGGTTCGTCATTATCCAGCGGCAATGTACCGCCCACCAGCCATATTCCGTGCCGGCGCGCCTGTTCGGCGAGAAAATCCTGTATCGGCCCGCGGCCGGGAGTTTCTTTTATCGATAACTTATCGGCATCTTTATGCCCCATGAAACAAAAATACTCCGGCAGCGCGACAAGCTGCGCCCCCGCGCCCGCGGCGCGTGCTATCAAGCCCGCGGCCGCGGCGAGATTCTGCGCCACATCGGCCGAGCTGACGGTTTGAATTGCGGCGACTCTAAACGTGTTTTCTGTGTATTCCATGAATATAGAAATCGATTGATATATATTAATTTGTCTCAGCGAATCATTAATGCGACGAAAATAAGTTAGAATCTACCGCTTAATGTGGTTTATATACCATGTCTTGCCAGCCATACACGGTAAATCCCTGAAAACCGCTAACACAGGAATATCGAATGACTCGCGATAACTACGCTGCTTTAAAACAAAAAATCGAAAAGGAAATCCTGAAGCTGCAAAAACAAGCTCAGGCCCTGCAAAAAAAGAGACGCGGACCAGTCATTACCACCATTATCCGCTCAATGCGCGAATACGATATCACGCCGGACGAAATCACCACCGCCTATAATCAAAAAACCGCCCCCCGCAAAGCCGCCGGCCCGCAAGCCGCAAACCCGCCGAAACGGACTGTTCCCATCAAATACCGCCATCCTGAAACCGGCGACACCTGGACGGGCCGCGGCAAGCCGCCGCGCTGGATCAGCAACGCCGAGTCCGAAGGCAAGGACCGCAAGGATTTCCTGGTGGCATAGGCGCGCCGCCGCTTTCGCATCCGCAGGGGCCCCGCCGCGCAGCGCGCTGGAGCCAGGACCGAACGGCGGATGCAGCCGGCGCCGGGCATCGCCGCAGGGCTATGCCGTATCAAGGCCGCCTGTCGTATTTGACTTCCCTGACCGTGCCATTATTGCCCGGAAAATGATCGAAAACCGCCTGAGCCAGATATGGCATGACCTGCAACAGGTTTTCCCCGCTGCTGATATTCACCGCGCTGGCCCTATAAACTTCGGCCCCGTGGTTTTGATTATCCTTAATGATGACGGTTAATGTATTTTTATAAACATCGACCAGCTCATTGACGATGGCGGGGCGCATGAAAATACCGCCGCCCCAGCCGCCCCACCCGCCATAATAGCCGCCGAACGCCGGGCCGAATCCCCAGCCGTCATAATAATCGTTATACCGTTGCACCCAGGTTTGGCTGATGGGATTATCGTATTCAATATGCAGGTCGAAGCGCGGAGCCCGGCCCGCCTGGGCCTCTACCAGCCCGGTGGGGCCTATGGACGCCCGTATCATGTCGGCGATGGTCTGGAATTCCAGATTATTGGTTTGCTTGGCGTCGGGCACGATACGGTAGCTTGCGCCCTGCGCATCGGCCGGCCATTGCTGATAACTGGTCACCCGGGCCGACAAGGTCGATGCGCAGCCCGCGAACAATGCCGCGCAAGCCAAAATCGCAAGACCCCTGGCCAGTGCTTGATAATTGCCTACTCTTTGCCACATATATTCCCCGCCTCGATATCCGGCTCCCGCGGCCTTGCATATCGCCGCCTGCGGACCCATACACTATAAGACCACTAAAGCGCCGCAAAGGTTGCATCTTTGGATTAAAAACAGCAACACGGCGCAAATACTACAATAAGGCATCCTGGATACTTTCGATCTGACCGACATGCGCACCGACACCGCCCCCGCCATTTCCCGCCTGGATTACCGGCCCTACCCCTACGCGCTCGCGCAGGTCGAACTGCAGTTCGATCTGGATGCCGCCCAGAGCCGCGTCCAGGCCCGCATGGCCTTCCAGCGCGTGGGCGGGGAAAACGCCCCGCTGGTGCTCAATGGCGAGGATCTGGAACTGGAATCCGTCGCCATCGACGGGCGAAGGCTGCAGCAAGACATGTACCAGCTGCAAGACGGGACGCTGACCCTGTTCCCCTCCGCGCCGGCGTTCTCGGTCGAAATCGTCAGCCTGTGCCGCCCCGCCGATAATTCCAGCCTGATGGGCCTGTATGTCTCGGGCGACAAGCTGTTCACCCAATGCGAGGCGGAAGGCTTTCGCCGCATCGCCTGGTTTCCCGACAGGCCGGACGTCATGGCCCGCTACCGCGTCACGCTGCGCGCCGATAAAAAGCGCTACCCCTTGCTTCTATCCAACGGCAACCTGCTGGCGCAGCGCGATCTGCCCGACGGCCGGCACGAGGCTGTCTGGGAAGACCCGCATCCCAAGCCCAGCTATCTGTTCGCCCTGGTGGCGGGCGACTTCGCCTGCCGTGAACAAACGGTGCAGACCCGCAGCGGCCGCAATGCGCTGCTGCAGGTCTACAGCGACCGGGGCTCCGAAAGCAAAACCGAATGGGCCATGGCCTGCCTGGCCCGTGCGCTGGCCTGGGACGAGCGCCGCTTCGGCCTGGAGCTGGACCTGGACCGCTTCATGATCGTGGCCGCCCGCGACTTCAACATGGGCGCCATGGAAAACAAAGGGCTGAACATCTTCAACTCGGCCTATGTGCTGGCCGATCAGCACACCGCCACCGACGCCGCCTATCGCGCGATCGAATCCGTCATCGGCCACGAATATTTCCACAACTGGACCGGCAATCGCGTCACCTGCCGCGACTGGTTCCAGCTGTCCCTGAAGGAAGGCCTGACTGTTTTCCGCGACCAGGAATTCTCCGCCGACATGCTCGCCGACGGGCTGTCCGGCCCCGAGGCCGCCAGCGCGCGCGCCGTCAAGCGCATCGACGACGTGGTCGCCCTGCGCAATGCGCAATTCCCCGAGGACGCCGGCCCGATGGCGCACCCCATACGGCCTGAAAGCTACCAGGAAATCGGCAATTTCTATACAGCGACGGTCTACGAGAAAGGCGCGGAAGTCATACGCATGCAGCACACCCTGCTCGGTGAAGCAGGCTTCAGGGCGGGCCTGGATGAATATTTCCGCCGCCACGACGGCGCCGCCGTCACCTGCGATGACTTCGTCGATGCCATGGAATCGGTCTACAAGCAGCGGCAGCCGGGCAAATCCCTGGACATCTTCCGGCGCTGGTATTCGCAGGCGGGCACGCCGCGCGTCAGCGTCTCCCTGTCCTATGACGCGGCCGCCGCAAGCTGCGTCTTGACGCTGCGCCAGCGCTGCGAGCCCGTGGGCATAGAAAAGCTGCGCGACACGGCGGCCGGCAAGCCGCCCCTGCATATCCCCTTCGCGTTCGGCCTGCTCGACCGGCAAGGCCGGCCGTTGGCCATCCAGCACGAAGGCCGGACGCTGGACACCGTGCTGCTGGAACTCACCAGCGAAGAACAAACCTGGACCTTCACCGGCATTGCCGAAGAACCGGTGCCCTCGCTGCTGCGCAACTTCTCCGCCCCCGTCATCGTGGAATTCCCCCGGCCCGACGAGGATTTGATCCTGCTGGCCCGGCACGACCCCGACCCCTATGCGCGCTGGGAAGCCGGCCAGGAACTCGCCACGCGCCAGCTGCTGGCCTTGGCGGACGCCGGCGGCGGCAAGGATCTGCCCGCCATCCAGGACTCTTTCATACAAGCCTGGCGCAGCCTGCTGCAGGACGCAACCCTGACCCCGGCATACAAAGCGCGTGTGCTGACCCTGCCCAGCGAAAAGGAATTGCTGGAAAAAACCCAGCCCATGAATCCTCCGGCGGTGGCCGCGGCGCGCCGCCATGTGCGGGCGCAGCTGGGCGGCGCGCTGGCCCCGCTCTGGCTGGAAACCTACCGGGCGCACGGCGATACGGGCGAGCCCTATAGTCCCGACCCCTTGTCGGCCGGCCGCCGCACGCTGAAGAACCTGGCCCTGTCTTACCTGATGGCGGGCGGCCATCCGCAGGCATCCGGCTTGGCCGCCGCCCAGTACTACGAGGCCCGCAACATGACGGACCGCATGGGCGGCCTGACGGCCCTGGTCCACGACGGCGATGCGGCCCAGGCCGCCAAGGCGCTGTCCCACTTCTACCGGCAATGGCAGGCCGATCCGCTCGTCATGGACAAATGGTTTGCGCTGCAGGCGACCGCGCCGCGCGCCGATGTCGAAACCATCAGGGCATTGATGCTGCATCCGGCGTTTTCGCTGCGCAACCCCAATCGCGCCCGCTCGCTCGTCTTCCAGTTCTGCATGAACAATCTGCAAGGCGTGCATCATCCGGAAGGCTATGATTTCTGGGCCGAGCAAGTGCTGGCGCTGGACGGCCTGAACCCAGAAATCGCCGCGCGGCTGGCGCGCTGCTTCGATAATTGGGCGCGCTACGCCGAACCCCATCGCGGCGCCCTGCGCGCGGCGCTGGAGCGCATCCAGCAGAAAGCGGACCTGTCGCGCAATGTGGCCGAAATCATATCCAAGGCATTGAACATACAGGGCTGAGTCCCTCCCGAAGGCCCGGCCCGAAGCCGAAAGGCGGGGCCTTCATGGCTGAACCCTCCATCTCGCGGAGCACACATGAAACGAAAAACACTTACGCAATATCTGGTCGAACAGCAAAGAGAAAAGCAGGCCGTCTCGGCCGAGCTCCGGCTGCTGATCGAAATCGTCGCGCGGGCCTGCAAGGCCATCGGCTATGCCGTCAGCAAAGGCGCGCTGGGCGGCGTGCTGGGCAGCCTGGACAGCGAGAACGTGCAGGGCGAAGTCCAGAAGAAGCTGGATGTGCTCTCGAACGAATTCCTGCTGGACGCCAATGAATGGGGCGGGCACCTGGCCGCCATGGCCTCCGAGGAAATGGAAACCATCTACCCCATACCCAACCGCTACCCGAAAGGCGAGCACCTGCTGCTGTTCGATCCCCTTGACGGCTCGTCCAATATCGACGTGAACGTCTCCATAGGCACGATTTTCTCGGTGCTGCACGCCCCGCATCATGCCTCCGGCCGGGATGTGGACGAGGCCGACTTCCTGCAGCCGGGCACCCAGCAGGTGGCCGCCGGCTATGCGGTCTACGGTCCGCAAACCATGCTGGTGCTGTCGGTCGGCACCGGCGTGGCCGGCTTCACCCTGGACCGGGAAATGGGATCGTGGGTATTGACCAGCGAAAACATCCGCATTCCCGAGCAGACGTCCGAATTCGCCATCAATATGTCGAACATGCGGCACTGGGAAGCGCCGGTGAAGCGCTATATCGACGATTGCCTGGCAGGCAGGACCGGGCCCCTGGGCAAGGACTACAACATGCGCTGGATCGCCTCCATGGTCGCCGATGTGCATCGCATCCTGACCCGCGGCGGCATTTTCATGTACCCGCGCGATCAGCGGCCTTCGGGCAAGGCCGGCAAGCTCAGGCTGATGTACGAAGCCAACCCCATGAGCTTCATCGTGGAACAGGCCGGCGGCGCCGCGGTCGACGGCAGCCGGCGCATACTGGACATCCAGCCCGACGCCCTGCACCAGCGCATAGGCGTCATACTGGGCTCGAAGGAAGAGGTCGAGCGCGTCCGGCGCTACCACCAAGAGGCGGAAGCGCCGGCCGTCGCCGGCTGAAGCCTAGTCCAGCGTCAGGATGGTGGCCCCGGTGGTTTTGCGGGCCGCCAGCGCTTCCTGGGCCTCGCCCGCCGCTGCCAGGGGGAAGCGTTGCCCTATGCTGACCTTGATGGCTTTCTTGGTGATCATCCCGAAAAGCTCTTTGGCGGCGGCCTGCATTTTTTCCAGGGTCGCCACGTGCGTGCCCAGCGTGGGGCGGGTAACGAACAGAGAGCCTTTGCTGGCCAGGATGCCCAGGTTCACGCCGTCCACGGGACCCGAGGCATTGCCGAAGCTGACCATCAGCCCGCGCGGCTGCAGGCAGTCCAGGGAGGTATTCCAAGTGTCCTTGCCCACGCCGTCATAGACCACGGGCACCTTCTTCCCGCCGGTCAGTTCCAGGACGCGCTCGACCACGTTTTCGCGCGTGTAGTCGATGACTTCCCAGGCGCCATGCGCCTTGGCGAGCGCCGCCTTTTCAGGCGTGGAGGCCGTGCCGATCAGCTTGACGCCCAAGGCCTTGGCCCATTGGCAGGCAATCAGCCCGACGCCGCCCGCGGCGGCATGGAACAAGATGGTTTCGCCGCCCTGCAGACGGTAGGTCTGGCGGAGCAGATACTGTACGGTCAAGCCTTTGAGCATGATGGCCGCGGCCTCTTCGAAACCTATGCCGCTGGGCAGCTTGACCACGCGGTCGGCCGGCACATTGCGCGCTTCGGCGTAGGCGCCGATGGGGCTTTGGCCGTAAGCGACACGGTCGCCCACCTTGAGATGCCGGACATCCGCACCGACGGCCTCGACCACGCCGGACGCTTCGAACCCCAGCCCGTGCGGCAGGGGCTGGGCGTACAGGCCGGTACGGAAATAAATATCGATGAAATTAAGCCCTACGGCTTTTTGGCGTATAGTTACTTCGTTTTTTTGCGGGGCCGGTACGTCCACCGAAACGAGTTTGAGGACTTCAGGACCGCCGTGCTGCTCGATGCGTATTGCTTTGACCTGGTTTTCCAAGACTGACTCCTTGCTGTGTTTGTGTGTTGCCTGCGCGATAACTGCGCTAGTTTATCCCCTTCTTCATGATTCGTAGTGAAAAACTCCGGCAGGTCGATTCATGAATCGCCGCCATGCTCTTCTGGCGATTCATATCGCCGCGCCGCTGTTCGGATTGACCGGAATTTTTGGCGAACTCATCCAGGCCGACGCCATGGTCATCACAGCGGGACGCGCCGGGTTCGCCGTCATATCGCTGTTCATGGTGTCGCGGCTGCTGGGCGCCTCGCCCTTGCGGGGTTTGGACCTGAGAAGCATGGGAGTGCTGGCCGCGGCCGGCGTCATGCTGGCCACGCACTGGATCACTTTCTTCATTGCGGTGAAGATCAGCGGCGTGGCCATCGCCACGCTGGGTTTCGCCAGTTTCCCCGCCTTCATCACCCTCTGCGAATGCCTGTTCTTCAAGGAAAAAGTCAGCCGCAGCGAGTGGCTGATCCTGCTGCTGGTCACAGCGGGCCTGGTGCTGGTCACGCCGTCTTTCGACTTCCGCGACCATGCCACCATAGGGCTGGCGTGGGCGGTATTATCGGGCCTGACTTTCGCCCTGTTCACGCTGATCAACCGCAAGGCCGCCGCCCACTTGCCCGCCCAGCAGGTAGCATGCTGGGAAAACGTGTTCGTGACGCTGTTCACCCTGCCCTTCGCCTTTCCGGCCGTCACGCAATTGGGGGCGCTGGACTGGCTGTGGATGGCGATGCTGGGCGTGCTGTGCACGGCGCTGTCGCATTATCTGATGGTGGCCAGTCTGATGGTGCTGAAGGCACGCAGCGCGGGCATCGTCATCGCCCTGGAACCGGTGTACGCCATCCTGTTCGCGGCCGTGCTATTCGCCCAATATCCCTCCGCGCGCGCCCTGTTCGGCGGCGCGCTGATGGTGGGCGCCATAGTCTGGTCGGGGCTGCGCAAGGCCGAGGGCAAGCCGGCCTGAACCCAGGCCGGCCCCTGCGGGCCGGCTGCGGCGGGCTTGCCTTGCCGCAAGCCCCTTATGCGGGCCCTCGCGCCGCAGCGCTCGCGCCTGGCCTGCCGCCCGCCGCTGCGGATGCCTTCCTGGGCCGACGGGGCCTTAGCTCCGGGCCACGGCGGCGGCCACGGCTTCGCCCACTTCGCGGGTATTGGCCTTGCCGCCCATGTCGGGCGTGCGCGGGCCGTCGGCCAGCACCGCTTCGATGGCCTTGACCACGTCCGCCGCCGCCTGCGGGTATCCCAGGAAATCCAGCATCATGGCGCCGCTCCAGATCTGCCCGATGGGATTGGCAATGCCCTTGCCGTAGATGTCCGGCGCGGAACCGTGCACGGGCTCGAACAGGGACGGGAACTTGCGGTCGGGGTTCAGGTTGGCCGACGGGGCGATGCCTATGGTGCCGGTGCAGGCGGGGCCGAGGTCCGACAGTATGTCGCCGAAAAGATTGGATGCGACCACCACATCGAAGCGGTCCGGGTGCTGCACGAAATGCGCGCAGAGTATGTCGATGTGGAATTTGTCCCAGCGCACGTCGGGGTAGCGGCCGGCCATCTCCGCCACTCTTTCGTCCCACCAGGGCATGGAAATCGAGATGCCGTTGGATTTGGTGGCCGCCGTCAGGTGCTTGCCGCGCTTTTGCGCCAGCTCGAAGGCGAACTTCAGGACGCGTTCCGCGCCTATGCGGGTGAACACGCTTTCCTGGATGACTACTTCGCGCTGCGTGCCTTCGAAGAGGCGCCCGCCGCTGTTGGAATATTCGCCCTCGGTATTTTCGCGCACGATATAGAAATCGATATCGCCCGGCTTGCGGTCGGCCAGCGGCGACTTCACGCCGGGCATCAGGCGCACGGGCCGCAAATTGATGTATTGGTCGAATTCGCGCCGGAACTTGAACAGCGAGTCCCACAGCGCCACGTGGTCGGG
>Ga0180220_1000854_pt1 | contig 26970 bp, 25 predicted proteins | sample eDN5th37CBELigBY_FD_151335 | JGI IMG/M metagenome (GOLD analysis project Ga0180220, IMG submission 151335) | Enriched backyard soil microbial communities from Emeryville, California, USA - eDNA 5th pass 37_C BE-Lig BY (version 2) (version 2) | ecosystem: Environmental > Terrestrial > Soil >... | reverse complement strand
CCTGGTTCTTGACCGCCGATTCGACCCAGCGGTTCAGGTTGCGATCGTAGCGGTCCAGTTCATAGGCTTCGTTGCCGAAATACTTGACTGTCTCATAATTGAGGATCGCGTCGATGGCCTTGCTGTTGGCCTGGCTGTCCAGGTCGTTCATGCTGCGCCGGTACACCATGCGCTTCTCGGTCACCAGCAGCGTAAAGACAATGTACGAGGCGATGGTGCCCAATGTCACGAGCGCAAACAGAAGGTCGTAGCGCCACAGCAATATCGCCGCCACCATGCCTATCTCGAGCAAGGTCGGCAGCACATTGAACACCATGAAGTTCAGCAGGAAGCCGATGCCCTTCGTGCCGCGCTCGATGTCCCGGCTCAGCCCGCCGGTCTGGCGCTGCAGATGAAACCGCATCGACAGCGCAAAAAGATGCTCGAACAGGCGCGTGGCGATGCGCCGGATCGAGCCCTGCGTGACGCGTGCGAAAAGCGCGTCGCGCAATTCGCCGAACACGCTGGTGGCCAGCCTGGCAAAGCCATAGCCCAGCAGCGCGGCCACAGGCAGCACCAGCAGGGTCTGCGGCAGGCTCAGGCCATCGACCAGTTCCTTGAGATAGAGCGGCGTGATCACGCTGGCGACCTTGGCCGCGATCAGACAGGTCATGGCGAACACGACACGCCACTTGAACTGCCATACGAAGGGAAGAAGCGAACGTATCGTCTTGATGTCGTCGCGATTGGAAGGGGCCGGGCCCCGGTAGTGGATTCTGCTCATGAACAATGATGAAAAATGAAGGGCTGCGCACGGCGGCGCAGGCAACACCTTATACAATAAACCCGCAATCAAGAAACCGGAGAACTCATGGTCGATTCGTCCTTCGACTACCACGCTGCGCTGTCCGCCTGCGCGCAAGGCGATCCCGCGGCGCTGCAGCGGCTGTACGCCCAGGAAGCCCCACGCATGCTGGCCCTGGCCAACATCATGCTGGGCGACCAGGCCGCCGCGCAAAACGCCGTCCATGACGCCTTCGTGCTGGTGTGGAAGAATGCCGGCAGCTACGATTCGCGCACCGGCAACGCCCGCGCCTGGATCTACAGCATCATGCGCTACCGCACCCTGAGCATGCTGCGGCGCAGCCCGGCGCCGGCCGCCTCCGCGCCGGTCACGCCCAGCGTCCTGCCTGCTCATGAAGACGGTGCCGCCGGCGTGGCGGCGGCGCTGCAGCAGCAGCCCGACGGCTCTCGCAAGCCAGTCCTGATGGCCTTCTACAACGGCATGAATTACTCCGACATCGCTGCCCGGCTGGGATGTTCGGTGGCGGAGCTGCGCAATCGCGTGCGCTCCTGCCTGCGCGCCTTGCGGGAGTGCGAACCGGCATGACTGCGCTGCATCACAAAGACGATTTTTTCATCGCCGAATATACCCTTGGCCTGCTCGATCCGGACGAAGTCGCGCAAGCCCACTCCTTGCTTGGGGCGGACGACAACGCCGTGGTATCGGCCCTGCAATGGGAAGCCCGGCTGCTCGAGCTGACCGACGCGCTCACCCCGCTGAATCCCCCCGGCGCGCTGCTGGGCCGCATTCAGGCCACCCTGGGCCTGCCGCGCAGCGTCCCCGCGGCGCCACCGTGGCCCGCACCCGAGCCGGCGGCCCGGCCCGCCCGCGCGCCTGCTCCGCCGCCATCGGCGCCGCCCGCCTCCACCGCGCAATCGGGGATGGCCATGGACTTCGAACCCCGACTCATCAGGCCGGACGCCGCCTCGAAGCCCCCGGAGGCCGCCCGGCCGCCCCGATCCGCCCGCCCGGCGGAAGCGCCCGGCGCCGCCACCGCCCGCCGTGAAGCTCCGGCCGTTTCCGACGCGCCGGCACCCGAACCAGCAAGGGTGCGCGCCGCGCCGCCGGATCCCATCGAGGCCTTCAGGCCCGAGGCCGGCGCACGTGTCCCGTCCCGACGGGCGATCTGGCGCAGCCTGTGGTTCTGGCGCGCCCTCAGCGCGGCCCTGGCGATACTCGCCGCCGTGCTGGTGCTGCCCAAGGACACCTTCAAGCACGATCCCGCGCTGAGCGCCTCGCTTCAACCGCCCACGGCGCCGGCGCCCAAGATCGTCCAGATCGCCATCATGCAGGCGCCGGGCCTCAGCTCCACTCCGGGCTGGGTCTTGACGGTGGACAGCCGGCAGAATCTCGTCCTGGCGCCCCAGGTGGACATCGTCGTGCCCGAATCGGAATCCGTGTACTTATGGACCTACACCGAGCAATCGCCTCATCCGCGGCTTCTGGGCGTGGTCGACCCCGCCCGCTCACTGACCCTGCCCGTGGACGTGACCGGCGAAGTCAAACCCGGGCAGATCTTTGAAATGACCCAAGAGCCCAGCATCGCCCCGCCCCAAGAGCCCGACGGGCCGATACTGTTCATCGGACGCACGGTCAGTCTCGGTTGAGGGCATTCGCATCTTTGCAGGCGGAACTCCCTCGTCAGGCCGGCCGCCTTTCCCGCAGCGGCGCTTCAGTGCGGAGCGGCCGCATCCTGCTCTTGCAAGGCTTGCAACTCCGCTTCGCTGAACCCCGCCTGGCGGCGGGCCTGCATATTGAACGGGCCGCGCAGGCGCGGCGCGCGATAATGCCGCGCCAGATCGCGGTACTGCGCCACCGGATCGAGCCCGCGCTGCCGGCACAAATGCCCATACCATTTGTTGCCTATGGCCACATGCCCGATCTCGTCGCGCAGGATCACGTCCAGGATGGACGCTGCCTGCTCGTCGCCCGCCTCGGCCAGCTTGGCGCGGATCGGCGGCGAGGCATCCAGTCCCCGCGCTTCGAGCGTGCGCGGCACCAGGGCCAGGCGCGCCAACAGGTCGTCCGAGGTGCGCTGGGCCATCTCCCACAGGCCGTCATGGGCCGGAAAATCACCGTACTCGTGGCCCATGCCGCGCAGATGGCCGGCCAGCAGGCTGAAGTGATGGGCCTCCTCGCGCGCCACGCGCAGCCAGTCGTGATAGAACCGCGCGGGCATGCCGGCAAAGCGCCAGACGATGTCCAGGGCGAGATTGATGGCGTTGAATTCGATATGGGCCAATGAGTGGATCAGCGCCGCCCTGCCCGCCGCGGTGTGCGCGGAACGCTGCTTGACCTTGAACGGCCCCACCAGTTCGGGGCGGGCCGGACGCCCCGGTATGCCGGGCGGTTCGGCCGCGCGCCACGCCGCGTCCACGTTCTGCGATGAATCGATGGCGGCCACGGCCGCCACCTTGTCGTCCGGCGTCTGGCAAAGCAGCGCCGCCAGGGCTTGCGCCCGCATCAGTTGCCGCCGGAGGCGCCCAGAACCTGAGCCAGTTCGTCGCGCGCGGCCTGCAGTTCGGCTCGCAGCGTCTGCAGTTCGTGGCCGCTGAGGCGTACCGCGGCCTCTTGGTCGAAAGGCGCCTGGGCGTCGCCCAGGCGATTGCGCGCCCCGCTGATGGTAAAGCCCTGCTCGTAAAGCAGGTCGCGTATGCGGCGGATGAGCAGGACTTCGTGATGCTGGTAGTAGCGGCGATTGCCGCGCCGCTTGACCGGCTTGAGCTGCGTAAACTCCTGTTCCCAGTACCGCAGTACATGCGGCTTGACGCAACACAGCTCGCTGACCTCGCCGATGGTGAAATAGCGCTTGGCCGGAATCGGCGGCAAGGTGACGGAAGTTTCAGTGGAACTCATGGGCGGAAGTTATGTGGTTTTGATGGCGGGGCTGGATCGGGACGAACCGGCGCGAAGGCGCGGCCGGCTTTCGCAGCTCAGTCGGACTGGCGCTGCGGGGCGGCCCCGGCCTGTTCGACCACGCTTTTGAGCTTCTGGCTGGCGTGGAAAGTAACAACGCGCCGGGCCTCGATGGGAATCACTTCTCCGGTCTTGGGATTGCGGCCCGGGCGCGGCGGCTTGTCGCGCACCTGGAAATTGCCGAAACCCGACAGCTTGACTTCGGTTCCGCGCGCCAGGCATTCGCGGATCTCTTCGAAGAAGGTGTCGACGATGTCTTTGGCTTCCCGTTTGTTCAGCCCCACCCGCTCGAACAGCAGCTCGGCCAGTTCGGCCTTGGTCAAGGTACGCGAGTCTGAGTTCATACTTGATAAGCTCCTTAAGCGCGCTGGCGCGCCCCGTGGGCGTCGACGAGCGCCTGCAGCAACCGGTTCATGCATTGCTCGACCCGGGCGTCATCCAGAGTGACCTGGTCGTCCTGCAGCCAGAACCGCAGCGCCATGCTCTTGTCGCCGCCTCCGGCCGCCTGGGCGGGATCGCGCCATACGTCGAACAGCCTGATGTCCTGGAGAATGCCAAGAGTAGCATCAGATTCAATGGTTTGGGTAAGCGTGTTCAGTAAATCCTGATACAAGACGTTGGCGCCGACCCAGAAAGCCAGGTCGCGCACGACCACGGGCTGGCGCGAAAGCTCGCGCGGATGAGGCATGAGCTGGGTTTCGATGGCCTGGACGTCCACTTCGAACACCACGGGCGCATGCGCCAGGTCGGCCTGCTGTATCAGGCGCGGGTGCAGTTCGCCTATCCAGCCCACGGCCCGCCCTTCCAGCACCAGGCGGGCGCTGCGGCCGGGATGCAGGGCCGGATGCTCGGCCGGCTCGCAGCGCAAGTGCGCGGCGCGCCCTCCCAACAGAGTCTCGACATCCTTCTTCACATCGTAGAAATCGACCTGGCGTGTGGGAACGCCCCACTGCTCTTCCAGGGCGGGCCCCCAGGCGGCGCCGGCCAGGCGCTGCGGCTGCGCCACTCCCGCGACCGCAAGCTCGCCGTTACGCACCGAGGCGTCACGGTAAAAGACGCGGCCCAGCTCGAATACACGCACCCGAGGCTGCTTGCGGTTGGCGTTGTGACGGATGTTGTCCACCAGGCCGGCGATCAGGCTCGAGCGCATGACCGCAAGCTGGCTGGCGATGGGATTGAGCAGGCGGATGGGATCGGCGTTGCCGGCGTACTCGCGCTCCCAGTCTTCCTGGACGAAGGAGAAATTGACGACCTCTTGATAGTCCATGGCGGCCATGGCATGGCGCAAGGCGTGGGGTCCGCGCAGATTCTCGGCATCGACGCGCATCCGGGCACGCGCGCGCGGCGGCTCGTCCGGCAGGCGCTCGAAGCCGTAGATACGCGCCACCTCTTCGATCAGGTCCTCTTCGATTTCGATGTCGAAACGGTACGAGGGCGGCACCACGCTGAAGATGCCGTCCCGGCATTCCCACGACAGGTCGAGGCTGTCGAAGATGCGCTCGACCTCGGCCTGTTCGACCGGCACGCCCAGCACGCGATGGCAGCGCTGCAGGCGCATCTGCACCGGCTTGCGCTCGGGCAGATTGATCACCTGGTCGTCGATGGGGCCTGCCTTGCCGCCGCAGACCTGCAGAATCAGGCTGGTGATGCGCTCGAGGTCGCGCACCACGTTCTGGAAATCGACGCCGCGCTCGAAGCGATGGCTGGCTTCCGAACTGAATTTGTAACGGCGGGCCTTGCCCATGATGGCGTCGGGCCACCAGAACGCCGCTTCGACGTAGATGTCCGTGGTGTCGAGCGTCACGGCGGTGGCTTCGCCGCCCATGATGCCGGCCATGCTTTCCACGATCTGGCCCGCGGCGATGATGCCCACGTCGGGGGCGAGTTCCACCGTCTGGCCATTGAGCAACTCGAGCTTCTCGCCCTGTTTCGCCCAGCGCACCGTCAGGCCGCCCTGTATGCGCTGCAGATCGAAGACATGGGTCGGACGGCCCAGTTCCAGCATCAGGTAGTTGGAAATATCCACCAGGGCAGAGACGGAGCGCTGGCCGGCCCGCTCGAGCCGCGCCACCATCCAGTCCGGCGTCCTGGCGCGCGCGTTCACCCCCCGGATGACGCGCCCGCCGAAGCGGCCGCACAGGTCGGGCGCCTGCACGTCGACCGGCAGGCGGTCGTCGATCTCGACCGCTGCCGGCGCGGCCTCGGGCAAGGCCAGCGGCGCGCCGGTCAGGGCCGCCACCTCTCGCGCCACGCCCAGGATGGACAGGCAATCGGCCCGGTTGGGCGTGAGCTTGAGGGTGAACAGCGTGTCGTCCAGATCGAGCGCCTCGCGCAGCGATTGGCCAATCGTGGCGCCCGCGTCCAGTTCGAGCAGCCCGGCGTGGTCCTGCGACAGGCCCAGTTCGCGCGCCGAGCACAGCATGCCAAAGGACTCGACCCCGCGCATCTTGGCTTTGCCGATCTTCATGCCGCCGGGCAGCACGGCGCCCAGGCGCGCCAGGGGAACCTTCAGGCCGGCGGCCGCATTGGGCGCGCCGCAGACGATCTGCAGCGGCTGGCCGGAACCGTCGTCGACGCGGCACACACGCAGCTTGTCGGCGTCGGGATGCTTCTCGACGTCGACGATATGGGCCACCACGATGCCGCTGAAAGGCGGCGCGACCGGCTCGGTTTCTTCCACTTCGAGACCGGCCATGGTCAAGCGATGGGACAGTTCGTCGGTGGACAGGTCGGGATTAACGAACGTGCGTAGCCAAGATTCCGGGAATTGCATGATGTATTGTCAGATCCGTTTGCAACGGCTGGCGTCCAGACGGCGCTCAGCGATTGAATTGACGCAGGAAGCGCAAGTCGCCTTCGAAGAACTGGCGCAGGTCGTTGACGCCATGGCGCAGCATGGTCAGGCGTTCGAGCCCCGATCCGAAGGCAAAGCCGATATAGCGTTCGGGGTCGAGGCCGAAGTTGCGCACCACCTGGGGATGCACCTGCCCCGAACCCGAGATCTCGAGCCAGCGTCCCTGGTTGGGGCCCGAAGAGAACATCATGTCGATTTCGGCCGAGGGCTCGGTGAAGGGAAAGAAAGAGGGGCGAAAGCGCACCGACAGTTCGTCGGTCTCGAAGAAGGCGCGCAGGAAATCCGTGTAGACGCCTTTGAGATCGGCAAAGGAGATGTCCTCGGCGATCCACAGGCCTTCGACCTGGTGGAACATGGGCGAATGCGTGGCATCGCTGTCGACGCGGTAGGTGCGGCCCGGCGCAATGACCTTGATCGGCGGCTTGTTCATGCGCGCATAGCGCACCTGCATGGGGCTGGTGTGCGTGCGCAGCAACAGCGGCAGCCCGCTTTCATCCTTCATGTCCACGTAGAAGGTGTCCTGCATGGACCGGGCGGGATGGTTCTCGGGATTGTTCAGGGCGGTGAAGTTGGTCCAGTCGTTCTCGATTTCAGGCCCCTCGACCGAGTCGAAGCCGATCGACGCGAAGATGGCCTGCACCCGCTGCCATGTCTGGATGACGGGATGGATGCCGCCGGCTCCCCGGCCTCGACCGGGCAGGGTCACATCGATGGTTTCGGCGGCCAGGCGCTTGTCCAGTTCGGCCTGTACAAGCTCGGCGCGGCGCTGGTTGAGCAGCCCTTCGATCTGCTGCTTGACCTGGTTGATGCGTCCGCCCTGCTCGCGCTTTTGTTCCGGGTCGAGCTGGGCCAGCCCCTTGAGCAAGGCGGTAAGCGCGCCCTGCTTGCCCAGAAAGCGCGCCTTGGCGTTCTCGAGCGCGGCCGGGTCGGCGGCCTGGGCGAAGAGTTCTTTTGCCTGGGATATCAGGTCATCAGCCGGTAAGGTCATGGATCATCGCTTCCAAAAGCAAACGGAGCCCACAAAGAGCCCCGTTCGCAGCAACACAATATCGTGATCGGCGGCTTAGGCAGCCAGAGCGGCGCGCGCCTGGGCGACGACGGCGGCGAAGCCCGCCTTGTCGTTCACCGCCATGTCGGCGAGCACCTTGCGATCCAGTTCGATAGAGGCCTTCTTGGTACCGGCGATGAAGGCGCTGTACGTGATGCCCAGTTCGCGGCAGCCGGCATTGATGCGGGTGATCCACAGAGCGCGGAAAGTGCGCTTCTTGTTGCGGCGGTCGCGGTAGGCGTACTGGCCGGCCCGCATGACCGCCTGTTTGGCGATGCGGAAGACGTTGCCGCGGCGACCGCGGTAGCCTTTGGCGGCACTGATGACTTTCTTATGACGGGCGCGGGCGGTAACGCCGCGTTTTACGCGTGGCATGGTAGGGAATCTCCGTTAGTGATCAAGCAAAAGGCATCATGGCCTTGACCGAGGCGACGTCGGCTTTATGCACGGCCGCCGAACCGCGCAGATGGCGCTTGTTCTTGGTGGTCTTCTTAGTAAGGATATGGCGCTTGAACGCCTGTCCGCGCTTGATGGATCCGCTACCACGAACCACGAAGCGCTTGGCAGCGCCTCGCTTGGTCTTCATTTTTGGCATGATAAAACTCTGTTGTGATTTATGGCCGCAGGTGGCTTGCCCGCTAAGGCAGCACTTGACAAACCCACCGGGGTAACTCGGCCTGGACAGCAAAAAGCCGCTGCCAAGGCATCGCCCCGTTTTTAGCCATTTTTTGGGTTTCTTCCCGACTTGCAAAAGGTGCGCAACTGGGAAAAGCCCTTGATTATAAGATAATTCTTGGCCTTTTGCATAGGGATCGCCGCCCTGTGCATGACCGCCATGGCGTGCAAGCGCCAGCAGGCTGCGGTGGCGCCGGGCCTGGAGCAAGCGGTGGGCGTCTCGCAATAGGCGGTCAGCCCCAGGGCTGCCGATAGCGGGCCGCCTCCGCCAGGTGGCCGCCGTCGATCGAATCTTCTTCCGCCATGTCGGCCAGCGTGCGCGCCACGCGCAGCACGCGATGCACCACCCGGGCGGACCAGCTCCAGCGCCGCATGGCCTCGCGCAGCAGCGAGCGCGCATCTTCCTTCAGGCCGCAGTGGCGTTCTATGGCTTCGACGTCCAGCTTGGCGTTGAGGCCGGACTGCCTTTCAAGCTGTCTTGCGCGGCAGCGCTCCACCCTGGTCCGTATGGGCCCGGACGCCTCGCCGGGAGGCGCGTCCAGCCAATCGGCCTCGGCCGCCGGCAGGCTGATCTGCAGATCGATGCGGTCGAGCAGCGGTCCCGAGATGCGGCCGCGGTACTTGTCGATGCGATCGGGCGTGCAGGCGCATCGCATGCGGGCATGGCCCAGCCAGCCGCAGGGGCAAGGATTCATGGCCGCGACGAGTTGGAACTCGGCGGGAAATTGCAAGGTCACGCTGGCTCTGGCTATGGATACGCAGCCGGTTTCGAGCGGTTCGCGCAAGGCCTCGAGCACGTGGCGCTGGAATTCGGGCAGCTCGTCCAGAAAGAGCACGCCGTGGTGGGCCAGGCTGATTTCGCCGGGCTTGGGACGCGCTCCTCCGCCCACCAGCGCGGGCATGGAGGCCGAATGATGCGGCGCCCGAAATGGCGCCAATGAGCTGAAGCGCGGCTCTTTGCCGCCGACACTGGCCAGCGCGGCCACCTCGAGGGACTGCGGGTCGCTCAGCGCCGGCAAAAGGCCCGGCAGGCGATGTGCAAGCATGCTTTTGCCCGCGCCCGGCGGGCCCGACATCAAGAGGCTATGCCCGCCGCAGGCCGCTATTTCGAGCGCCCGGCGCGCAGCCGGCTGGCCTCGCACCTCGGACATGCAGGCCAATGGCGGGTGCTGAACCGCCCACGGCGACGCCGCCGCCGGCGCGAGGGGATCGCCGCCGCAAAAATGCTCGACGACATCGCGCAGGCAGCCTGCCGCCAGGACCCGCAGCCCGGGCACGTGGGCGGCCAGCCCGGCGCAAGCGACTGGCAGCACCAGGGCCGCACCGGGCTGGCTGCGGGCGACGGACAGCGCAATGGCCAGCGGCGCCGCCACCGGCACCACGGCTCCGGTGAGGGAAAGCTCGCCCGCGAATACATATCCGTCCAGCTCCGGAGGCGCCCCGCCGCCTCGAGCCGCCGGCGCGGCGATCTGGCCCGAGGCCGCCAGCACGCCGAGCGCGATGGACAGGTCGAAGCGCCCGGACTCCTTGGGCAGGTCGGCCGGCGCCAGGTTCACCGTGATGCGGCCGGCGGGAAACTCGTAGCCGCTGCTGATGATGGCCGAGCGCACCCGCTCGCGGCTTTCGCGCACCCCGGTGTCGGGCAGGCCGACCAGGCCGAAGGAAGGAAGACCGGGGCCCACGTGCACCTCGACCCGGACGGCAAAGCCTTGCAGTCCGCACAGCGCCTGGCTGGCCAATACCGCTAAGGACATGGACGCATACTCCGCTGCAATGATGATGAGCGGCAGTATGCGGCAGGAATGCTTTCAGGCGGACCACCGCCGGATGAAGTTGCCCATCCGTAGTAGTCCGCCCGAGTCTATCGGCCGGCTTGCACCAGTCCCGCACAAAACCGACCGGCGCTGAATCAGCCTCCCACCTTCTTGGCGATGGTGTCTTCCGCCAGCGAGCCCTGGTAGCCGTTGAGGAAGAGGTTGAGCAGCAGAGCCGTGACCGCGGCAAGGACGATGCCGCTGTGCGTGAACGCCGACATCCACTGGGGCAAGGCGCTGAACACCTTGTCGTTGACCATGGGGATCATGCCCACGACCACGCTGACGGCGACGATGAACAGATTGTGGCGGCTCTCGTCCCGCTTGTAGTCAACGCCGGCCAGCATCTTGATGCCGGTGGCGGCCACCATGCCGAACATGACGATGCCCGCGCCGCCCAGCACGGCCTGCGGAATCAGGGCGAACATGAGGGACAGCTTGGGAAACAGCGCCAGCACGATCATGATGACGCCGGCCGTGGCGCAGACCCAGCGGCTCTTGACGCCGGTGACACCTACCAGGCCGACGTTCTGCGAGTACGTGACATAGGGAAAGGTATTGAAGACGCCGCCGATGAAAGTGCCCAGGCCGTCGACCCTCAAGCCGCGCGTCACGTCCCGCGACGTCACCTTCTTGCCGACCATTTCGGCCACCGCCAGCATCATGCCCGTGGTTTCGACCATGACCACGATCATGACGATGGACAAGGCGACGATGGGTGCGATATGGAACTCCGGGGCGCCGAAATGAAAGGGCGCGATGAATTCGAACCAATGCGCCTGGCCCACTCGCGAGAAATCGACCCTGCCCAGCAGCGCCGTCACGATGAACCCTATGACGATGCCCAGCAGCACGGCGATGTTGCGCAGGAAGCCGCGTGCATACTTGTTGATGGCAATGATGGCGAACAACACCAAAAACGTGATGCCCAGGTTGACGGGGTCACCCGCGTTGGGCCCGCGGCCCGCCACCCAGCCCACGCCGACCGGAATGAGGTTGAGCCCCGTGACCGTAATGACCGTGCCCGTGACCACCGGCGGGAAAAGCTTGGTCATGCGGCCCACCAGCGGAGCCAGGAGCATGGTAATGACGCCCGCGGCAATGATCGCGCCGAACATGCCGCGCAAGCCTATGTCGGGACTGGACACCATCGCCATCATCGGCGGCACGGCGGCGAAGGTGCAGCCCATCATGAGCGGCAGGCGGATGCCGAACTTCCATATTCCGACGGACTGGATGAAGGAAGCGATGCCACAGACAAAAAGATCGGCGCTGATCAACAGCCCGATCTCCTCGGTGGAAAGCCCTGCCGCGCCTCCTATCAATATGGGTACCGCGATGGCGCCGGCATACATCACCAGCACGTGCTGCAAGCCGAAAAAGAAAAGCCTGTTGGCCGGCAGCACCTCATCCACCGGCGCCACCTTGGGCTGCTGCCCCGCTTGCTCGGCCATGCCGGCCCGGGTCCCACTGGCAATTGCTTCCATAATGATCCTCCTTGTTGCGCCGGCCCGCTCTTCATGGCGGAGCTCGTCGCGTCTTGTCTCGGGTAGTGGTGTTTTTTGGTGTTTGCTATGCGTCGGCGGTCAAGCTCCTTCCTGCGCCAGGGCCGATTCGCGCGCCGCATATTCGCGTTCGAGCTCGTCGTATGTCCGGCGAATGAATCGGCCCACGGCGACGCTGCTTTCGAACGTGTCGTAGCAAACTCCCAGGCCATAGTCCGGCAGGTTGATGTAGTCGACGGTCATCAGCTCGAGCGGGCTGTCGTCATGCTCGAAGTGATGGCGCAAGGTCTTTCGCACCACTTCCTTCGTGGGCTCGAGCAGATAGGCGTGCCATTCGTCATACCATTCGCCTTTTCGAGGCCGAACGAAAGGATACTGCACGCCTCGTCCCGGCTTGCCGTCGTCTCCTTTGGCCCATATGTTCTTGGGTCCGTTCGGCACGGCGGGCCGGTTCTGCTGCCACCAGACCATGTTCATGGACAGCCACTCGTCCGCCAGATTGCCTTCTTCGAACGGGTCGAGCACCACTTTGCCGGCCGCCACATCTTCGCGTATGCCGGAAATGTCCTGTTCTTCGGGATTGCCGATCTTGAATATGCAGTGGCTGTAGTCCATGACGAAATTGAAGCGCACCCCCCGGCCGCGCACTTTCTCGGCAACCGCCGAGACGCGCCGGAAATCTTCCGACCACATCAGGATGTGCACTTCGAAGCCGATCTCGACCCGGTACCGCTGGCCCAGCTCATAGGCGCGCAGATACAGATCGACCACTTCCTCGTCGCTGACCACATGGCCGTCGGCATGGTGGGTCAGCACCATCATGTTGTGATAGCGCACGCCGGTGGCGGCGCAATTGACGAGATGGCCCTCGAGCACCTTGAGCGGTTCCTCGCCGATGCGGTAGGTCCAGGCCGAGCCCCATACCGGGAAGTCGTATTTCTCGACCGCCCGTATGTAGTCGTCCACCTTGTCGCTCAGGGGCAGCCGATCGAAGAAGTCGAACACGCCCGACTCGACGACCATGCGAAACTGGGTGTCGACCGGCAGCTCCTGCAGTGAAACAGGATTGGACGGGCTGGAATTCTGCACGCCCCGCCCGGCACAGCCCAGCTTGACGCGCCGGTCCTTCTTTTGCATGTGCATGTCTTCCTCTTCCTCAAGCCACGGTCGCCGCGACGGCGCCGCTCTGGGTTTCTTTGATCAGCTCCATATACCAGCGCCGGTAGGCCAGCGTCACGGCATCGGCGCCGCCCACCGGCAGCTCCAGCCGGACTTCCTCGCCCACCATGGGCGCCAGCTTTGGCTGCTGGGACTCGATGACGGGCTTATCCTGTTCGAGCACGACGCGCTCGAAATCGAGCAGGAAGTCGTCGTTCTCGGGCTCGGTGGCGAAATCGCGGGCGATCCACCAGAAGCTTCGCGTCTTGACGGCGGAAATGGGCGAGGCGGCCATCATCAGCACATAATGCTTGCCGTTCTCGAAACTGCGGCGCAGGTGCACGGTGTGCGGCATGGTGACGCGATAGGAATTGGCCACGGCGATCCAGTCGTCGCCTTCGATGCCCAGCATCTTACGCTTCTGGCCCACGCTGGGCTCTTTGATCGGAGGGCGCTCGAAACGAAGGACATGCCCCTCGCGCCACGGCTCGACCGTGTCCACTTCGGGTCTGGAGCGGCTGCCGATGCTGCCATCGTGCACAAAGGCGAAATGCGAGAAGTCAACGAAGTTCTCGAGCCGCCGCGGCGCGCTGGTTTCCCAGTCGTAGGCCGGCCCCTGCTGCAGGCGGTAGGCGGGATCGTCGAACTCGGGAAAATCGGGCACCGGGAATTTCGGCTCGGGGTCCAGACAGACCCATACGATGCCCGCGGACTCGCACACATGGAAGGCGGGGATGCGCGGCTTCATCACCGCCACCATTTCGTTGCGGGCGGGAATCCGCGTACAGTGGCCGGCCGCGTCGTAGCGCCAGCCATGATAGGGACATTCGAATTGTCCGTCGACGATCATGCCGACCGACAGGGCCGCGCCTCGATGGGCGCAGCGGTCGGCCAGCGCCACCACGCGGCCCTCGATGCGCGCCAGCACAATATGCTGGTCCAGCAGAGTGACCTGCATGGGCTTGTCGGCCACCTCCGACGAATAAGCCACCGGATGCCAGAACCGGTGCATGGTCAGGTACAAGGGATGGCGGCTGTAGTCGCGCGCTTCGGATTCGATTTTCACTGCTGCGTCCTCCTTTCTCATTGCTCTTGCTGATCGCGCCGCCGCCAAGCCATGCTCCTGCAAAGCACATGCGTCCCGCTCGCGATCCGTTTTTTTATTAAATAGGAAGCCAACTCATCACACAAATTGTTAATTTAGATAGACTTATAGAAAATTACGATAAATCTAGGAGGCAATATGGATCTGACCCTGCGCCAATTGCGCGCCTTCATCCTGGTGGCGCAGACCGGCCAGTTCACTCAGGCGGCCCAGCATATGCACATCACGCAATCAGCGCTCAGCACCTTGATCAAAGAGCTGGAAGCCGCCGTGGGCCTGCGGCTGTTCGACCGCCATACGCGCATGGTCCAATTGACCGAAGCGGGCATGCGCTTTCATCAAGAGGCCGACAAGACCTTGCGAAGCCTGGACAGCGCCGTGGCAGACCTGCACGACCTGGCCTCGCTGAGGGCCGGCCGCGTGCGCGTGGTGGCGTCTACCGTCATTTCGTCGGGCCTGCTGGCCAGGGCGTTCAAAGAGTTCAAGGAACTGCATCCCAATATGCAGTTCGTCCTGCATGACGTGGCCGAGGAAGACATCATGCGCATGGTATTGTCGGGCAGCGTGGATTTCGGCATCGGCACGTCGAACGAGCTGGAGCATGGCCTGGACGAAGAGCATTTGTTCGACGACCGCTTCATTGCCTTGTTCGATCAGAACCATCCTTTGGCACAGCGCCGGCGCATCGCCTGGTCTGAACTGCAGGGACTGCCCTTCATCGCCCTGGCGTCCAAAAGCCCGATCCGCAAGCTCATCGACAACGCGGTGCAAAGAGCCGGCCTGCGGCTCAATATCGTCAACGAGGTTTCATTCGCCACCACCGTGCTCAGCCTGGTCGGCGCGGGAATCGGCGTCAGCGTGCTGCCCATGAACAATCATCCCTCGCTGCCGGCCTTCCAGGTGCACGGCAGCCGGCTGGTCGATCCGGTCATTACACGCAAGATATCCATCTTCAAGCCCGGCCATCGGGCGTCGTCGCCGGCGGCACAAGCCTTTGCGCGCTTTCTGCACGACTATGTAAAGCGAAGGGACTGGGCGCCCGCGCCCGTGCTCTAGGGGCTGTTGACGCTAAAGGGGCAGCCGTACCGGCCGGTGTCGCAGGTGGGCGCTGCGGGCTGGCCTGCGCCCTATTCCTGCGGCGGCGCACCGAGGCTGGCCGAAGCCTCCAGGGCCTGCACCTTTGCTTCCAGCACCGCGATCCGGGCCAGGGCCCGTTCCAGCAGCTCGGACTGGGTGTCGAACTCTTCGCGCGTGATCAGGTCCAGCCGCGAGAAAGTCTGCGCCATCATCGCCTTGACGTTGCGTTCGATGTCGGCCGCGGGGCTTTTTGCGATCAGCTCAGAGATGTTTTTTTGGAATTCTTCAAAAAAATCGCTGCGGTTGGCCATGATGCGCTCCAGGAAAAATAATCGGATTCGAAACTACCCCTAGTTTAATTAAATTCGGACGGCCCAGAATAAAAACAGGCGGGCCGCTGAAGGCGGCCCGCCTGTTTCTTCATGCGCCTGAACGGCTTAGTTGGACGATCCGTTGCCAACCTTGTCCTGGATGGCGGCATCGGCCTTGGCGGCGCCGTCCGCAACGGCCTGGCGGGCGCGTTCGGCCGCATCCGCGGCGTCGGCCTTCAGTTCGCTGCCCTTGGCGGCAAGGGTAGTGCCCGCAGAGCTCAACGAATTATCGGCGCCGTCGGTAGAACCGGTGTCGTTCATCGAGTTGCTGGGGGCGGGAGTGGCGGGAGCCGGCGTGGCCGGGGTGCCGGTATCCGGTTGCGCATCAGGCGTCATCGGATCGGCGGGCGCGGCGGCCGGCGGGGTGCCGGTATCGGCCGGCGGTGCGTTGTCGTCCTCGTTCGAGCATGCAGCCAGCAAGCTGACGGAAGCGGCGATGGCCAGAACAGCAACGTAGGTACGGGTTTTCTTCATGGATTTCCTCACTTTGTCCAGAGTCGCGGTTTTGATTGACACTGATCCCGGTGCGACTAGCGGTTCAGTAGCGAGCTTGTAACAACTGGCTTGGTTACAAGTCTATCCACCGATTCGGGAAACCACCTAAAGCTAGTGTAAATCGTGATTACAGCGGCTGCTGGTGAGACAGCCTCTCATTTGCGCCTCGAACCGCGCCCACACAGCATCCGCGGCCACTACCCATCCTTTCGTCGGCATACATCAGGACACAAAACCCGCGCGCCATCCACCTCTTGTTACACAGCTTGGGCCTCTTCGCGACAATCACGCACATTGCACCGCCATGGTCCTCGACGCACCACAACGGGGCAGCGGAAACGCCCGGACGCGACATTCATGATGTCTGGCGTCAGACAGCCGCCATGCGGCCGGGCACCCTGGCCCATGCCCCGGGCGGCTGCCCGCGCGCCCCACGGCCGCGACATCCAGTATTTGCACCGGGTTCGACGCAGGCCTGCCTCAGCTGAAAAAAACTGGCATGGATGTTGCGTTCTGCCAAGAGCCACCCTTTGAAAAGGACCACCTCACATGAAACTCATCACCGCGATCATCAAGCCGTTCAAGCTCGACGAAGTGCGCGAAGCCCTGGGCGCGATCGGCATCCAGGGCATGACCGTAAGCGAAGTCAAGGGCTTCGGCAGGCAAAAGGGCCACACCGAACTGTACCGGGGCGCGGAATACACCGTCGATTTTCTGCCCAAGCTGCGCATCGACATGGCCGTCTCCGAAGCCATGCTCGAACAGGCGATCGAAACGCTGTGCGCGGCGGCCCACACGGGCAAGATCGGCGACGGCAAGATCTTCATCACCCCTCTTGAACAGGCCGTGCGCATCCGCACCGGCGAATACGACGACGCGGCGCTATAGGAGTTCACAACATGGATAAAGCGGATTTTGTTTGGGTGAGCGTTTCCACCGCTCTGGTGCTTTTGATGGTCGTGCCCGGCCTGGCTCTGTTCTATGGCGGCCTGGTGCGCGCCAAGAATGTGCTGTCGGTGCTGGCTCAAGTGATGAGCGTGTTCTGCCTGGCGATCATCCTCTGGTTCGTCTACGGCTATTCGCTGGCCTTTACCGAAGGCGGCACGCTGATCGGCGGCTTCTCGCGCGTGCTGTTCAGCGGCATGGCCGACCTGAGCACCATGAATTTCGAGCTGGCGGGCAACATCCCGGAACTGGCTTTCGCCGCTTTCCAGGCCACGTTCGCCGGCATCACCTGCGCCCTCATCGTGGGCGGCTTTGCCGAGCGCGCTCGCTTCGGCGCGGTGCTGCTGTTCACGGCGCTTTGGCTCACCTTCGCCTACCTGCCCATCGCCCACATGGTGTGGGCCCCCGGGGGCTGGCTGTTCGAGCGCGGGGCGCTGGACTTCGCCGGCGGCACCGTGGTCCACATCAATGCCGGCGTCGCCGGCCTGGTCGGCGCCTACTATGTCGGCAAGCGCCTCGGCTACGGGCAGGAAGCCATGCCGCCGCACAACCTGCCCCTGACCATGGTCGGCGCTTCATTGCTGTGGATGGGCTGGTTCGGCTTCAATGCCGGTTCGGCCCTGGGCGCGAACGAAACCGCCGCCCTCGCCTTCTTCAACACGCTGCTGGCGACCGCCGCCGCGGTACTGGCCTGGACCGTCGTGGAGTGGCTGGACAAGGGCAAGCCCTCTTTGCTGGGCGGGGTGTCCGGCGCCGTGGCCGGCCTGGTGGGCATCACGCCCGCCGCGGGCCTGGTGGGACCGGGCGGCGCGCTGATCATCGGCGCGGTCACCGGCGCGGCCTGCGTGTGGGGCGTCAACGGCCTCAAGCGCCTGCTGCGCGCGGACGACGCGCTGGACGTGTTCGGCATCCACGGGGTGGGCGGCATCGTGGGCGCAATGCTGACGGGCCTGTTCAACGCCCAGGCGCTGGGCGGCCCCGGCCTGGCCTCGATGAGCGAGGTGCCTCATCAGCTGTGGATACAGCTGGAAGGCATCCTGATCACCGTCGTATGGTGCGGAATCGTGTCGTGGCTGGCCTATCTGATCGCGGACAAGCTTTGCGGCCTGCGCGTCAACATTGACGCGGAACGCCAGGGGCTGGACGTTCACGAACATGGAGAAACGGCTTATCAGCGTTGATGCTGTCGTTATAAGGTAATACGCCCCAAAGGCCGGATTGGCGTCCGGCTTTTGGGGTTTGGTTTTTGAGGACGGATCATGTTTGGGTTCTCGAGGCGTTATTGGAGTTTCTGTTGTTCGTGTTTGAGCTCTTAACGTAGGCTTTGGGTTCTTGTCGGTTCGTGTTTGGTTTCTTGAACGCTGCCGGAGGCGCAGCTGTTTTAGGCCGGGCGGTCGGGCGGTCCGAGGCAGCGCCCTCCAACGCCCGGCCTAAAACAGCTGCGCCTCCGGCAGCTTGCATTTGTGGCTTGCCACGGACGTGGAAAATCTCAAGATTGGGAGTTTGTCGCAAATGGGGTGAGGTGCTCGAATTTGCGGCTTACTGCCAATATGGCGGGATTTCCATATTTGCGGATGCGGGTACCTCCCTACTCCGACAAGAGAACTCCGGCCTGTATGGCTTGCCAAGACATGAGCCGCTGGGGGTGGGCGAATCTGGGCTGGGCGTTGGAGGGCGCTGCCTCGGACCGCCCGACTGCCCAGCCCAGATTCGCCCACCCCCAGCGGCGCTCAAGAACACAGAACTATCAGCCCTCGAGCGACGCCAGATCGATGCGCTCGGCGCGGTTCAGCGCCGACGCCACCTTGACCCGCAGGGCGTTGGAATGGGCCAGGCGGATCTCTTTCTTCACGTCGAGCAACTGCTGCGGGTGCATCGAGAACTCTTTCAGGCCCAGCCCCAGCAGCATGCGCGTCATGCTGGAGTCGCCCGCCATCTCCCCGCACACCGCCACCGGCTTGCCGCCGCGGTCGGCGGCGTTGATGGTGTGGGCGATCAGGCGCAGCACCGCCGGATGCATGGGGTCGTACAAGTCGGCCACGTCGCTGTCCCCCCGGTCGATGGCCAGGGTGTATTGAATGAGATCGTTGGTGCCGATGGAGAGGAAATCCAGCGCCTCGACGAAAGGCTCGATGGCGATGGCGATCGCCGGGATCTCCACCATCGCGCCCAGCGCCACGTTCTTGTCATGGGGCACATGGCGGGCGTCGAGTTCGCGCCCCGCCGCGATGATGGCCTGCTTGACCGCACGCACCTCGTGCATGTGGGAGATCATCGGTATGAGTATGCGCACCGGCCCATGGACGGCCGCCCTGAGCAGCGCGCGCAGCTGGGCCGCGAATATCTCCGGATTGGCCAGGCAATACCGTATGGCGCGCAGGCCCAGCGCCGGGTTGGTGGCCACGGCGATCTCGCCGTCCAGCGTCTTGTCGGCGCCGATGTCCAGCGTGCGTATGGTGACCGGCCTGCCCTGCATGGTGCGCACCACCGAGGCGTACGCCTGGTATTGCTCTTCTTCGGTCGGCAGCGTGCTGCGTCCCATGAAAAGAAACTCGCTGCGGAACAGGCCGATGCCGTCGGCGCCCGCCCGCATGGCTTCCTCCGCCTCTTCGGGCAGCTCGATGTTGGCCTCGAGCTTGACCGCCACGCCGTCCAGCGTCAGCGCCTCGGCATCGCGCAGCAGGGTCAGCTCGGCGCGCGCATCGGCATAGGCGCTTTGCCGGCGTATGTATTCGTGCAGCACGAAGTCGGGCGGGTTCACGATGACAGCGCCGGTCATGCCGTCGACGACCAGCACGTCGCCGTCGCGCACCAGGGCGCGTATATTGCCGATGCCCACCACGGCCGGAACGTTCATGCTGCGGGCAACGATGGCCGTGTGCGAGGTAGGGCCGCCCAGATCGGTCAGAAAGGCGCCGAAGCGAGCGCCTCGCAGGCGCAGCATGTCGGCCGGGGAAATGTCGCGCGCCACCACGATCAGGGGTTCGCCGTCCTGGCCGGCGTCGAGCTGCGGCAGGAGCGCCGTGCTGCCCGACAGCACGCGCAGGACGCGCTCGATGACCTGGCGGATGTCCGCGGCGCGCTCGCGCAGGTATTCGTCTTCCATCGCGGCGAACTGCTCGGCCAGGAGCTGGCCCTGCGTGGTCAGCGCCCACTCGGCGTTGTACTGCCGCTCGGCGATGAGATCGCAGGTCTGCTGGGCCAGCATCGGGTCGTCCAGCAAGAGGCTGTGCACGGTCAGAAGCGCCGCCATCTCGCGGGGCGCGTCGGCCGGCAGATTGCGCACCATGTTCTGCAGGTCGTCGCGCGCCGCGCCCAGGGCCTCGATCAGGCGCCGGCATTCGCCCGGCACGTCGTCCGGCTGTATGCGGTAGTGGGCCACCTCGAGTGCGGCCGCTCCCATCACCGCCGCCCGCCCGATCGCGTAGCCCTTGACCACGCCCTGCCCGCGCATGCAGAGGGTGGCGTTCAGGGCAGCGGGCGCATATTCGGCAGCGGTCATGAGGCGATCCTGGAGGGCGGCTATTCGTGCTCGCCGAACTTGTTGGCGAACAAGGCCTGTATCTCGGCCAGGGCCCGGTCCGCATCGGGCCCCTCCGCATCGATGGTTACCGTCACGCCCAGCCCGGCCGCCAGCATCATGACGCCCATGATGCTCTTGGCATTGACCCGCTTGTCCTTGCGCGCGATGAAGATCTCGCAATTGGCGAAGCTGGAGGCCAGTTGGGTGAGTTTCGCCGCCGCGCGCGCGTGCAGCCCCAATTTATTGCTGATGACGATATCGACTGCCGGCATGTTTGTTCTACTTGAAGTGTTCGTATGATGGACTGGCGTTGAACGAAAGCAAGCCAGGACTCAGGGAATACAGTCCGCCCGCACGATGCCTCTCAGGGCACCCTGGCGGACTTTCTCGCTGAGTTCCTCGGGATTGTCCTGGTTGTCGGTAAGCGCCTTGAGCACCATGCAAAGATTGGTGCCGGTGACCAGCGCCACGTTCATGCCGCGGGCGGTCAGGGCGCGCACGGCCCGGCTCGCGATATTGAAAGGCGTTGCGCCGTAGATGTCGCACAGGATCAGGGCGCCTTCTTCGCGGTGCGGGGCCAGCAGGCCTTCCAGCCTTTGGGCCGAGTCGTCCGGCGGCTCGTCGGCATGCACATCGAACACCAGGATGTCGGGCTGGCGGCCCAGGATATGGGCGGCGCAATCGGCAAAGGCGCTTCCGAGCGGCGCGTGCATGACGAGGACCAGCCGAACCATTTCAGCCACCCACCGCCCGTTCGAGCGCTACGGCAAAAGCCTGGGCAACGTCGAAATCGGTCTGTTCGGTGATTTCAACGAAACAAGTGGGGCTCGTGACATTGACTTCGGTCAGGTAGTCGCCGATGACGTCCAGCCCCACCAGCAACAGGCCCCGTCCGGCCAGCTTCGGGCCGAGCGAGCGGGCGATTTCCTCGTCGCGCGCAGACAGCGGCTGTGCCACGCCCCGGCCGCCCGCAGCCAGGTTGCCGCGGGTTTCTCCGGCCAGCGGAATGCGCGCCAGCGCATAGGGCACGGGCTCTCCGCCGATGATGAGGATGCGCTTGTCGCCGGCCACGATTTCCGGGATATAGCGTTGGACCATGATCGTGCGCTGGCCGTTGTCGGTCAGCGTCTCGAGGATGGCGCCCAGATTGGCTTCGGCCTTCTGAAGCCGGAAGATGCCCATGCCGCCCATGCCGTCCAGCGGCTTGACGATGACGTCCTGGTGCTCGGCATGAAAGGCGCGCAAGCGCGCCATGTCGCGGCTGACGAGCGTGGGCGACGTGAATTCGGCGAACTCGGTGATGGCCAGCTTCTCGGGATGGTTGCGTATGGCCGCGCCCGTGTTGAAGACCCGCGCGCCCTGCTTCTCGGCGAATTCGAGCAGATGGGTGGAATAGAGATACTCCATGTCGAATGGAGGGTCTTTGCGCATCAGCACGGCGTCGAAGCCGCTCAGCGGCACGTCCGCCTGGGCGCCGTCGCGCCACCAGCCCGGCTGGTGGAGGTCGGCTCCCTCGACGAGCTGGATGGCCCGGCACTGCGCCTTGACCACGCCGGCGTCGATGTACAGGTCGCCCTGCAGCGCGACGCTGAGCGCGTGGCCTCTGGCGGCCAGGGCACGCATCATTGCCACGGACGAGTCTTTGTAGGCCTTCAGGGAAGGCAGCGGGTCGATAACGAACAATACGTGCATAGAAAGCTCTACATGCGCCCGGCCGCCCAAGGGGCCGGCCGGGCGGCGCTGTGGGGGATCAGGAGGCGGAGTCGCTTTGCTTGCCGCCCGCCTTTTTGCGGGGCGCCAGCACCATCACCATCTGGCGTCCTTCGAGCTTGGGCATGGCTTCGACCTGGATGAGCTCGCCCAGATCGTCGCGCACACGTTCGAGCACCCGCATGCCGAGCTCCTGGTGAGCCATCTCGCGGCCGCGGAAACGCAGCGTGACCTTGGCCTTGTCGCCGTCTTCGATGAAGCGGCGCAGATTGCGCAGCTTGACCTGATAGTCGCCTTCGTCGGTTCCAGGGCGGAACTTGACCTCTTTGACCTGGATGACTTTCTGCTTGGCACGGGCTTCGGCCTGGCGCTTTTGCTCTTGGTACTTGAACTTGCCATAGTCCATGAGCCGGCACACGGGCGGCGACGCGTTGGGGGCAATCTCGACCAGATCGACTTCGTTTTCTTCTGAGAGACGGAGAGCCTCGGAGGTCTTGACTATACCCAGCTGCTCGCCGTCGACGCCAATGAGTCGCACCTCGGGGATACGGATTTCACCATTGATGCGATGTGCTTTTTCGGTTGCGATATCTACGACTCCTAAGTTGTTGTAAGAATGCGGCCCTAGGCCGCCCCGACGTCACGCCGGGTTGCGATGTCTTCTTGAAGACGCTGCGAAAACTGTGCCAACGGCATGCTGCCCAGGTCGCCTCCTCCGCGGACCCGCACCGCGACAGTGGCCGTGTCGCGTTCTTTTTCACCCACTACCAAAATGTAGGGAACTTTCTGCATGCTGTGTTCCCTGATTTTACGGGTGATCTTTTCACCGCGCAAATCCGCGCTGGCCCTAAACCCTTGTTTTTTCAGGCTTCGGGCGACTTCATCGGCATACTCGGCAAAATGCTCGGAGATGCAGCACACCACCACCTGCTCGGGAGAGAGCCAGGGAGGCAGCGCACCGGCATAGTTTTCGATCAGGATCCCGATGAAACGCTCGAACGAGCCCAGGATGGCCCGATGCAGCATGACGGGTGTCTTGCGCTGATCGCTGGCGTCGACATACTCGGCGCCCAGGCGCTGCGGCATGGAAAAATCGACCTGGATGGTGCCGCACTGCCAATGGCGGCCGATGGCGTCCTTCAGGGTGTATTCGATCTTGGGGCCATAGAAAGCGCCCTCGCCTTCGGATATTTCGAACTCGCAGCCCGTGCGGTTCAAGCTCTCGATGAGGGCTTGCTCGGCCTTGTCCCACACTTCGTCCGAGCCGATGCGTTTTTCGGGGCGCGTGGCCACTTTGTAAAGAATTTCGGTGAAGGCGAAATCGGCATAGACTTTTTGCAGCAGCGCGGTGAAGGCGGCGCATTCGTCCTGCAGCTGGTCTTCGGTACAGAAGATGTGGCCGTCGTCCTGGGTGAAGCCCCGCACGCGCATCATGCCGTGCAGCGAACCCGACGGCTCGTTGCGGTGGCACTGGCCGAATTCGCCATAGCGTATGGGCAGTTCGCGGTAAGAGTGCAGGCCGGCGTTGAAGATCTGCACGTGGCCGGGACAGTTCATGGGCTTGAGCCCGTAAGTACGGTTCTCGGACTCGGTGGTGAACATGTTCTCGGCATAGTTGTCCCAGTGGCCGGTTTTTTTCCACAGCGACAGGTCGAGGATCTGCGGCGCCTTGACTTCTTGATAGCCATTGTCGAGATACACGCGCCGCATGTATTGCTCTACCTGCTGCCAGAGGGTCCAGCCCTTGGGATGCCAGAAGATCAGGCCCGGCGCCTCGTCCTGGAAATGGAACAGGCCGAGTTCGCGGCCGAGCTTGCGGTGGTCGCGTTTCTCGGCCTCTTCGAGCATGGTGAGGTAGGCGGCCTGCTCTTCCTTGGTGGCCCAGGCCGTGCCGTAGATGCGCTGCAGCATCTCGTTCTTGCTGTCGCCGCGCCAATAGGCGCCGGCCACCTTCATCAGCTTGAACACCTTGAGCTTGCCGGTGGACGGTACGTGCGGCCCGCGGCACAGATCGATGAAGTCGCCCTCGCGGTACAGGCTGATGGGCTCGTTGGAGGGAATCGACGCGATGATCTCGGCCTTGTAGTCTTCGCCTATGCTCTTGAAGAACTCGACCGCGTCGTCGCGCAGCCATTCTTCGCGCGTCACGACCTCGTCCTTGCGGGCCAGTTCAGCCATCTTCTTCTCGATAGCCTGCAAGTCTTCCGGGGTGAACGGGCGCTTGTAGGAAAAATCGTAGTAAAAGCCGTTGTCGATCACCGGGCCGATGGTGACCTGCGCGTCGGGAAACAGTTCTTTGACCGCATAGGCCAGCAAGTGGGCGGTGGAATGCCGGATCAGATCGAGCCCGTCGGAGTCCTTGGCGGTGACGATGGCCAATTGTGCATCCTGCCCGATGACGTAGCTGGTATCGACCAGCTTGGGCTCCTGGCCGGGCAGCGTGACGCGGCCCGCAAGCGCGGCGCGTCCCAGCCCCGCTCCGATGGAGCTGGCTACGTCGTGGACGGACACCGGGCCGGGAAACTCGCGGCTGGAACCGTCGGGCAGGGTAATCTGAAGCATAAATCGTCCTAATACAAAAAACGCGGCCTATGCCGCGTTTTATGGAAATGCACTGCTGGGGTCTGTTGGTGATCGATACGCGGCGACGACTAACAAGCCGTTGTCGTAGTTCGCTCGAATGGAATGTGCATGGATTGCGGACCCCTTTTCATGATCTACACAGTGTAACACTTAACGGCTTTTCGTCCGGCCAGATCACAGCCCTTTGCCGGCTGTCCGCTCCTTCAGGCCGGCTTCTGTTGTTAAAACCCCACCCGCGACCCAGGGTAACCCCCGCTTTTCCCCCGTAGCCGAAATTGCTATGCTCTAGCGGCTAAAAAGTAAGCCAGAGGCGCAGCGTCGGGGCCTTTCCTGGAGGAATATCCGCAGCAGCCTTCGACCAGGACAAAGATGCCAAACACCGCAGAAGCGTTTCTCAAGTTCTCCCATGTCCGCAAAACCTATGATCAAAAGACCCTGGTCGTCGACGATTTCAATCTGGCCGTAGACAAGGGCGAATTCATCACGCTTCTGGGCCCGTCGGGCTCGGGCAAGACCACCGTACTGATGATGCTGGCGGGCTTCGAGAACGTCACCAGCGGCCATATCACCATAGACGGCCAGCCCATCACGCGCATTGCGCCGCACAAGCGCAATATCGGCATGGTGTTCCAGAACTACGCCCTCTTCCCGCACATGACGGTGGCCGAGAACCTAGCCTATCCGCTCAAGGTAAGACGCATGCCGGGCGCCCAGATCAGGCAGCGCGTGGCCGAATACCTCAAGCTCATCGAACTGGAGCCTTTTGGCGACCGGCATCCGGGCCAGCTGTCGGGCGGCCAGCGCCAGCGAGTGGCGCTGGCGCGCGCCCTCATCTTCGAACCCGCCCTCGTCCTGATGGACGAGCCTCTGGGGGCGCTCGACAAGAAGCTGCGCGAACAGATGCAGTTCGAGATCACCCGCCTGCACCGGCGGCTGGGCTTCACCGTTATCTACGTCACGCACGACCAGTCCGAAGCGCTGACCATGTCCAGCCGCATCGCCGTCTTCAACGCGGGTAAGGTGCAGCAGTATGCCGGTCCCGACGCGCTCTACGAGCAGCCGGCCAACGCTTTCGTGGCGAACTTCATCGGCGAGAACAACCTGATCGCGGCCGGACGCCCCGAACTCGACGACGCCGGCATGGTCCGCACCACCCTGCCGGACGGCACCCCGCTGCAAGCGCGCAACGGCGACTGCCACGCCGCCACACGGCGGTGCCTGCTCTCGATCCGTCCCGAAAAACTCGCCATCGTCCAGCCCGGGCAGGCGTTCGACAATCAGGTGACGGTGGGCTTCCTCACCCGCCATTACGTCGGGGACTTCATCCGCTACTACTTCCAGCTGCCCGGCGGCGGACGCGCCGTCGTCAAGCTGCTGAACGACACCCGCGCGCCGCAGCTGCGGGATGGCCAGCCCGCCGCGCTGGGCTGGTCCGCCGCCGACAGCTTCGCATTCCAATCCGACGTACCGCTTCAAGGAGAAGCCATATGAAGAAGAAAACAGCCCTGCCACTGATCACGGGCGCCTTGCTGGCGCTGGGCCTGGCGGGCGCCGCCGCCGCGCAGGAGGCCTTGACCGTAGTGTCCTTCGGCGGTGCGTACGGCGCCACCCAGAAAAAACACCAGATCGATCCCTACGTGGCCGAAACCGGCAAGCGGGTCATCTTCGAAACCTACAGCGGCGGCATTGCCGAAATGAAAGCGCAGGTGCAGTCGGGCAATCTCCAGTGGGACGTGGTCGACATGGAGACCATCGACCTGGAACGCGCGTGCTCCGAAGGCCTGCTCGAGATCATTCCGCGCGATATTCTCCTGCCCGGGGACGACGGCACGCCGGCCGAACAGGACTTCATCCCCGAAGGGCTGGCAAGCGAGTGCGCGGTAGCGGAAATCGTCTACAGCACCATCTACGCCTACAACGACAAGACCATAGGCGCCAACCGTCCCGCCACGGTCGAGGACTTCTTCGACACCAAGAAGTTTCCGGGCAAGCGCGGGCTGCGCAAGAGGCCGCAATTCGTCATGGAATGGGCGCTGATGGCGGACGGCGTGCCCGACCAGGACATCTACAAGGTGCTTGCCACGCCGGAAGGCCAGGCCCGCGCCTTCGCCAAGCTCGACACCATCAAGGACGACGTGGTCTGGTATGACAGCTGGTCGCAGGCGCCGCAGATGCTCAACGACGGAGGGGTCAGCATGGTGCAGGTCGCCAACGGCCGCATCTTCGATGCCATCCGCAACGAGAACAAGCCTTTCACCATCGTGTGGGACGGCAATATGTACGACCTGGGCGCCTGGACCATACTGAAGGGCACGCCAAAGCTGAAGCAGGCGCTCGAGTTCGTGGCCTACACCACCAGCACCAAGGC
>Ga0180220_1000853_pt1 | contig 26996 bp, 28 predicted proteins | sample eDN5th37CBELigBY_FD_151335 | JGI IMG/M metagenome (GOLD analysis project Ga0180220, IMG submission 151335) | Enriched backyard soil microbial communities from Emeryville, California, USA - eDNA 5th pass 37_C BE-Lig BY (version 2) (version 2) | ecosystem: Environmental > Terrestrial > Soil >... | reverse complement strand
GATCTCGTCGGGCTGGATCGTGCCCGCGCTCTGTTCGCCGACCACAACCTGGACGAGCCCGAGCTGCTCCGGCTCGCCGGCGACGGTTTCTACCAGGAAGACGTCGACGGTGTGCGGGTCGTTACCTTTGACGGCGGGCGCGAACGCATCGAGGCGTCGCCCCGGTCCGTGTTGGCAATGTCGCTCCGGCGTGCCGGGCGGGTGATCGAGGAAAACGGGTCAGCGGCGCTCCTGGATCTCGGCGATGGCGTCGGCCTTCTCGAGTTTCGCTCGAAGATGGGTACGCTCGGAGGCGGCGTGATGGAGATGATGCGTACCGCGCGCGAGTGGCTCGAGGGGAACGACCGCGCCGGTCTCGTCATCGGGCACGACGACCGCAGAGCATTTTCCGCAGGCGCCAATCTGGTCGAAGTCCTCGAAGCCGCCCGGGCCGGGCGGTGGGACGATCTCGAGCGGTTCATTGCTGCATTCCAGGACACAATCCTTGGGCTCCGCGATGCGTCGCGCCCCGTCGTCGCCGCGCCGTTCGGCCTGACTCTCGGCGGCGGTGCCGAGCTGACGCTCCAGGTGGATCGTGTCCAGGCGCATGGTGAGCTGAACATCGGCCTCGTGGAGGCCGGGGTCGGGCTCATCCCGGCCGGCGGGGGCACCAAGGAAATGCTGTTCCGGTTCAGCAGGGAGCTGGGCCGCTACGACGGCGTCGACCCGTTCCTGGCGGTGAAGCGCGCGTTCACGTTGATCGCGATGGGCACGGTGTCCACAAGCGCGTTCGACGCCCGCAAGCTCGGTTTCCTGCGGGACGGCGACCGGATCTCGATGAATCGCGACGAACTGATTGCTGCGGCGAAGGACGTGGTGCTCACACTCGCGCCCGACTACGTACCGCCGGTTCCGCGAAGCGTGACCGCGCTCGGCGACAGGGCGCTGGGCAACCTGCGGTACGCCATCTGGGCCATGCGCGAGGCAGGACAGATAACGGATCACGAGGTGGCCATCGGCGAGGAGATCGCGCGTGTGCTGTGCGGCGGTGGTGGGCCGCCGCGCGAAGTCACGGAGCGCGAGATCCTGGAGTTGGAGCGTGAGTCCTTCCTGCGCCTGCTCGGAACCGAGAAGACACAGGAGCGGATCGCGCACACGTTGAAGACGGGCAAGACGCTCAGGAACTGAGCAGGTCGAGTCACCAACAGGTGAGGAAGGCGATGCGTGAAGCGGTGATCGTCAGCGCGGTCAGGAGTGCCGTCGGCCGCGGCAAGCCAGGGGGTCTGCACGCCGATACGCACCCGATCGACCTGTCGGCGGCCGTGATCGACGCGGCGATCGCGAGGGCGGGTATCGATAGAGGGGCGATCGGCGACGTAATCTGGGGGTGCGCATTCCCCGAAGCCGCTCAGGGCGGGAACATCGCACGTCTCGCCCTGCTTCGCGCGGGCCTGCCGACGTCAGTTGCCGGCGCGACGATCAACCGGCTGTGCGCTTCCAGCCTGCAGGCGATCGCGTCGGCAGTGCAGGAGATCGAGGCCGGGGTGGTGGACGTGGTCGTTGCCGGCGGTGCGGAGATGATGAGCCGTGTGCCGATGGGTGGGAACCACCCGGAGCTGCATCCGGAAATGGTCGAGACATACATCGGCATGGGGCTCACGGCTGAACGCGTGGCGGAGCGCTGGGGAGTCGAAAGGGAGGCCCAGGACCGTTGGGCGTACCGGAGCCATCTCCGCGCCACGGAAGCGCAGGCCGCCGGCCGGTTCGACGCGGAAGTCGTGGACGTGACGGGCTGGCGCCCCGGAGCCGAGCCCAGCTCCGTCGGAACGCCTACCGAACGGGACGAATTGATCCGGCCGGACACGTCGCCCGAACGTCTCGCCGCACTCAACCCGGCCTTCAAGGCGGGCGGAACCGTGACGGCCGGGAACTCGTCACCTTTCTCGGACGGGGCCGCCGCCCTCGTGCTGACCACCCGCGATTTCGCGGAATCCCATGGGATCCGTCCTTTGGCTCGACTGGTGAGCTTCGCCATCGCCGGGGTGGATCCGGACATCATGGGGATCGGTCCGGTCGCCGCCGTCCCGAGGGCTCTCGAGCGGGCTGGCATGGCGCTCGGCGACATCGACCTCATCGAGCTCAACGAGGCGTTCGCTGCCCAGGTCGTCGCCGTGGTCCGCGAGCTCAGCCTCGACGAAGACCGCACCAACGTCAATGGTGGCGCCATCGCCCTGGGGCACCCCCTGGGCGGTACCGGTGCCAAGCTGACCACCCAGATCATCCACGAGCTGCAGCGCCGGGGAGGCGGTAGAGGCATGGTGACCATGTGCGTCGGTGGCGGGATGGGCGCAGCCGGGATCTTCGACGTTTTCGCCTGACCTCTCGCCGGCGGAGGGTCCGTCCCGAACAGCCATTTTCGCGCCCGCCGACCCGCGCCACCATCGTCCCGGACCGGATGCGAACTCGCGAAACGGAGCCGGGCGTGCTCTCACAGGTAACGAGCGGAGCGATTCGCGGCGTCGACGCCTACCTCGTGCGTGTCGAGGTGGATCAGTCGCGCGGGATACCGTCGATGACTGTCGTCGGTTTGCCGGAAGGCGCGGTGCGCGAGGGGCGCGAGCGCGTGACCGCCGCGATTCAGAACTCGGGATTCTATCTCCCGCCACGAAGATTCACGATCAACCTCGCGCCGGCGGACGTCCGGAAAGACGGCAGCGCTTTCGACCTGCCGCTCGCGTTGGGGCTCCTGGCGGCCACGGGTGCGGTCAAGGGCAATTCGCTGGACGGCACCTGCTTCGTCGGGGAGCTGGGGCTGGATGGTGAGCTGAGGCCCGTGCGGGGCGTGCTGCCGCTCGCGCTGCGGTGCCGGGACGAGGGACTCCGTGCCCTGGTCGTTCCCGCCGAGAACGCCATGGAAGCCGCGGTGGTGGGTGAGATCGAGGTCATTGCCGCGGCGTCGCTCCGGGAAGTGATACGGCACCTCGCGGGTCGCGAGCGGATCACGCCAACGCACGTCGACCCGCAGGCGCTGTTCGCGGACCCCGGCGGTCGCGCCACCACGCTCGATTACGCGGATGTCCGGGGGCAGGAGCTTGCCAAGCGGGCGCTCGAGATCGCGGCCGCGGGCCACCACAACATCCTCATGGTGGGTCCGCCCGGCTCCGGCAAGAGCATGCTGGCACGGCGCATAGCCGGGATTCTGCCGCCGTTGAGCGTGGAGGAGGCACTGGAGGTCACCCGTGTGCATTCCGTGGCGGGCCGGCTCGCCCCGGGGCAGGCGCTGGTCGTGAGTCGACCATTCAGGGCCCCGCACCACACCGCCTCCGAGGCGGCGCTGGTCGGCGGGGGGAGCTGGCCTCGCCCGGGCGAGGTCTCGCTCGCGCACCACGGCGTGTTGTTCCTCGATGAGCTCCCGGAGTTTCGGCGGACCGCCCTGGAAACGCTGCGCCAGCCGCTGGAGGATGGTGTCGTGCACGTCGGCCGGGCACGCCAATCGGTGACCTTCCCGGCGAGAGTCATGCTCGCTGCGGCAATGAACCCGTGCCCCTGCGGTCACTACGGCGATGGCGCCGGGAGGTGTGTCTGCCACGAAGGACAGGTTCGACGTTACACGCAGCGGGTCTCTGGCCCCCTGCTGGACCGGATCGACATGCACGTCGATGTCCCCGCCCTCCGGCCCGGTGAGCTGATTCGCCGACCGCCGGGCGAAAGCAGCGCCGTGATCCGGGAGCGGGTAGTCGCCGCCCGGGAAAGGCAGCGTGCGCGCTTCGTAGGCAGGCCGGGGATCTTCGCCAACGCCGACATGGGACCACGCGAGATCCGCGACTCGTGCCGGCTCGATGAGAAGGCGGAGTCGCTCCTCAAGACGGCCATACAGAGGCTTGGGCTCTCCGCGCGGGCGTATCATCGAGTGCTCAAGCTCGCCCGGACCATCGCCGATCTGGAAGGAGTCGAAGACATCAGGACGGCTCACGTGGCTGAGGCGGTGCAGTACCGGTCTCTGGACCGGGCGCGGGCGCGCTCCGGGGTGTGACAGCCGGGCCGTTCCCCACCGGTGCCACCGGACAGAATTCAGCTGCCATGCGCGTTCAAGGTGGCCGCCACCTGGGCGCGGGCAGGGGCGAGTCCGAGGAGTTCACGGCAATCCTCGCTACCACAACACATCCGCTGCGCCGCGCCGGGCTGAAGCCAGATGCCCTGCGAGGGTGTCGATCGTGTGTCGCTGTCGATCGTGTTTCGCTGCAGATGCTGCTGTCGTCTCGACGATCGCCGGGTCGGCGTCCGTCGCAGTCACCTGGGCGCCGTGGTTACCCAGATCGCAGACGGGTAGCGCCTGGAATCGGACGGGGAGCAGTCTACGATATGGCCGGTCGAACGTCCTGCCAGCAGAAGAGCCCCGGATGCCGGACGAAATCATCGCGCTGTTCGAGCACGGAGACTGGCAAGTTTCGGGACCGATTTGGGGCGACAGGGTGTAAGGAAAGTTTCGGGATGCCGTTTCAGATAGGCGTTTACCAACGAATGCTGCCGTACTTGCCTCTCCCCGACGCAGGCGTGTCCTCTTCGGAGAAACCTCCTCAAAAGCAATGGGGCCCCTTCGAATTCGGATTGGCCCACTGTGGGGAGCGGAATGTAATAGTAGCGGGCAACTGTAAGTTTCGGGAAACACCTGGGCCCGCAGGCAGCGAAGACAGTCATCACTATCGTCGGCGGGGAGCGCGACAGCCCGATACGCGATGCATACCCTGCTCGCGCAGAAGGCAGGCTCTCGACCGTTGACGCAACAAGTTATGTTGATGTATAATCAAGCCATGGTGACGACCGTTGCCGACCTGACCCGGTTCGCGCGTTGGTTCCACGCGCTCTCGGACGAGACCCGCCTCCGGGTGGTGGAGATGCTGGCGTCGGGCGAGAAGTGCGTGTGCGACCTGCAGGACGCGGTTGGAGCGGCGCAGTCTCGGCTCAGCTTCCACCTGAAGGTCCTGCGCGAAGCCGGCCTCGTGAGCGACTGCAAGCAGGGCCGTTGGAATTTCTACTCGCTCAGACCCGAAGCGCTCGACGAGTTGGCGGCGTTCCTCCAGGAGATCAAGCCCGACGAGTCCCATCGGAGCGGATGCGGGTGTGGAGAGTCCCATGCGGGGCCGTGTTGCAACTGAGCGGCCGCCTCTTTTTTTTGAGTCAATCCATCAACATTCCTTGATCGGCGAGGACGCGATGAGCAACGGTGTGCGGGAGGTCGTCCGGGAGCGCTACGGGCAGGCGACGCTCCGAGTGATCGCGGGGCAAGAGAAGGCATCGTGCTGCGGGACAGGCGGAAGTTGTGGCTCGACTGATCCGATCACGCGCGACCTCTATGACTCAGTGACCACGGCGGCGCTGCCCGAAGCGGCGGTGCTTGTCTCGCTCGGGTGCGGCAACCCGACGGCACTCGCCGAATTGAAGGAGGGCGAGGTGGTGCTGGACTTGGGCAGCGGTGGCGGGATCGACGTTCTCCTCTCGGCCAGGCGAGTGGGGCCCACCGGAAGGGCGTACGGTCTCGACATGACGGACGAGATGCTCGACCTCGCAAGGAAGAACGCCGCGGCCGCCGGCGCGACCAACGTGGAGTTCCTGAAGGGGTATATCGAGGAGATCCCGCTCCCCGACGACAGCGTCGACGTGATCATCTCGAACTGTGTCATCAACCTGTCCGCGGACAAGCGCGCGGTGCTGAAGGAGGCATTCCGCGTGCTGAGGCCGGGCGGCCGATTCGCCGTAAGCGACGTGGTGATCAACGGTGATGTGCCGGCAGAGGTACGCAGGTCGATGGAGCTTTGGGTCGGTTGCGTTGGCGGCGCGCTGGAGGCCGGCGAGTTCGAGGACCTGCTTCGCGAAGCCGGATTCGAGAATCCGACGATCGAGCCCACCCGCCTCTACGACGTCGAGGATGCGCGTGCGTTCCTGGAGGAGGCGGGACTGGACGTGGATGCCTTCAGCAACGCAGTGGAGGGGAGATTCATGGCGGCGTTCATTCGCGCGACGAAACCGGTGGCGAAGCGCGCGCTTCGGCCGAAAGCCGCGGCGTGTTGCGGTCCAGCCTGTTGCTCCTGACCGGAAGCATGAACATGAGTATGCCGCGGTGGGGTGCGGTCCTCCGTCCAGCGCGGCCGGAGGATCTTCCCTCTGTGCTGACGCTGCTGCAGGCGTCGAAACTGCCCGTGGAGGGAGTCGCGGCGGCGTTCGGGCGATTCGTGGTCGCTGACGCGGAGGGCCGGATGGTGGGCGCGGCGGGGATCGAGGTCTACGGATCCGTCGGTCTGCTCCGCTCGGTGGCGGTGGCCGAGGGGTATCGAGGCCGCGGCCTGGGCGCTGCGCTCACGGATACCGTCCTGCGCCGTGCTTCGGCCGAAGGCATCACTGACGCGTATCTGCTGACGGAGACCGTGGCCGAATTCTTTGCGGGGTGCGGTTTCCAACGCATTGCCCGCTCGGACGCTCCGGAAGACATCAGAACATCGATGGAGTTCGCGAGGCTCTGTCCGACGACGTCCACGCTCATGACGCGCACGCTCGCGCCGTCGAGCTGACCGGGAGGCCGCGTGCGCTACGCGCTGATGTCAGACATCCACGCCAACCTGCCGGCACTCGGGGCGGTCCTGGACGATATCGAGAGACGCCCCGGCGTGGACGCCATCTACCACCTCGGCGACCTGGTCGGCTACGGACCCTGGCCAAACGAGACGGTCGAGCTGATCCGGGCACGCGGTATTCCCGGCGTCGCGGGCAACTACGATTCGACGACGGCGACCAATTACAAGCACTGCGGGTGCAGGTACGACGATCCGCGGCAGGAACAGCTCGCGCACCTTTCGTACGGATGGACACGCGCGCACGTGTCTTCGGAAACGAAACGCTTCCTCGGTGCCCTGCCATTTCGAATCGATCTGCGCCCGCTCGGTGGCCACCTGGCCGGGCCGCGTCTGACCCTGATTCACGGCAACCCCACCCTGAATACGGTCTACTGGACCGAGGACCGACCGGGCCGCTTCTGCCTCCAGATGGCGCATACGCTTGGCGCGAGAGCGGGGGACGTCATCGCCTTCGGCCACACTCACGTGCCGTGGTACCGCGAGCTCGACGGCATTCACTTCGTAAACACCGGCTCGGTCGGGCGCCCGAAGGACGGGGACTGGCGGGCTTGCTATGTCCTTGTGGACATCGGTGAGGCGGACGTGGCCGTCGAGTTCATACGCGTCGCGTACGACGTAGCTCGCGCCGCCGCGGCCATTCGCGCCAGCGATCTCCCGGGCGAGTTCGCGGCCTACCTCGAGACGGGAGGCAAGCTCACTTCAGATTTCGGTGCTGGCGAGAACCCGAACGTGTAGGACACCGCGAACGCGCCGGTGGCCGCAGCGATGGCCGCGCGGGAGCTACTCCGCCTCCGGCCGGCTCAGCGCGCTACGAACCGGCGAGCGAGAATCGCGATGGCACGCATGGCCACAGCGCCCGCAGCACCAGCCACGACTCGCTTGCGAGAGAGTAGGAGCGGAAGGATTCGGAAGAGGAGCCGGAGCACGTGCACATCCTGGAGAGAAGTAGTGCGCGGCGAACGCCGGTCAGGCGCCCGCCGCGCATGCGGTATGCCAGCCGCGCCTAGCCTCGCCGGCGCACACGCGCCGCGCGACGCCGGGCAGCCGCCGACTTGCGCTTCTTCGCCTCGCTGGGCTTCTCGTAGAAGCGGCGCTTCTTCATATCCTTGAGCAGCCCGGAGCGGATCAGCTTCCGGCGGAACTGCTTGAGCGCCCAATCGAGACGGTCGTTTTCGCCGAGTTGGACCTCGACCATTCGCTTTCACCCCCTTCCGTCTCGAAAATGGTCCAGCGGGCCGGCCCTCCCAGCCCTTCTCCGTGGGCCCACGGGTCGTGGACCGCAGCCTGTAAATATAACGCCGGAGTCACGCTGCGTCCACCGCCGGAACGCTCATTGCCGCCGGGCATCGAGCGGTGACGGCGCTGGCGAAGTAGGGCGGGCACGGCCTGCGTTCCCGGTTTACGGCAACAGATAGCGCACGTTGACCGCGGCGCCGAGGCGAGGCCCGCCGGTCGATCCCTGCGTCGCGTTGCCGAACGTGCCGGTCGGGAACACGTCGATCCGCAGGTTGGAGCGCTCACCCGATCCCGCCGGCGCGCTGCGCGCGAATGCCCGGTACGTGAGGGCGAAGGCCGCACCGCCGCCGAGCGTCCCCAGGGTGAGGAAAGCCGTGGGCGAGTCGCTCCAGTCGTCGTCGCTCAGGAGGTAGGCGGTGCCGAGTCCTACGGCCGCACCTGCGGCGGTCGCGAGCTGGACGAGGCGTGCGGGGCCGATGGCCAGATCCACGGGTCGGGCCAGGCGATCACCGAGGATCAGGCCTCCGAGTCCGCCAATCGTGGCTCCGGCGACGATAGGACGCTCGGTGTCCGCCCCGAGCAGGTCGGCCACCATGAGCCCCGCGCCCGCACCGAGCAGGCCGGTGGTGCGCATGACGTGCGCGTCGCCGTGCGAATACCCTCGCGCCTGCGCCGCCCACGCGCCGATCGGCGCTCCGCCCGCCGCGCCGAGCAGCACCAGCGCGGGGAGCAGGCGGTTGCTGTCGAAATCGTTGGGCTGGATGAGCCCGGTCGCGGCGAGTCCGGCCAGCATGCCGAAGTCGCTGCCATTGCCGACTGAATACGCCATGCCGCGGTCCATGCCGGCTGCGCGCGCCCACCAGTATCCGAGGACGGATTCGACGACGCTGGTGACCGCCGCCGCCGCGACCCGCTGCTCATCGCGGGTGTCGGTGTCCACAACCGGCGCATCGTCGTGCGTAACCTCATCCCCGCGAAACAGCCATTCGAGCATGAGGCCGCGGATGATTCCCCGGGTCGCTCCGTGGCGCGAGAGATCGGCCATGGCCTGGCTCACGGGAGAGTTGCGCGTGGCGATCCAGGGTACGGCGATGCTGCCGGCGGCGGTGAGCATGTACAGCGCGACGGCGGTGCGACTGTCGTCCACGTCGAACATTACCGGGACCGCCCAGCCGTAGAAGCCGAGGCCCATGACTCCCGACCCGGCAATGAGCTCGACGCGTCCGTCCCTGTCCACCTCCGAACGCGCGCGCTCGGCGAAGTAGGCCGTGACGCGCGATCTCAGCTCCTGGACCCCGGCTTCCGATATCGGCTCACGCTGGCGGACGGTGCGACCGTCCTGGATGGTCGTGATCTCGAGGACGTGACTGCCGTCGGAGATCTGCAGCAGATGGATTTCGACCAGCCCCGGGAAGCGGTCGGCGAGGCCGAGTTGCCGCGCCAGCTCGGCATCGATCCGCTCGATGCGGCCTTCCTCGTCGAGCGGGAGCTGGACTTCCTGTGCCACGGCCGGCGCCGCCCAGAGCAGGATGGCCGCTGTAAAGCCACCTGCTAGCGCGCGCCAGGGCGAACTCGTGCGTGCGCCCGGCACGCTGGTCACCATATGCCACGGGTTCAGCGCCTCGCGACGCAGCCCGGGACGATGAGGTATCATGCACATGACAGATTCTCGAACGCTGAGTTGACGCACACGTCCCGCGCCGCTGTCGCCTGATCGTGCATGCGCGCGTGGCGTGTATTACCTGATCCTCGACATCTCCGTTCCGACGGCGGGTGCGGGTTCCCGGGCGGATGACTGAGGTTTCGGAACCCCGCTACCTCGTTCCGGGGTAATGTGGTCACCGGCTACCGTCGTCCTGCGGCACCCGCCCCGACCCGCGGGCATCGATTCCGTCCCTGATCCAGCGAGTGCATCATGCGAGAGGCCGGCGCAGCCATGCCCGTCGCCGCCGCCAAGGAAGAACGTTTGAGGGCGCAATTGCGTGACTTCCGGTCCGTCTGCGTCGGTTTCTCGGGCGGCGTGGATTCGTCGTTTCTCGCCCGCGTTGCCGTGGACGAGCTCGGACCCGACCGCATGCTCGCCGTCACCGGCGTCAGCCCGTCGGTTTCGGCTGCACAGTTGTCGGACGCGCGGACGTTCGCCGCTGCCTACGGTATCCCGCACCTGGAGGTCGACACCGGCGAGATGGCTGACCCGCGTTACTCGCGAAATGCCCCGGACCGCTGTTTCTACTGCAAGAGCGAACTGTGGAACCGGCTCGGCGACGTGGCCCGGGTCCGCGGTCTGGCTGTGCTGGTCGATGGCGCCAATGCCGACGACGCCAGCGACTACAGGCCCGGTACCCGGGCCGGCCAGGCGTTCGGTGTGCGCTCGCCCCTCGCCGAGGCGGGTCTCACCAAGGCGGAGATCCGGGCGCTGTCCCGCGCCCTGGGGCTGCCGACCTGGGACCGGCCGGCGGCCCCGTGCCTGGCGAGCCGCGTGGTCTACGGCCTCAGCGTGACACCGGGGCGGCTCCGTCAGATCGAGCTCGCTGAGGAGATCATCAGGTCACACGGGTTCGTAGAATTTCGCGTGCGGCACCACGGTAGCGTGGCGCGAATCGAGTTCTCGCCCGCCGAGCTGAATGCCGGCTTCGCCTCCGCGGACGACCTCGCCCGCGAGCTGCGCGGGCTGGGATTCGAGCGGGTCGTGATCGACCTAGAAGGATACCGCCGCGGAGCGCTCAACGAGGGACTTGCCGTGGTAGCGACGGGGGAATTGTGACGACGAACGACGAACGCGCGGTCCGCGCCGAGGCGCTGCTCGGCCGCCACGGCATTGCAGGCGCGCGCGTGGTGCCGCTCGGGGCATACGGCGAGATCGCCGCGATTCGCGCTCCGGCCGCCGACCCGGCCGACCTGGCCCGCCTCGCCCCCGAGATCCGCGCGCTGGGCTTCAGGTACGTCGCTCTCGATCCGCCGGCCAACGACGAGGTCACTCCGTGAGTCACCAGACCGTCTATCTCGACTACGCCGCGACATCTGCCGTGCGTCCGAAGGAGGTTGTGGACGCCGTGGCTCGGTACCTGACCGGCCTCGGCGGAACGCCGGGCAGAGGAGCGCACCGCGTCGCCGCGGACTCTGGCAGAATCGCACTGCGTTGCCGGATGGCTCTCGCGCGGCTCCTCAACCTCCCGGGTGACCCCGGCCGTCTCGCCTTCACGTTCAATGCGACGCATTCGCTGAACACCGCGCTGTGGGGCGTGCTCCGGGCAGGCGACGCCGTCGTCGTCACCGCGTTCGATCACAACTCGGTGCTCCGGCCGGTCCACATGCTGGCGCGGGAACGCGGGGTCGAGGTGCGCTTCGTTCCCGGGTACACCGACGGATCGCTCGATGAAGCAGCGCTGGACCGCGCGCTCGCCGGGGCCAGGCTCCTCGTCATCAACGCCGTCTCGAATGTGCTGGGGACCGCGCTTCCCGTGCGCGAGCTGACCCGCCGCGCCCACGACGCAGGCGCCCTCGTCCTGGTCGACGCCGCCCAGGCGGTCGGACACCTCTCGATCGATGCGGAGCGCGACGGCTTCGACATGCTCGCGTTCAGCGGGCACAAGGGGCTGCTCGGGCCGCAGGGGGTGGGCTGTCTCTGGGTTCGGCCCGGCATCGACGTCGCGCCCTTGCTGGCCGGCGGGACGGGTGGTGATTCGCTCTCACCGGAAATGCCCGCGGCGTACCCCGACCACCTCGAGGCCGGCACGCTGAACGGACCCGGGATCGCCGGACTCCTCGCCGGCGTCGAGTTCATCGAACGCCAGGGGCTGGATTCGATGCGGGCCCGGGCCACGGCGCTGAAGCAGCGGCTGCGGGAGGGGCTGCTCGATATCCCCGGCGTGCGCGTGCTGTCGCCAGCCTCGCCGGACGGCGGTGCGATCGTCACCTTCGTATCGAATATCGTCGATCCGCCAACGCTCGCCGGGCGGCTGGATCGCGAGTTCGGTGTCCTCACGCGCGCCGGCCTGCACTGCGCGCCGGAGGTCCACAGGCTTATCGGCACGGCATCGACAGGAGCTGTCCGAATGTCGATCGGTTGGGCAACGACGGAGGCAGATGTGGATTCAGCCATCGACGCGGTGGCAAGCCTCGCCGGGGCGAGGCAGATGCACACGGGCGCGGCAATAGGATACGGCGCGCGATGAGGCTCTTTGTCGCATTGAACCTGCCCGATGCCGAGCGGCAGCGCATCCATTCGGTCGCGGCTACGCTCCGCAACGCCGGCTTTCCGGTGCGCTGGGTGTCGGCGGAGTCGCTCCACATCACCATGAAGTTCCTCGGTGAGGTTCGACACGACCGTGTCGGGAGCGTCGTTGGGGCGGTCGAGGCGGCGGCATCCAAGACTCCGGCCTTCGACCTCGGTCTTGGCGGTTTCGGTGCGTTCCCGGCGCTCCGTCGCCCGCGCGTGATCTGGCTCGGTGCCGAGGCCACGCCCGAGCTCAGGTGCCTCAAGCACGACCTGGAATGGGGGCTGGGTGAGCTGGGCTTCGCCCGCGAAGTCCGCGCATTCGCGCCACACGTGACGCTGGGTCGCGCGCACGCCAGCTCCGGTGCCGGCGATTTCCGCCGCCTCCAGGAACTTTTCGAGGCGATCGAATATGCGGCGACGGTCCGGGTCGATACAGTTGACCTGATGCGCAGCACCTTGACGCCAGCCGGCGCGCGCTACGATGTCGTGGAGCGGATGGCGCTGCGCGCACCCGTTCCCGCCAAGCCACCCGCGGCTGGAGCATCAGGCGAATCACGCGAGTGATGCCGCCGCGGCTCACCTGACAGATCGAAAATGGCACGTATCCTGGTAGTCGACGACGAAGAGGGTATTCGTCGGGTACTCCGGCAGTTGCTGGAATACGAGGGGCACGAGGTCCGCACGGTCTCCGGCGGCGGCGAGGCGCTGGAGGTATTCCCGGATTTCAGGCCAGAGCTGACGTTCCTCGACGTGAAAATGGCGCGTATGGACGGCCTCGAGGTGCTCGACCGCCTGCGCGAGATGGACGGTACCGCCACGGTCATCATGATCAGCGGCCACGGCACCATCGAAACCGCTGTGGAGGCGACACGACGCGGAGCCTACGATTTCCTCGAAAAGCCGCTCGACACCGACCGGCTGCTCCTGACGATACGCAACGCGCTCGAGCACCGCGGGCTGGAGCGGGAGAACGAGCGGCTGCGCGGCGAGATCGAGTCGCGGTACGAGATCGTCGGAAAGAGTTTTGCCATCCGGTCGGTCCTCGACCGAATCGAAAAGGTCGGTCCCACGGATGCGCGAGTGCTCATCACCGGAGAGAACGGGACGGGGAAGGAGCTGGTGGCCCGCGCGCTGCATCGCCTGTCGCCACGGGCGGACGCCGCGTTCGTCGAGGTCAACTGTGCGGCCATCCCCACCGAGCTGATCGAGAGCGAGCTGTTCGGTCACGTGAAGGGATCGTTCACCGGCGCATACGGGGATCGTGCGGGCAAGTTCGAGCAGGCGAACGGAGGCACGCTGTTCCTGGACGAGATCGGCGACATGAGCATGGCCGCCCAGGCGAAGGCACTTCGCGCGCTGCAGGAAGGCGTCGTGACGCGGGTGGGCGGCGAGCGTCCGATCCGCGTCGACGTCCGCGTGATCGCGGCGACGAACAAGGACCTCGTCCGGGAGATCGAGGCGGGCAGGTTCCGCGAAGACCTCTACTTCCGGCTGAACGTCGTCCCGATCCACGTGCCTCCGCTGCGTGAGCGACGCGACGACATCCCCATGCTGATCGACCACTTCGTCGAGCTCGCCACCCGGGAACAGCGTTTGCCACCCCGCACCTTCTCCGGCGAGGCGGTCGAATTGCTGGCGCGCATGGACTGGCCCGGGAACGTGCGGGAGCTGCGCAACACCGTGGAGAGACTCCTGATCCTGGCCCGCGGCGACGAGATCGGCGCCGCGGACGTACAACGCCTGGTGGGTGGCAACGCCGCCGCGGTCGGCGCCGCGAGCGACTTCCTCTCCGCACCGACGTTCGGCGAGTTCAAGGAGCGGGCGGAGCGAGCCTATCTGCTCGCCAAGCTCCGCGAGCACGACTGGAACGTGAGCGAGACGGCCAGGGCCGTGGGGATGCCCCGGTCGAACCTGTACAAGAAGATCGAGAGGTTCGGCTTGCAGCGGGAGGAAGCGTGACGGAAGCACCCGTAGCGTTCAGGAACTTCATCGGCGGACAGTGGGTCGAGCCATCGACAGGTGAATACATCGAGAATCGCAATCCGGCGAACGTCTCCGATCTGATCGGCCTCTTCCCGCGTTCGGGGCCGGACGACGTGGACGCAGCCGTCCGCTCCGCCGCGCGCGGTTTCGAGCAGTGGCGTCGAACCCCGGCGCCCCGCCGGGGAGACGTGCTGCGCCGGGTCGGCGATCTCCTGGCCGAGCGCAAGGAGGAGCTGGCCAGGGCGATGACCCGAGAAATGGGGAAGGTCACTCAGGAGGCCCGGGGCGACGTCCAGGAGGCGATCGACACCGCGTATTACGCCGGAACCGAGGGACGCCGCCTGTTCGGCAGGACCGTGCCCAGCGAGCTTCCCCGGAAATGGGCAATGACCTCGCGCCGGCCGATCGGAGTCTGCGGCGTCATAACGCCATTCAACTTTCCCATCGCGATACCGTCGTGGAAGCTGTTCCCGGCGCTCCTGTGCGGCAACGCCGTCGTGTTCAAACCGGCCGAGGACGTGCCGCATTCCGCGACGCTGCTCGTCGAGATCCTGGTGGAAGCCGGCGTACCGCCCGAGGCCGTCCAGCTCGTTCACGGCACCGGCGAGGAGGTGGGGGCCGCGATCGTCGAGCATCCGGGAATCGCCGCCGTATCCTTCACGGGCTCCACGGAAACCGGTTCCCGCATAGGCGAGGCGTGCGGGCGGCTGCACAAGCGACTCTCGCTGGAGATGGGTGGGAAGAACGCGCAGATCGTGATGCCGGACGCCGACATCGATCTCGCGCTCGACGGCGTGCTCTGGGGCGCGTTCGGCACCGCCGGTCAGCGCTGCACGGCGACCAGTCGCCTCCTCCTCCACGACAGCATCCACGACGAGTTCGTGACCGCGCTCGCCGGGAGAATTGGCCAGCTCCGGCTGGGCGACGGGATGGACCCGGACACGGACGTGGGCCCGCTCATCAACCAGGCCGCGGTCGACAAGGTCGTCAGATACGTCGAGATGGCCAGATCTGAAGGCGACGAAATCTTGTGCGGTGGCCGCCGCGCATATTCCGGTCACCTCGCCGGTGGGTTCTTCTTCGAGCCGACGCTCGTGACTGGCGTGCGGCCAGGATCGCCGCTCGCACTCGAAGAGATCTTCGGACCCGTGCTCTCCGTGATGCGGTTCGACACGCTTGATGAAGCGATCCGCATCAACAACGAGGTAGCGTACGGGCTTTCCAGCTCCATCTACACCCGCGACATCGACGCCGCCTTCCACGCCATCGAGGCGCTCGACAACGGCATTACCTACGTGAACGCTCCCACGATCGGCGCCGAGGCCCACCTGCCGTTCGGGGGCGTGAAGATGACCGGCAACGGGCACCGCGAGGGTGGCTGGGAGGTTTTCGACTTCTATACGGAGACCAGGGTGTCGTACGTCGACTTCTCGGGTCGGCTCCAGCGCGCGCAGATCGATACCTACGCCGCGGCCCCGTATTGAGCAACGTTATTGCCGCGAGGCGACGATCGCACGGCGTGATTGGCTCGGATCGCTCGTCGGCTTGCCTCTTGCACCGATCCGCAGCGTTCGGGCCGGATCGGGCGTGCGGCCGCAACGCCCTGATCTGTGTGCCGCGGCCGAGTCGCCGCGGTTTGACATATCCGGTACGGCCGCACATCTTGTAAGGTGGACGTGAAGCGACACAATTCGGAACACGGCGATCGATCGGAAGGCGAGGGGACGACTCACACGATGGGCGAAGCACGCGGCGCCCTATCGGTCGGGCGTTTCCTGTGGGAGTGGACGAAATCGATCCTCGTTGCATTCGTCCTCTTCCTCGTCATTCGTACCTTTCTCGTCGAGGCTTTCAGGATCCCCACCGGAAGCATGGAAAACACGCTCCTGGTGGGAGATTTCCTGCTTGTGAACAAGGCGGTCTATGGTGCGCAGGTGCCCGGGACGAAGGCCCGCCTGCCAGCATTCGATGAACCTCGGCGGAACGACATCGTGGTGTTCACCCCACCCCACGAGCCGGACAAGAACTACGTCAAGCGTCTCGTCGGCCTCCCCGGCGATACGCTGATGATGAAAGACAAAGTCCTCTACCTCAACGGCGAGCCGCTCGTCGAAGAATATTCCCAGCACGGGGACCCGCTGGACGTCTACGTGCAAAGCATGGAATGGCAGCGCGACTACCTGGTCGATGGCGTCGACCGCAACTCTTACAGGCCCACACGCGACAACTGGGGCCCCATCGTCGTGCCGGAGAGATCGTATTTCGTTCTCGGCGACAATCGGGACGACTCCGAGGATTCCCGGTACTGGGGATTCGTCGACGCCGACGCCATCAAGGGGCAGCCGCTGTTCATCTATTATTCGTTCAATCCGCGCACAATGCGCCCGTTTCCGTGGTTCACGGAGATCCGGTGGAACCGTATCGGCGGTACCATTCGGTAGTCATCGGCGGGTGACGTGCCGGGCTGGCGCGCTACGCTGACGACGGACCCATTCGTCCGTGCTTCGAAGTTTCTGACAACCCTGAATTGGCGCCGCTGCGCCTGCGGGCCGCGCTGCACTCGCGCGGCGCGCCCGCTGTTCCCGTATGTGCCACGGGGCCAGGTATGAGCTTCACGACGAATCGCCGCGGGCGCGGAGAAGAAACCTCGTTGGATCAGTACCTGAGAGAGATCAGCGCGTACCCGCTGCTCAGCCGCGAGGAGGAGATCGAGCTAGCCCGGCGCATCCACGATGGGGACCAGGATGCCCTGGAGAAGCTCGTGCGGTCGAATCTCCGATTCGTGGTCTCGATCGCCAAGCGGTACCAGAACCAGGGCGTGAGCCTCGGCGACCTGATCAACGAGGGCAACGTCGGTCTGATCCGCGCCGCCCACAAGTTCGACGAGACCAAGGGCACGAAGTTCATCTCCTACGCCGTTTGGTGGATCCGGCAGTCGATCCTCCAGGCGCTCGCCGAACAGAGCCGGATTGTGCGCGTACCCCTCAATCGCGCCGGCGCCCTGCACCGGATCGGAAAACGGAGCTCCGCGCTCCTCCAGGAGCTCGGGCGGGAACCCACCGTGGAGGAAATCGCGGGGGACCTCTGCCTCTCCAACGAGGAAGTCCAGCGCACGCTCGCGATCTCCCAGGCGCATGTGTCGCTGGACGCTCCGTTGGCCCCGGGCGAGGACCATCGCCTCCTCGATTACCTTCCGGATGAGCTTTCGATCTCGCCAGATGACGAGATGTACGACCGCGCACTCTCCGACACGATCGAGGAGGCACTCGCCACGCTGAAAGAGCGCGAGGCCCGCATTCTCCGGCTGTATTTCGGCCTGGACGCGGGAGAGCCGATGACGCTGGAAGAGATCGGCTCGCTCCTCGGCATCACCCGCGAACGCGTCCGACAGATCAAGGAAAAGGCGCTCAGTCGACTCCGCCACGCATCCCGCGCCCGCTACTTCGAGACCTTCCGCCGTTGATCCAGCGCCTCGCCGCCGCCCCACTCGCGCACGCGTGCGCCCGGCTTGACACGCTGCATGGGAGCTGGTATCCTTCAAAGCTACGCCGCTTTGAGCCCGGATACGACTCGGGGAGCAAATGAAGACGTACACGCCGAAAGCATCAGAGATCGAACGTCGCTGGTGGGTGATCGACGCCGAAGGCAAGGTGCTCGGTCGGCTCGCCAGTGAAGTCGCGCGCATTCTCAGGGGAAAGCACAAGCCGACCTACACGCCGTTCCTCGATACGGGCGACTACGTGATCGTGGTCAACGCCGACAAGGTGAGGCTCACGGGCACCAAGGCGGAGACCAAGACGTATTTCCGCCACAGTGGTTACATGGGCGGCGGCAAGCATACGCCGTATCGCCGACTGGTGGAGCGGCATCCGGGGCGAGCGATCGAGCTGGCCGTGAAGGGAATGCTGCCAAAGAATACGCTCGGGCGGCAGATGCGAGACAAGCTGCGGGTATACGCCGGGCCGGCGCATCCGCACGAGGCGCAGCAGCCGACTCCGCTGGAGATCTGAGATGGCAACGGTCCAGAACTATCATGGCACGGGGCGCCGGAAGACCAGTGTGGCGCGCGTGTACATCCGTGCCGGCACCGGCAACTGGAAGGTGAACGGGCGTCCGCTCGAGGCGTACCTGCCGCGGCCGTCGCTCCAGCAGCTCGCGCGCGAGCCGCTCGATGCCGCGACCGCGGATGGTCGGTTCGATGTGCACGTCACGGTAGAGGGCGGCGGGCTGTCCGGACAGGCAGGCGCGATCCGGTTGGGTCTGGCGCGCGCGCTCGTCGCCTATGATCCGGAGTTGAGGGCGACGCTGAGACAGCGGGGGCTGCTCACGCGGGATCCGCGCGAGGTGGAGCGGAAGAAGCCCGGCCGCCCGAAGGCACGCAAGCGGTTCCAGTTCTCGAAGCGGTAACCGCAGCACACCGCGCGCCGGGTATGGGCGAGGCGCGCGGAACCCGAACCGACAGGTGACGATCGGAATGGCAGAAACCGAGATCAGGCAGCTACTCGAAGCGGGTGTACACTTCGGGCACCAGAAGAGCCGTTGGAATCCGAAGATGCGGCGGTTCATCTTCACCCACCGCAACGGCATCCACATCATTGATCTCAAGAAGACGAAGCAGCGCCTCGACGAGGCGTGTGCAGCGGTGCGTGAAGTAACGCTCCAGGGTGATCGCATCCTCTTCGTCTGCACGAAGCGCCAGCTCCGCGGGGTGATCCAGCAGGAAGCGGAGCGGTGCGGCGGTTTCTACGTGACCGAGCGCTGGTTGGGCGGGATGCTGACCAACTTCCAGACGATCAGGCGTCAGATCCGCCGGCTGAAGGATCTCGAGCGGGGCATCGAAGAAGGGGCTTACGAGTTCTACACGAAGAAAGAGCAGCTCATGCTCGAGCGTGAGCGGCAGCGGCTCGAGAAGTACTTCTCCGGCGTGAAGGACATGGCCCGGCTGCCGGGTGCGGTCTTCGTGGTCGATGCCCACAAGGAGCAGATCGCGGTCCACGAGGCGAACAAGCTGGGGATCCCGCTCATCGCCATCACGGACACGAACGCCGATCCCGATCTCATCGACTATCCGATTCCTGGCAATGACGACGCCATCCGGTCCGTCGCGCTGATCACCGCAGCCATCGCGGATGCGGTAGAGGAGGCGAGGCGCGAGATGCCGGTGGATGCCCGCCGGCGGGCCGATGAGGTAGAGGCCGTCACGTATTCGTCCGAAAGCGGTCTGGCCCGGGAAGAGGAGCAGCGGCCGCGGCGGAAGCCTCGTCGCAAGCGGCGTCCTCGTCCGGAGGTGATCGCAAACATCCGTACGGGTGGTGAGGACGAAGAGGGCGAGGCTGAGGAGGCGTAGGGCTCCAGCGGCTTCGCTGGTCGGGCGCCGATCGGAGCGCCGCAGCGCTGCGTTCCGGCAGCTCTGCGGCGCTCTTTCGTAGGTGGTCCTTTAGACCGATCCGTTGACAACCGAAGACATCTCGGGAGACATGCAATGGCGATAACTGCGGCACAGGTAAAGGAACTGAGGGATCGAACCGGCGCGGGAATGCTCGAGTGCAAGAAGGCGCTGGAGGAAGCGAACGGGTCGATCGAGGCCGCCATCGATATCTTGCGGGCGAAGGGCGCGGCCAAGGCCGCCAAGCGTGCGGCGCGGGAAGCATCGGAAGGTGCGATCGGCAGCTACGTCCACATGGGCGGCAAGATCGGCGTCCTCGTGGAGGTGAACTGCGAGACGGACTTCGTCGCCCGGACCGAAGATTTCCAGGCTCTGGTCCGGGATATCGCCATGCACATCGCCGCCGCCAATCCGCTGGCGGTGAGCGCGGAGGAGATCCCGGAAGAGGTCGTCGAGCGCGAGCGCGCGGTGTTCCGCGAGCAGGTCCGCAACGAGGGCAAGCCGGAAAACCTCTGGGACCGGATCGTCGAGGGCAAGGTCAAGCGGTTCTACCAGGAGAACACGCTCCTCGATCAGGCGTTCGTAAAGGATCCGGACAAGACCGTCGGTCAACTGGTGACGGAAGTGTCGGCGCGAACCGGTGAGAACATTGTCGTGCGCCGGTTCGTCCGCTACGCGCTGGGAGACTGAGTCACTTGGCGGGCGAAGATCTGAAGTACCGCCGCGTGCTGCTGAAGCTGAGCGGGGAGGCGCTGGCGGGCGGGCAGGCGTTCGGGATCTCGCCGAAGACCGTGGATCGGTTGACGGACGAGATTCGGGAGGTGCACGCAATGGGCGTCGCTCTCGGGCTCGTCATTGGCGGCGGCAACATCGTCCGGGGCACGACCGCGAGCCAGGAAGGGATGGACCGCGTCAACGCCGACTACATGGGGATGCTCGCCACGGTCATCAACGCCCTTGCGATTCAGGACCTCCTGGAACGGAAGGGCGTCGAGACCCGGGTAATGACCGCCATCCGCATGGAGGAACTGGCCGAGCCGTACATCCGGCGACGTGCGCTCAGACATCTCGAGAAGGGAAGGGTCGTCGTGTTCGCGGGAGGGACGGGGAACCCGTATTTTTCTACCGATACGGCCGCCGTGCTCCGCGGCATCGAGATGGAAGCCGACGTCATCATCAAGGCCACGAAAGTCGAGGGTGTCTACACCGCCGACCCGGAAAAGGACCCCGACGCGCAGTTCATCCCGCGACTGACCTATCAGGAAGTTCTCTCGCGCGAGCTGGGCGTGATGGACGCCGCCGGCGTTTCCCTCTGCAAGGAAAACCGGATGCCGATCATCGTGCTGAACATCGAGCGTCCGGGCGCGGTCGCGGAAGCGATCCGCGGGGAGCAGGTCGGCACGCTGGTCTGGTCATGACCGCCGGATTATCTTGACCGCGCGAAACGGCTACGCCAGGAACATGGATATCGTACGTGCCCAGTGAGGGAGGAGTCATGCCAACGCTTAGTGAGGCGCGAGGCCACATGGAGCGGGCGCTGGACGCGTTGAGGCGCGAGTTCGGGACGGTGCGGACGGGCAAGGCGACACCGGCCCTGCTGGAAATGGTGCGCGTCGAGGCATATGGCAGCCAGATGCCACTGAATCAGGTAGGGACGGTCTCAGTGCCGGAGCCGCGGCTCCTGGTCGTGCAGCCGTGGGACAAGAGTCTCATCGGCGCGATCGAAAAGGCGATTCGGACGTCTGACCTGGGGCTGAATCCGAGCAACGACGGCAACGTGATCCGGATCCCCGTTCCGCCGCTGACGGAGGAGCGTCGCAGGGAGATGGTGAAGGTCCTGCACAAGCTCGCGGAAGAAGGGCGGATCAGCGTGAGACACGCGCGGCAGGAGGCGAACAAGCGGATCAAGGCGGCGCAACAGCAGCACGAGATCAGCGAGGACGACGCGCACCGCCAGCTCGAGGAAATCCAGAAACTCACCGACGACTACATCGCCAGGATTGATCAGTTGCTCCATGCCAAGGAGCAGGAGGTCATGGAGGTCTGACGGCCGTTGGCAGCGGTCCGTGCGGGCCAACCTCGCGACGACCCGCCGTGGGCAGCCTTGACGACTATGGCGTGATGACGAGAATGGGGTGGCGAGCCGCGGCAATGGGCGGATGTGTCGCGCCTTTGCGATTGGCCGGCAGCGGTTCTGACTGCCGATTCACCTCGAGTCGTGGCCGGGTGCTCTGTAGGGCGGGGAAGCTCGGCTCGGCCTTACCCCGGATCCACCCGCCGAAATACTGTCACGGACCGTATACCTCCCAACGCGGGACATTCTCGGGACCCACGGGCGGGCATGCAATCTGAGTTGTTGCAGGCGATAAAGGTCGACGGCACGATTCCGCGGCACGTTGCCATCATCATGGACGGCAATGGACGGTGGGCGCGTGCGCGAGGACTTCCGCGGCACCGGGGCCACCAGGCCGGCGCCGATTCCGTGCGAGACGTGGTCCGGGGAGCCGTGGCTGCAGGTGTCCCGATCCTGACCCTGTTCGCATTTTCCCAGGAGAACTGGCACAGGCCGGAACGGGAGATCGCGGCGCTGATGTCGCTGCTGCAGCGTTACGCGCTGCGGGAGCGTGCGGAGCTCAGGCGCCAGGGCGTCGAGGTCCGGGTATTCGGCGACCTGGACCGGCTGGCCCGGGGGCCTCGCACAGCCGTCCGGCAGATCGAGGCGGCCACACGGGGCGGCACCGCGCTCCAGCTCAACCTCATGATCAGCTATGGCGGGCGGGCGGAGCTCGCACGCGCGGCTAGGCGGATCGCGGAAAAGGTGGCATCGGGTGCACTGGACCCTGATGCAATCGATGAGGCCGCGGTGGAAGCCGAGCTATATACTGCCGGCATCCCGGATCCCGACCTGCTGATCCGAACGTCAGGGGAGCACCGGATCAGCAACTTCATGCTCTGGCAGCTCGCCTATACCGAGATCTACATCACGTCCGTGCTTTGGCCGGATTTCCGGCGAGAGCACCTCTTCGAAGCGATTCACGATTATCAGAAACGGGACAGGCGTTTCGGCCGCGTAACGGTCGTGTGATGCGTGGCCGTGAACTGACGCAGCGGATTGGGGTCGCGGCGGTCGGCATTCCTCTGGCCGCAGTCGTGATCTATTTCGGCGGGTGGGCGCTCGGCATCGTGCTCGCGCTCATCGCCGCGGGTGCCGCAGCGGAATTCTATCGAATTGCCGATCACGCCGGCGTGCGGGCATTCGCGGTGCCCGGTTCTCTGGCCGCGGCCGCCATGGTCGTGGCCGGCGCGTCGGTTCCGGTCTATTCCGGATCGAGCGGACCGGTGCTCGCCATCGTCCTGGCGCTGCTGCTGGTGACCGCCGGAGCGGCGATCTGGCGGCGTGGCGTGGACGGGCGCCCGCTCGCCGCGATCGCGGTAACCGTGGCGGGGAGTGTCTACACGGGTGGTACGCTGGTATTCGCTCTCTTTCTGCGTCACCTGTTGGAAGCTCCCGGTGGATGGGGCATACTGGCCGGCGAGGCAGCGAGACACATTGCTGGTGCGGCGCTGGTCGCATTTCCCCTCGCGTTGACCTGGCTGAACGATACGTACGCCTATTTCGCTGGCCACGCCTGGGGCCGGCGCAAGCTGATCCCCGCGGTCAGCCCCGGGAAGACCGTGGTCGGCGCCGTGGCCGGTCTTGGCGGAACGGTGCTCACTGGCGGAGTGTACGGAGTCGTCGTGCTGCAGCTCCTGCCTGCGGTGCCGATCCTCCCGGGCGGGATGATCGGTGGGGCGGCAATCGGCGCGCTTGGCGGCGCACTGGTGTCGGTTGCCGCCCAGTTGGGAGACCTGGCCGAGTCGCTGTTCAAACGGGAGGCAGGGGTCAAGGACTCGGGCACGCTGCTACCGGGCCATGGCGGCCTGCTGGACCGATTCGATGCGCTCTTCTTCACCTTGCCGGTTGCGTACGCATACTTCAGGGTAATCCTGAACGGATGGGGTGGCGCCGGATGAGGGCGGGCGTGGCGATCCTCGGGTCGACCGGCTCGATCGGCCGTAGCGCGCTTTCGGTGCTCGATCGTCACCGGGACCGTTTCCGAGTCGTGGCTCTCGCGGCCCACCGGAACGCCGCGGAGCTGTTCGAGCAGGTGGAGCGCTTCGACCCGGACGTTGCGGTGCTGGTGGATAGCGCTGTCCGGCCGTACTCAGCGCAATCCCGGGCGCAATGGCGCCACGGCGCGGAGGCGCTCGAAGAGGTGGCCAGCCGTGCGGACGTCGACATCGTCATCAATGCGGTAGTCGGTGCGGCCGGGCTGGCAACCACGCTCGCCGCGCTCGAGGCGGGCAAGCGCCTGGCGCTCGCCAACAAGGAGTCGCTGGTGATCGCCGGGCCGCTCGTCATGACCGCGCTGCGCCGCGGCGGCGGTGAGCTGGTCCCGATAGACAGCGAGCACAGCGCGATCCTCCAGTGCCTGCGAGGCGCGGCTCCGAACGAGGCGAGACGACTGATCCTCACGGCCTCGGGCGGCCCTTTCCGGAACTGGGACGAGAAGGCGCTGGAAAGGGCGACGCCCGCGGATGCGCTCCGCCACCCGACGTGGGAGATGGGCGCCAAGATCACCGTGGACTCGGCTACGCTGGTGAACAAGGCGCTGGAAGTGGTGGAAGCACACCATCTCTTCGGCATGCCGTACGACGGCCTGGACGTCGTCGTGCACCCACAGTCCGTTGTTCACTCACTCGTCGAGTTCGTGGACGGCTCGGTAGTCGCCCAGCTCGGGCCTCCCACGATGGAGCTGCCGATCCTCTACGCGCTGACGCACCCGGCCAGGATCCCGGATCGGACTGCGGTGTTCGACCCGTTGAAGCTCGGTCCGCTGACCTTCGAGCCGGTGGATGAATCCAAGTTTCCGGCGTTCCGGCTGGGCGTCGACGCGGGCCGCGAAGGCGGCACGGCGCCAGCAGTGTTCAACGCGGCAAACGAAGTGGCGGTCGAGCGGTTCCTGGCCGGTGAATTGCCGTTCACCGGCATACCCCGCGTGATCGAAGCTGCGCTCGCGGCGCACCGATCGGTGGCCATTGAATCGCTCGAGGACGTGCTCGAAGCTGACAGGCAGGGCCGGGCGGTTGCCCGGGAATCGATAGGAATTCCATGCTGATCACGATTCTCGCAACGATCGTCGTCCTGGGCGTGCTCATTCTCGTCCACGAGCTGGGGCACTTCGTGACGGCCAAGGCCGTCGGGATCTCGGTGCCCCGCTTCTCGATCGGACTCGGGCCGAAGGTCTTCGGGTTCCGCCGCGGCGAGACCGAATACGTCATTTCCTGGTTGCCGTTCGGTGGATACGTGCGGATGGCCGGGATGGACGAGCTGGAGGCGCTGGAGGGCGGCAAGCTGGACGATGACGCAACCGCGACGGGGCTCGACGGCGGGTCTGACCTCGGCCTGGTCGGCGAGGCTGGAGGCGCGGACGGACGCGCGCGCACTTTCGAATCGAAGTCGCTGCCCGCCCGCGCGCTCGTGATCTCGGCTGGCGTGATCATGAACGCCGTTTTCGCCATTGTCGTGTTCGCAGTCGTCGCTGCGGTCTGGGGCGTGGAACCCGTCCCGGACGCACGCGTCTCCAGCGTCATCGAAGAGATGCTCCCGCCAGGTGCCGCAGGTCTTGCGAATGTCGGCGAGGGGACGCGCATCACGTCGATTGCGGGGCAGTCCGTGCGGGACTGGAACGACGTGCGAGGCGTGATCGCCACCGCGCCGCCCGGGCCTGTCGAGTTCAGGTTCGAGGGCGCCTCACCGGTGACCGTCGAGATCCCGGACAGTGATGAAGCACGGGCAGAGCTGTTCGTAGCGCTACAGCCGATGGTCGATCCGGTGGTCAGCGCGGTGGAAGCCGGATCGCCTGCGGAAGCTGCCGGGATCAGGTCAGGCGACCGGATCCTGCGGGCGGCAGGGGAGCCGATTCCGAGCTGGCAGCGGCTCGTTCAGGTCGTCCAGCAGCATCCGGAGCAGCGGATCGAGCTCGAAATCGATCGTGGCGGTTCGGTCCTCACGATCGCGGTGGTGCCGGCTGCGGCAACGGTCGTCCAGGCGGACGGCGTCGAGCAGACGATCGGCCGGATCGGCGTGGCACCGCCCAGGAACCGGCCGGGGCCGGTAGGTGCTCTCGCGTACGGGGTGCGTCACACCGCGGAGATCACAGGCACCATCCTCGGTTTCCTCGGCCAGCTCGTGACCGGCAACGTGTCACCACGGAACCTCGGCGGGCCGATCATGATCGGGCAGTTGAGCGGTCAGGTCGCGCGCGCCGGGATCGAGCAGTTCCTCAACTTCATGGCCCTGTTCTCCGTGAACCTGGCCGTTCTCAATCTCCTGCCGATCCCCGTCCTCGATGGCGGCCAGCTCGTCTTCCTCGGCATCGAGGCGGTGCGGGGCCGGGCACTCTCCGTCGAGTCCCGGATGCGCCTGACGCAGGCCGGGCTGGTCATCGTCGTAGCGCTCATGGTATGGGCGCTGGCGAGTGACATGCTCCGGCTCTTCGGCCTGTAGGCGCTGGGGCGGCCGCGCGCCGAGCGCGGCCGCCGACTGCGCGGGAGCCGCCCCTCAGAGAAGCGACAACTGTTGCGGCGCGGTTCGTTCCAGGAGCTGCGCTACATTGATCGGCTCGAGCGGCCGATCCTGACGCGCCACGGACAGCAGCCCGCCGTACCCCATCCCCTCCAGCGTTTCGCCAATGGTATCGTTGGCCAGCCCGGGATCATTGCAGCGCTCGCTCAGGTGGGCGAGGACCACGCCGGCGAGGTCGGGCGCGAACAGCTCCCGAACGAGCTCCGCGGCCGCGCGATTCGAAAGGTGGCCGTGGCTCGATGCAATCCGCTGCTTGACCGACCAAGGGTAGGAGCTTTTCCACAGGAGCTCGTCGTCGTGGTTGGCCTCGAGCACGAGGAGGTGTGAGTCACGGAGCGCGTGGCGAACCGCTGATGTCGGGCGGCCCATGTCGGTGGCAATCCCGAGCTTGTGTCCCCTTTCCACATCACGCACTACGACGGCGACCGGATCGACGGCGTCGTGAGCCGTCAGGAAGGGCTGGACTTCGAGCGGTCCGATCCGGAACGGCTCGGTCGAACCGTAGCGTCTGACCTCCTCGGAACCATCCAGAAAGCCAGCGCAGACTTGCCGGGTGGCGTCGGTGAGATAGAGCGGGATGCGGAACCGTCGCGCCATCACACCCATGCCGCGGGTATGGTCGATGTGCTCGTGCGTAATGACGATCCCGGCGATGGATTCCGGTGCAACCTCTGCGGCGAGGAGACGACGTTCGATGTCCCTCCCGCTGAAGCCGGCATCGACGAGGATGCAGACGTCTGCGGCCTGGACGAGTGTCGCGTTGCCGCTGCTCCCGCTGCCCAGGACGGTGACGATCACGCGGCGGCGACCGCGCGAGGGGGCTCGTCTGTCCGGGGACGCCACTCCCGGATCGCGCGCTTCAACTCGGCAATGACTTCCCGTGCCCGGGTTTCGCCGGCACGAATCAGCTCGTCCGCACGGTGGAGCTCATCCAGC